>MDSV01235732.1_pt1 | contig 18158 bp, 16 predicted proteins | sample 810851 | NCBI WGS metagenome assembly MDSV01 (sample SAMN05326640, study PRJNA326480) | marine metagenome | isolation source: seawater | place: Atlantic Ocean: North East | collected 2012 | reverse complement strand
TTTATTAAAAGCAATACATATGATGTAATTATTTCACAAAACTTATTATATGCGATAATTTTTCGCAAATTTAATAAAGGTGCTAAAATATACCTTATTGAAGAAGGCCTCAGTTCTTATACGGGAAGAACAGACAGTGCCAAAAGAAGATCTAAATCTTTTCACTTTTTTAATAAATATATTCTCAAAGCAGATCTAAAAAATTTTATTTCTGGTCAATATTTGTATAGACCAGAAATGTATAATGGAGAACAAAAAAAAATTGTATCATTGCCTCAGTTAGAGCGACATAAGTATAATTTTTACAATAAATTATTTAATTATAGTGATTGTGACAATTATACCTTAACGCGATTTATTTATCTTGGAGCACCATTTTATGGCCTTAAAGATCTTTTGGTGGACCCAATAAAAGTAAAGCCTGATTTTGAAGATAAATGTAAATTAATATTAGACTCAATACTTTCTTTACCAAGTCAGAATTCTTTTATGTATCGTAAACATCCACTTGAGGTTATAAATTTAACTACTAAAAAAAATAATTATAATTTTGATAATTGTGGCAATGTTTGGGAAATGGAGTGTCAAAATAAAATTAATCATAAACATGTGATCGTAAGCTTTTTCTCTACAGGGGCCTTTTCTCCAAAGCTACTATTTGATAAAGAACCGTATATTATTTTTTTGTTTAAGCTACTTGATATGAAGCTATTCAATGCTGAAAAATTGATACATAGTTTAAGGTCTATTTACAGAAACCCAGATAAGGTGATTATTATTGAAAGCTTAGAACACTATTATGATGTTGTGGCAAGTATTGAAAAGCTAGAATTTTAGATATGTTTATAACTCTTAAAAAATTAGATTTGTTTTTAATTATATTAACTCAGTTATTAATTTTTTTTTTATGTTTTTTATTTTTAGATTATAGTCATGATATTCATTTAGCTAGGAACTTGCTAATATTTATTTTTCTTTTATCGGTTCTTATTTCTCTTATTGATCGACCATTTAATATTTTTCAGATTTTCCTGTTAGTTTTACTAATTTTTAATCTTGCACTCCCAATCTTTGAGAGCATAGGTATTTATCGTTACCCTGTTGACTTTAAGATAATGGAAAGTGATGGTATTAAGCAAATAGTTTCAAAAGAATCTATTTATACTATGTACTCTATATTTATTTATTTTCTTATTGGAGCATCTATTGGTTGGCTACTAGGAATATTGAGTACATATAATTGGTATTTGAATTCATACCTTAAGTTGTACAATAAAAATTATCATGAGAAATTCTATTATATTATAAAAATTATTTTTTTACTTATTTTTATACTAGTAACATATTCAAATATTATGCTTGTTATCCAATCTCGCACCCTTGGATATATCGAAGTAATGCATTTATCTTCATATTCATCTATTATTTTTGAACTTGCGGATGCTTTATATAAAGTAGTTGGAGTTATGTTGCTCTTTATGAGTAAAGATAAGAAACAATTTATTAGGTATGCATTTATTTTTATGATACCTTTTTTTATTCAATTTTTTACAGGCGCCAGGGGTGAGACAATATCACTTATTGTTGTGCTGGTATTTGTTTACACTATAATTCATGATAGTTTTTCAGTAAAAAAATTACTTTTTTTCGGAACTTTAATATTTCTTTTGACAATATTTATCGGAATTGCAAGGTTTTCAGACAATATAATGCTGGCAGTTAATGAAATGTCATTTTTTGATATTTTTTTAGGCTCAATAATATCATCAAGTAAAAGTTTAGGCGTAGTTGCTTACACAATAGAACTAAAAGAACACTTCATCAATAAAGTACCATTTATTTTTGGTTATTTTGACTCTATTTTTTCATTTGCTAGAAATTATTCTTTAGAAGGTATTGAAGAAAAGAGCTACCTTGCACAGCACATAACTTATCTTACAAATCCAGAAAAATTATTTAATGGCTCTACAATTGGCTCTTCTATCGTTGCTGAATCTTTTGAATTTTCTAATGGAAATTCTATTGTTATTCTTATTTTTGCTGGTGTAAGTTTGTTTTTTGCTAGAATAATACCATTGCTCATGGTTAGAAATATTTATTTATTCTATTTTGGGTTTGTTTTCTTAGAAGCATTTATACTTTCACCTCGAGGATCCATAATGAAATTTTTAAATAAAGAGTTTGTTTTAAGTCTTATCTTTATTAGTTTAGTTATGTTCTTTATTAGTTTAGTTATGTTATCATTTAAAGATAAGGAACAAAAAAATTTTGTTAACTTAAATCGGAATATAGAATAAGACATTTATTAACCTTTTAATCTATTTATATAATGAAAAAATTATTAATAACCTCAACTGACGTGATGATGTATCTGTTTTTATTACCGCATGTGAAAACGCTTTCGAGTTATTATGTCATTGATGTTGCCTGTTCTTCTGCTGATGAGTATAAATCTGAGGGCTATGAAAAAGTTGTTAAAGACCAATTACCTTTAAATTCAAAGTATTTTCATATTTCTTCACAACGATCACCATATTCAACATCTAATATAAAAGGATATAAAGAGCTTAAATCAATTATTAATTTAGGTAATTATGATTTAGTCTGGACTAATGAACCCGTTATGGGCGTTATTACTCGTTTAGCTGCGAATTCCTTTCGGAAAAATGGATTAAAAGTATTATATCTTGCTCACGGATATCACTTCTTTAAAGGAGCACCAGTTATGAACTGGATATATTATCCTGTTGAAAAACTATGTTCCTATATGACTGATATAATGGTTATGATTAATTGGGAAGATTATACTTTTACAAAAAAACATTTTCATAATCGTGTTTTTCATATTGATGGAATAGGATTTGATTTAATCAAGTACCATAACGTTATAGTAGATTACAAATCAAAACGTGAGGAAATCGGAATTAATAGTGATGATGTTTTAGTTTTATCAGCTGGTGAGTTAATGACACGAAAAAATCACGAAGTTATGATCAAAGCAATTGCAGCAGTTGATAATAATAATATTAAATATGTTATTTGTGGGATTGGTGATAGGTTAGATTTTCTACAAAAACTTGCTATAAATCTCAATGTTGATGATAGAGTTTATTTTATAGGCCTACGTTATGATATTCCTGCACTTTTAAAAATCTCTGATATATTTGCGCATCCATCTAAGAGAGAGGGTCTTGGGATCGCTCCTTTAGAAGCAATGGCTTCAGGACTGCCTATAGTCACTTCGAATATTCAAGGCATTAAAGACTATTCTGTGAATGGTGTAACTGGGTTTTCATTAAATCCTAATGATGTTGCAGGTTTTACAATAGCTATTCAAAAACTTTCAAATGATCCTAATCTTCGTAAGAAAATGGCAACACATAATATTAAAGCTGTAAAGAAATGGAGCATAGAAAATAGTGTTTCTCAGATTAAGAATATTATTAAAGAAATAATAGATTAGAATTAATGAATGATAATTTTTTAAATTTTTTGTCCTCCGAATCCATTGAATTCACTACAGGCGTACAGCTTTCTAAATTCTCATATTTTAAAACAGGAGGTACTGCTAGTGTGATTATTTTTCCAGATAGTCAAAAGCAACTCTCACTGTGTTTTAAATGGATTGATAATCATGATCTTGCCTTTAAAGTTATAGGCGATACATGCAATGTTATGTTCTTGGATAATGTTGATTATGGTATTTTTATTTCAACAACAAGAATATCTTCAATCTTTTATAATTCTGACAAAAGTATTATTACCGCAGAATGTGGCGCTCTACTTCCAGAGCTTTCTAGATTTGCTCTTTCTTATAGTGTGACAGGTTTTGAGGGGTTTGAAGGCATACCTGGAACGGTTGGTGCCGCTGTATTTATGAATGCTGGGGCATATGGAGATGAGATAAAAAGTGTTATTGATTCTTTAGATGTTTTACTTCCCGATGGAACCCTAAAGACATATTCGCTCAAACAATTAAGACTATCCCACCGGAATTCAATTTTTAGATCTGAAAATAAAAATGAAATTATTGTCTGTGCACGCTTTAAAGCTAATATCGGACATTTGCTAACTATATATAATCGTATGTCATTATTACATGCAAAAAGACACAAATATCAAGAATGGATGTATCCAACTTTAGGTAGCATATATTCTGGCTCAATCTATAGATCGTTAGCAAAAAAAGATCTTTATTATAAATTTATTTCTAGTATTTATTATTTAGTATTTTATAAATTAAAGCTTTTTAGACGTGAAGCCCCAGATAATCGGAAATGGTTAAATGATTTTACTGTTAAGCGTTTTGGTATCACATATGATAAACAACCATTTTCAAATAAAGATATGAATACATTGATTAATAATGATCATAGTACAGACGATCTACTCGATTATCTTGATCAGCTCCATGAATTAATTGGCAATGATATTCCTATAGAAAATGAAATTGTTAAAAAATTTTAAAAATATTATATAACAAAAGGTATTACAAAGAGTTTAATGAAAGAAGATTTAAGCAGATTATCTAATCCTGCAGAGTTTCACAGCCCTATATCAATTGATCAGCAGAGTAGTGACGTATTAGTAAATATGCTGAAGACTATGATTCTCATTAGAAAGACCGAGCAGCATTTGGCTTTAGGAAGAAAAGAGGGTTTGATTGGTGGTCCAGTTCATCTTGGCGTAGGTCAGGAAGCGATAGCTGTTGGAATTTCAGAAAACCTTATAAAGTCAGATCGTGTATTTGGTAATCACCGGTCACATACACATTTGTTAGCATTAAATAATGATTTCTATAGATTATTTGCCGAAGTACTTGGAAAAGAAACTGGGTTTTCCAAAGGAATGGGAGGATCAATGCATTTATATGATCAACTTAATGGTTTTTATGGTTCTGTACCTATAGTTGCAGGCACAGTATCTTTAGCGGTTGGAGCAGCAATGGCAGCAAAGATGCAAAAAAAGGATGATATAGGTGTAGCGTATATTGGTGATGGTGCTGTCGAGGAAGGTATTGTGCATGAATCATTTAATCTAGCTAAAATTCAGAATTCACCCATGTTGTTTGCAATTGAAAACAATCTATTTGCAAGTCATATGCATATTTCCCTTCGTCAACCAAGTGATATGCTTTCGAGATTTGCAAAAGCAAATGATATCCCTTACAGGTTAATTGATGGCAATGATGTTGTTGCTGTAGCGAGTGAAGCAAAAAAATTAATAGATAATATTCGTCAAGGCAATGGCCCTGCGCTATTAGAGATGGTTACTTACAGATGGTATGGCCATGTAGATTGGCGGGATGATGTGGACGTTGGCGTTGAAAGATCGCTTGATGATATTGAACAATGGAAGGCCAGAGATCCTATCTTTCGCTTATCTAAATCTATGATTAGCGCTGGCATATGGACTGATGAGAAAGAATTAGAGTTATGTAGTAAGATAGATAATGAAATTAAAGTAAATTGGGAAAAGGCAATGAACGATCCTTACCCTTCAACTGATAAAACTTTAAAATATGTATATTCTTAAATAATAAATGAAAACTGAAAAATATAACTATGGAACTGCAATACTTTCAGCATTTGAATACTTGCTAAAAAATTACCCAGAAGTTTTTGTTATTGGCCAAGGTTTGTGGAGCCCTTGGTATGTTGGCAACTCAATGACTGATCTAGATAAAAAATTTGGTGTTGATCGTATAATTGATACTCCAGTTTCAGAGTCTGCATGTACCGGAGCAGCAATAGGAGCCTCACTAGCAGGAATGAAACCTATTGTAGTACATCCGCGAATGGATTTTATGTTATACGCAATGGATGCCATTGTTAATCAAGCTGCCAAATGGTCTCATATGTTTGGAGGGCAAGCCCATCCAGGCGTAACAATTCGTGGCATCATTAACCGTGGTGGAGAACAGGGAGCTCAACATTCTCAAGCACTTCATGCTTGGTTTGCTCACGTGCCAGGTTTAAGAGTTGTCATGCCTTCTACTGTTGCTGATGCGCGAGATTTATTGATTTCATCTGTATTATGTAATGATCCTGTAATATATATTGATGATAGATGGCTATATAACCAAGAAGATGAATTGCCACCAATAATCGAGGTTAATTTGTCAAACCAACGGCCAAAAGTATCTACTCCTGGCAGTGACCTTACAATTGTCGCGTCTGGTCATGCCTCAATGTTAGCAAGAAAGGCTTCTCTTCAACTTGAGTGTGAAAATATTTCTGCAGAAGTAATAGATGTAAGAATATTGAATCCTTTTCATAGTGAAGAAATTATTACATCTGTCAAAAAGACAAAGAATTTACTAGTGGTTGACTCTGGCTGTTTATCTGTTGGGTTTTCAGCAGAAATAATTGCAAAAGTTGTAGAACAGCTTCCAACAAACTGTTTGGAAAATCCTCCCAAGCGAGTTGCTTTACCTGATGCTCCTGCGCCAACATCAAGAGTTTTAGAGGAGGCTTATTATACTTCAACAGAAAATGTGGTGGTTTCTGCTAAAAAAATATTAAATAAGGTATAAGGAGATATTATGTCGAAACATGTTCCATTTTTTGAGTATCCAAGATTGTGGACTGATGAAAAAGAAGAACTCTTATCCATAATTGACAATGTTTCTTCAACAGGCGGTTTCATCTTACAAAAAGCTGTTTCAGATTTTGAGTTAGAGCTGGCTAAGTACTCAGGTTCTAATTTTGCCGTTGGTGTGGGTAATGCAACTGACGGAATGGAGATATTTTTAGATGCAATTGGCATCAAACACGGAGATGAAATTATCATCTCCTCACATACTATGTTAGCGACAGCATCAGCTATCAAGGTAGCAGGAGGTATTCCAATCCCTGTTGAAATTGGTAATGATAATCTAATTAATGTTCAGGCAATAGAAGATGCCATTACTCCGAATACTGTTGGAATCATGCCAACTCAATTGAATGGGCGAGTTTGTGATATGGACTCTATATTATCAATCGCCAAAAAATTTGGACTATTTATTGTTGAAGATGCAGCTCAGGGTTTGGGTGCAAGGTATAAAGGTCAACATGCAGGTACGTTTGGACAAGCATCCTGCATTAGTTTTTTCCCTGCCAAAGTATTAGGCTGTCTTGGGGATGCAGGAGGTGTATTAGTTAATGAAAAAGATTTATTCCATAAAATATTCCAAATACATGATCATGGACGTGATCTTGACGGAGATGTAAAGAGATGGGGTAGGAATTCAAGACTAGATAATATTCAAGCGGCAATTTTAAGCTATAAGTTAAAAGACTATGGTAAAGTTATTGCACGCCGAAGAGAAGTAGCCCAAATGTATCAAGAAAGGCTGGGTGCATTAGATGAATTACAACTCCCAGCTCCGCCAAGTACAACATCAGATAATTTTGATGTATATCAAAATTATGAATTAACAGCAGACAATAGAGATGAACTTAAAATTTTTTTAGATAAGAAAAATATTGGCACACTTATTCAATGGGGCGGTAAAGCAGTTCATCAATTTACACAGTTAGGTTTTAATCAAGTTTTACCTAAAACAGAGAATTTTTTTGAGCGCTGCATTATGCTTCCAATGAATGTTTTTATTAGCGATAGCGATGTAGATTATATTTGTGAGTCAGTTACTGAATTTTATAGATCGTGATAAAAAGAATAGTTGATATTTTGATTTCATTTTTTGGATTGCTTTTTATCACTCCAGTCTTGATTCCTATTATTTTTTTAGTTTGGAATCAGGACAAAAAATCACCTTTTTATATTGCATCTAGAAGTGGTAAGGGTGGTTCAATATTTAATATGGTTAAACTAAGATCAATGATAGCTAATGCTGACAAATTAGGAATTGATTCAACTAGTACAAGTGATGTACGAATTACACCAATTGGCAATAAAATTAGAAAATACAAACTAGATGAATTTATTCAGCTATGGAATGTACTAATTGGAGAAATGAGTCTAGTTGGTCCAAGGCCAAATGTGAAAAATGAAACTGATTTGTATACGGATGCTGAAAAAGTGCTTTTGACAGTAAAACCTGGAATTACAGACTTTTCATCTATCGTATTTTCTGATGAGGGTGAAATTCTTGAGGGAAAAGAGGATCCAGACTTATCTTATAATCAGTTGATTAGACCTTGGAAGAGTAGACTAGGATTAATTTATATTAAAAACCAATCAACTTTACTAGATCTACAAATTATTTTATATACTGCAATTGCTATTCTATCCAAACAAACAGCATTAACTTGGGTTGCTAATAAGCTGACTAAGCTAAATGTAGATGAAAACATAATTAAAGTTTCAAAAAGAGAAGAAAAACTATTCCCATTTCCCCCTCCTGGTTCTGACAGAGTGGTCAGTTTGAGAAAAATAAAATGACCTTAGATAATAGTTTTAAATTAGTAAATTAAGAAAGCCAATATAGTAGGAATTTCTGTTATTCTATATCAAATATAAAGATTTCACTTTAAGCATGTGCTCAATTAATCATTATAGAACAATCAATGAGAATAGATTACACTGTTTAGAGTAATAAAGACTTATATTTATGTATTTTTATATTATTATGATTAGATCATTGAATTGTTAGTAATTAAATATTATGAATAATTATATTCAAGGATTTTCAAAGATTGTCTTATCTCTTCCTCGTTATTCAAAGAGAGCCATTGCCCTAATAACGGACCTGAGTTTATGTGCCCTATGTACCTGGCTTGCTTTTATTTTAAGATTAGAAGAATTAATTTTATTTAAAGATTTTAATCTTTTGCCAATATTTATATCTATGGGTATTGCATTGCCAATTTTTTGGTTATTTGGATTATATCGGACTGTTTTTCGTTTTAATGATTTCTCAATTATTTTAACTGTTTTAACATCTACACTAGTTTATGGATTACTGTATTTTTTAATAATTGGAGTTTATAGCATTCAAGGAGTTCCAAGATCTGTAGGTATTCTTCAGCCGATGCTATTATTTTTTGCAATTATTGGCTCGAGGTTAGGAGTTAAATATATACTTACTGAAAATTATAACTTTAGAAAAACTTTTAATAAAAAAAATGTATTAGTATATGGAGCTGGAGAAGCTGGAAGACAATTAGTCAGCGCACTTGAAAATAGTACTGAATTCAAAGTCGTTGGTTTTTTGGATGATAATAATCAGCTGCATAGGCAAGTTTTATTAGGTCAGACTGTTTATGCTTTATCTAATTTAGATTACTTAATTCAAACTAAAGATATTAGCCTTGTTTTTCTTGCACTTCCTTCGATGCGTAGGAGCAATAGAAACCAAATTATAGAAAATTTAAGTCAATATAAACTTAATGTTAAAACTCTTCCGAGTATATCTGAGATTGTAGATGGTAGAGTAACTATATCTGATATAAGAGACTTGAACATCGATGATTTATTGAGTCGTAAACAAGTTAAGCCAGACAACAAACTAATATCTAAAAATATAAATTCAAAAACAGTGCTGGTAACAGGCGCAGGGGGTTCTATTGGCTCAGAAATATGTCGTCAAATCATTAAGCTGACTCCAAAAAAGTTACTTCTCTTGGAATTGAATGAATTTGCGCTGCATAATATTTATGAAGAATTAATATCATTAAATAAGAATTTAAAAATTATTCCACTATTAGTTAATGCTCAAGATCAAACAAAACTAGAAACAATTTTTGGGATATACAAAGTAGATACCGTTTATCACACTGCAGCTTACAAGCACGTGCCACTAGTTGAGGAAAATATTTGTGAGGGAGTTAGGAATAATGTTTTCAGCACTCTAGCTGTTGCAAAAGCATCAGTCATGAAAAAGGTTTCAAATCTTGTATTAATATCAAGTGATAAAGCTGTGAGACCAACTAATATTATGGGGGCATCTAAGAGACTTTCTGAACTTTGTATGCAAGGAATTTCTAAACAAAATAGAGACATCAGCACTAATTTCTCAATTGTTCGTTTTGGGAACGTGTTGGAGTCATCTGGTTCTGTTATTCCAAAATTTAAAAATCAAATAAGAGAAGGAGGCCCAATTACTCTAACACATGAGGATGTAACGCGTTATTTTATGACTGTTACTGAAGCAGCGCAACTAGTCATACAAGCAGGAGCAATGGGAAAAAATTCTGAAGTATTCGTGCTTGATATGGGCGAGAGTGTAAAAATTAAGGATTTGATCTTTAAAATGATACATTTATCAGGTTTTAGCGTCAAAGATGATAAAAATTCAAATGGGGATATTGAAATTAAAGTCACAGGTCTAAGGCCAGGTGAAAAATTATATGAAGAACTGTTAATAGGTGATAACCCTCAAAAAACTAATCACCCTAAAATACAAAAAATAAGCGAGATCTTTATTCCATTTGATCAATTAGAAGAAGATTTAAATAAATTAAAAAATTTAATAGATAATAACAAAGTCGATCAGGTCAAAAACTTATTAAGCAAATTATTAAAAATATATAAATCAAATTCAGAAATTGTTGATCATACTCATATTGAACAATTATTGGATAATAAATTGACACAAAACTTAGCACTTGCTAAGACTAAAAATAGTAAGGTCATTAAGATAAAATAACAAATTTGTAATATGCATTATGAATAGTTAAGTTTAAGCATCGATGACTTTTTAATATATATAATAAAATTATAATTTTTTAATTTATGACATTTAATTCTGTAAATGAAAAACTCTTGTTTTATAAAATTCCAACCGTATTATTTTCTTTAATCCCTCTTTTTTTGATTACAGGTCCTTTTCTTAGCGATTTATCAATTTCATTAATTAGTTTATTATTTTTGATTTATTGCATTAAAGAAAAAAATTTTTCTTATTTTAAAAATAAGTATTTTTATTTTTTTTTAATATTCTGGGTATATTTATTATTAAATATTCTCATAAATAATTTTAATACAAATAGTTTAGGCACTACGATTGTATATGTAAGATATGGTATCTTTGTAACTGCTATAGTTGCTTTATTAAGAACTGATGAAAAATTCATCAAATATTTTTTTTATTGCATATTTATTTGCTTTACTGCTTTAGTTTTTGATGGTTTTTATCAATATCTTACTGGCGAAAATATTTTAGGATTTAAAAAACCAGCCAGTTATAGGGTTTCGAGTTTTTTTCAAGATGAAATGATTCTAGGGAGTTACTTAAGTAGGATATGGCCAATTTTTTTTGGATTATCAATTCTTGTTTTAAATCAAAAAAATAAGTTATTTTATTTTCTAGTTATAATTTTTATTTTATCTGAAGTATTAATTTTTTTAAGTGGGGACCGAACAGCTTTTTTTTATATTAATTTATCCGCTATATTTGTTATTTTATTTTCTCAAAAACTTCTTAAACTTAGACTTTTTACGTTATTGTCTAGCATATTATTACTCATAATTATTAGTTTTATTAACCCTACCGCTAGAGAGAGAGTATTTGATCAAACGTTCAGTCAAATGAATTTGATGGACGGAAAGGTAAATGAGCAAGAAGGTATATATATTTTTTCAAAACAACATACTCACCATTACATAACTGCATACAAGATGTTTGTTGATAATAAATTTTTAGGTGTAGGTGTAAAAAATTTTAGAAATTTGTGTGATGATGAAAAATATATTGTAAGTGATTTATCTTGTTCTACACATCCTCATAACATATATATTCAAATACTGGCTGAAACAGGAATTATTGGTTTTTTATTTTTATTAATGACACTTATTTATTTCTGCATACATATTTTTAGACATGTAATGCTTAAATTTAATGGCAAATATTTATTTAATGACTTTGAAATTTGTATTTTATCAGGTTTAGCAATCTACTTATGGCCAGTTGTTCCTACATTTAATGTGTTTAATAACTGGGTAAATATTACAATGATTATAAATTTACCTTTTCTAATTTGGAGCATAAATTTAAGTACACGTAATAGGTTTAATGATAAATAAAATAAGGCAAAAAAAAATAAACAGAACTGAATTAATTACATATACAAAAAATAAACTAATATAATTTCATTAATGTATTAGTTTTTACTTGTATCATGAGAAGGCTTTAATAAGAGTGTTTTATTTAAACATCTAGCTTGTCTTATTTATAATGAATGACACAAAAAGGTTGAGTAGGACTAATTATTAATCTAATAAAGATAAACTTTATAGAGTTTACAATAATAACCTAAAGGTCTAAAATATCATTTCTTAAGAACTTTAAAAATTATTCATGACAAAAATATATATAATTATGTCTTCTGAGAATTTAATGCGTGTTATCATGTGGTACTCATAACTTTATGGATTTAAATAAAATAATTCATTTTTTTAGTCTTACTGCAATTTTTGGAAATTAAAAGGTATCGTACGATGAATGAAAATAATCTCATTGACAAAAATTACAATAATGAAGTTGATTTAATCGAGATTTTTGACACACTTTTAAAAAGTAAATGGACTATAATTCTCTTTATGATTATAGCATTCATAATAGGCATTTCTTTTAGTTATACTCAGCCAAAATTAATAAGCTCCTCAACATCTTTTGATGAAGGTGAACGTTCTGTTTTTATAGACTACTTTTCAATAAATTCATTATTGAAAGATAACGAACTCCTATCATCCGATGAAAATTCAAATGGATACTTAATAGATGCTAAAACAGTATTTTATTTAATAATCAATGAATTTGCTGATTATGATGAGATGTTAGATGTCCTTAAAAATAATGAGTATGTGAGGCAGTCAATTAATAAATTGGATGAACAAGAAAAAATTGAAAAATTGCTCGAATATGCAAAATATTTTACAATAAAATTGCCTTCTAAAGTTGATACATCTGGCGTAATTAAGTTTGAGTGGCACAATTACTTGGAGGGAATTAATTTACTTAATGAAGCATTGTCAAACACACTCATAAATGTCAAAGCAACTTTGCTAAAGGATATTGAAAATTTAGCTCAAACAATTGAGGAAAAAAATCAACGTGAATTAAGTAATTTGCGAAATAATCTAAACTTATTAATACAGAATCAGCAGATAAGAAACGAAAAGTATCTTCAGTATTTATTTGAGCAGTCAGCTATTGCTAAAGAATTAGACATAGAAACAAATATGCTTGATGTAGATACTTTATCAAAAAAAACTACAAGTAGTGTTTCTTTAAATATTAGTTCAAATGAGTTACCTTTCTATTTACGTGGTTTTAAAGCAATAGATAAAGAAATATACCTCATTAAAAATCGCTCTGAAAAAGAGAATCTTTTGATGACTGATGGATATGTTGAGATAAATGAAGAAATCAAACGACTTGAAAACGATTTATCAGCATTTCATTTGCGAAGTTATTTGAAGCTTATTGAAAATGATTCTCCAGACGACTGGGTTTCGTTTGATCTTTCGATTTCTGAAACTCAGTCATTAGATAGATCAATCATTTACATCTTTTTATCAATTGGTATAGGTGCAGTTTTAGGTTCATTCTATGTACTTATTATGAACAACTTGCGCAAAAGGAATCTGCAAGTAGAAAAAGTATAAGCAATTTTGAAAATTCAAATCTTTTTTCAGTTATGCCATTATTAAAAATCAAAAAAAATTATGTGGAAAGTTAAAAGTTCAAAAATACATGGTACAGGTGTTTTTGCAAAGGAAGATATTCCAAAAAATGTTAAGGTTATTCAGTATATTGGTGAAAAAATATCCAGGTCTGAAGGCAATAAGAGGTCAGAGAAAAGACTTAATAAGTATCTGCATTCTCAGACTGATGGATCAGTTTACATTTTTGAACTAAATAGTAAATACGATATCGATGGCAGTCCGATATATAATAAAGCGAGATATATAAATCATTCATGTAATCCGAATTGTGAAGTTAATATAAAAAACAACCAGATATGGATTTCATCAATAAAAAAAATAAAAAAAGGGCAAGAATTAAGCTATGACTATGGATTTGAATTTGATAAAGACGATTTTAAAGACCACGTTTGCAAATGTGGCTCTGAAAATTGTATAGGGTTTATTATTTCTTCTGACGATTGGGGTAAATATCTTAAATTTATAAGTAAGATTATTAAAAAAAGAAATTCTTAAAATGATACTTGTAACGGGAGGCTGCGGATATATAGGTTCTCATTTCTTGCTGAGACTTTTATTAAAAGAAAGAGATGTTTTGTGCCTAGACAATTTAAGCAATAGTAGTGAAAGTAATTTAGTAAATATAAGAGAATTATCATCAAAAACATTTACTTTTATCAAAGGTAATGTTGGCGAGGAGCCTCTTTTATTAGACATTTTTAAGAGTTATAAAATTAGCTCAGTTGTTCATTTTGCTGGATTTAAGTCTGTTTCGGAAAGTGTACATAATCCACTTAAATATTTTCAAAACAATGTAATTGAAACAATTTCATTATTAAAGGCCATGAAAGCGGCAGATGTAAAAAAAATAATTTTTTCCTCTTCAGCAACTGTATACGGAGAAAATCATCCTTTGCCATGGCATGAAGAATTAAAGCTTGAATATCCTCTTAATCCCTATGCTCAGTCTAAGTTCTTTATAGAATTGATACTAAAAACTTTAAGCTCAAAAAAAAATAACTCCTGGAGTATCGGGATACTAAGATATTTTAACCCAATTGGATATCACCCATCAGGAAAAATTGCAGAAGATATTAATAATAATAATACAAATTTAATTCCAGCAATTGTTGATGTTATATTAAATAAAAAAAAGAAACTTAATATCTATGGTGGTGATTATAATACTCCAGATGGAACAGGTATAAGAGATTACATACATGTTGAAGATCTAATTTCTGGTCATGAGAAAGCACTTGAATATATATTGAATACAAATGGATATAATATATGGAATTTAGGTTCAGGACATGGATTTTCTGTTTTAGAAATAGTAAGAGAACTTGAAAGGGCTTTTAAAAAGAAAATTCCATATAAGATAGTCAACAGACGTGAGGGTGACCTTGGTTCTTATTGGGCAGATATTTCAAAGGCAAAAACTGAACTAGGCTGGAATACAAAATTTAAATTAATTGATATGGCAAAAGATATTGCAAATCAGGTTAAATATAAAAATAACGGTAAATAGATTTAATTATCAATTAATATTTTTTGATTTTATCAAAATGTTTATTAATTTGTTTTTGCCTATCTTCTGAACTCTTTTTCTGCTCTGCAGTTCTTTCATTAATACACAAGGGACAATAAACACCTTTTTTATAATTTTTTGACTCCATATCATTTTTTGTAATTGGATGTCTACATCCATAACATTGCTCATATCTGCCTTTATTGAGATCCTGATCAACTGTTACTCGATTATCAAATACAAAGCATTCACCAGTCCACTGCAAACTTTTTCCTGAATTATTTTTAAAATCTAAGTAATTAATTATACCCCCATCTAATTGGTGAATATTTTTATACCCTTTTTTTTTCAAATATGATGAAGCTTTTTCACACCGAATACCTCCGGTACAATACATGGCAATTTCTTGAGACTTTGGCAGATTAAGCTCTTTAAATTTTTTGGGGAATTCCCGAAAATTTTTTGTTTTAGGATTAATTGAATTTTTAAATTTACCTATATCAATTTCATAGATATTCCTTGTATCAATTAATTTTACATTTTTTTGGGATATAAATTTATCCCATTTTTTAGGACTTATGTATTTGCCTGTTAACTTATTAATTTCAAGTAAGCCAACGCCTAATGAAACGATTTCATTTTTGATTCTTACTTTTAATTTATTAAAAGAATGAGAATTTGTTTTATTCACTTTAATTTGCAACTTTCTTATATTTAATATTTTTTTTACCAATGTAATTAAGTGGTTTAATTCTGATTCGTTTCCTGAGAGTGACGCATTTATTCCCTCATTAGCAATCAGAATTGTACCTTTGATTGTCGTTTTTTTTAGAAAATTGAGAAACTGTAATTTAATTATGTTCCTATTTTTTATTTCTACAAATCTATAAAAAGAGTAAACAAACATATTTTTTTTTTCGATCATTTATATTAATTTTAATTTGTAAGTCTCCCTTTTTAGAAAGTCAGTCAATTCTGTTCTATCTTTTTTATCTTTTAGGTCTGTGTACTGAATTATTTTTCCACCATAGATATTTATTTCTTTTCCAATCTTTTTTCTTGTCTCGTGTATATAAGATGAGTATTTAAGTGTTTGATTTTTTAACTTCGAAGCAAAAAGATGAAATAAAAAACCATTTTTTCCATCAAAATATATTGGCAACACATCCGTCTTGGTCTGCTGAATTAGTTTGGCAGGAAATAACTTCCAATTATCGTCAATAGCTTCTGATTTGAGGCTGCTCGCAACAGAAACTCCACCTGATGGGAATATAATAACAACTCCATTATTATCTAGGTGACTTTTAGCATCATTAGCTGTTTTTATATTTATAAGCTTTGATTCTTTCTTTTTCCCTCTAAAATCTACTGGCAATATGAATTTTTTGATTTGTGGTAAAAATTGAAGTGTCTCATGTGTCATTATTTTAAAATCATCCCTTACTTTTGACGTTAAGGCACATAAAATAAGACCATCAATAATTCCGAAAGGATGATTAGCAATAATCAAAAGTGATCCATTTTTTGGGATCTTTAATTTATGTTTTGATTTATTCTTGATTTTTATATTCATTATATCCAATATGTCAGTCCAGAAATTCTTTGGGTCTTTAACATCTAACGAATAATTTTTGTATAAATTTTCCAACTTCTTTTTACCAGAAATTGACTCAATCGTTTTGATAATTAGGCGTTGAGCAAAATTATGTTCAACTTTTGACGCATATGAAAAATCAATTTTATCCATTTCAATATTCTACAGGAATAGGGTCTAAACTTCTCCAAAAATACCAAGTAGCGACTGATCTGTACGGAGCCCATTTTTCTGACATATTTAAAGCAGCTTCTTTTTTTATTGGATATTCTAAATTATAGCAGGTGCATATCCCCTTAATTAAACCTAAATCATCTGCTGGAAAAATATCTGGCCTGCAAAGATTAAATATAAGGAACATCTCAGCAGTCCATCTTCCTACACCTTTTATTTGCACTAATTCATTAATAATTTCTTCATCTGAATATTGCTTCCACTTTTTAGGATTTATTTTTTTATATATAAATGCATCTGATAGCGATTTTAAATAAGAAATCTTTTGTCTGGATAGACCACATGATTTCATGCTCATAAAATGCATATTAGAAGTATTTCTCGGGTTAACTTTTTTTACTTTACTTTCGAATCTATTCCATACTGCTTGTGCAGCTTTTACTGAAATCTGTTGCCCAATAATAGACCTTGCTAAGGTGTAAAATGGATCAGATTTAGAAAATAGAAAATCTTTAGGATAATTCTTAATTATTACCCCTAACTTTTTGTCTTTCTTAATTAGATCTTTTTTTGCTTTTTCCCAGAAAATAGGTTTTTTCATGTTCAACTTATAAATTTGATGTTGACATATATAAAGTAAATTGTTTCTATTGCCATTCTTAATTAACGAATGGAGTAAAATTATGGCTGACGTAGCGAGTCTTTTAGCAGAATTCCAAAAAGGTATTGAAGGTAAAGATACTGGGTTGGGTGCAACAGTTAAGTTTGATTTTGAAGGAGCTGGATGTATTTTTCTTGATGGAAAATCAAATCCAAACACTGTTTCAGATCAAGATCAAGACGCAGACTGCACTCTTTCAATGTCGATGGAAACATTTGAACAAATGAGATCAGGTGAAGTTGATGGAACCTCTGCTTTTATGCAAGGTAAATTAAAAGTATCTGGAGATATGTCTATTGCAATGAAATTACAATCAGTAATGGATGCTCTAGGTTAACATTTCGAGAAATATTTAATTTAAAACCCAGTTATATTTAACTGGGTTTTTTTTTATTCATTTCACTTTCAACTTTTTTAAATAATTTATTATTTGTTGCTGCAATAATCCTTCCCCCATATAATATGCCATTCCCTTCCCAAGTTTTTATTATTCCGCCTGCATTTATAATTATGGGCTCTAGCGCTCTGATATCCCATGGCTTAAGACCACTTTCTATTACTAAATCAATGTGACCATCCGCCAGTAGACAATAACTATAGCAATCTCC
>MDSV01016789.1_pt1 | contig 18159 bp, 6 predicted proteins | sample 810851 | NCBI WGS metagenome assembly MDSV01 (sample SAMN05326640, study PRJNA326480) | marine metagenome | isolation source: seawater | place: Atlantic Ocean: North East | collected 2012 | reverse complement strand
TCATGTTCTGCATATGAACCAAAATAACCTGCTTTACACTGCCACCCTTTGACATCGGGTATTCTTACTACTTCACCTGTACTAGTGTCAACATAATCAAAGAATCCATCCCCATGTTCACTCCATGTAAAGATGAAGTTATATGCGGATGCGTTTGCATTGTTATGCCATGAGATATATCCGTTAGGTGGATACAGAGCCGCAAGTGCATTGTTTCTAACACATAGTAATTCGATTAATTCTTGATTCCAAAGACTATAGTTTTTAGTTGCTTCTGCTAACCATAGTTGTTGTTCTGCTTCTTGTGTATCACCATTTCTTTGAAAGTTTTTAACATTGTTTACTATCTTTTCAGAATCTAGAGAATATGCCTTTAAAGAATCGGGGAATCCTTCGTGTTGTTCTCCTTGTCTCATTATGAAATCAAGACCACGTGGAGCATTCTCTCCAATAAATTCTTCTCGTTTATCACCTTCACAAGTGATATGTACAAAGTTTTCTAGATTTCTTCTTTCATTAAAAAACCATGTAAACTTATTTAAAACTTCAATGAGTTCTTCATTCTCAATCGGAACATCGATTAATCGATTGCTCATACCAAATAGTTATCCTTATGTAATGACCCTGAGTAATGTCTCAGAATCGGCGGTTTACCTTCAATAGAAAGCAAACCTTCGTATTGATATTGTGTGAAATAATTCCATCTAATATCATCGTGGAATATTCCAATATTCACGTCCTTGTACTTATCCATCTTCTCTGTCATATACCACAGAGTTGTTTGGTCAAAGTCTCTAAGGTCTCTCCAAGTTTCATCATCGAAACCTGTAGGTCTCCATGCATCTGAAGCTTGTTCTGCAAATAATTCCCACCACTCTTCCATGAATTCTTTCACGAGAGGTTTGGTCATATCATACAAACAAACACCACCACATAGAGTAAATGTTTCTTGTTTACCGTGACAATTAAAGTTTTTTATGGTATAATACTTAGAACGTTCTTCTGTTAGTTCGTGGAATACCATATCATAATCTTTCATCTCATCCCAAATCAATGCAACATCTTCATGTTCACAATCCATATCGGCATCGATATACATTGTAATGTCATATGGTGTTTGTGATAACGCCCATAGTTTTGCACGATAATGTGAGTCACAAAAGATTAAGTCATCTGCAATCTCTTCACGTCCATCAAGAAATCTTTCTTCGGTTACTAAACAAACCTTTGCATCTTCGTAGAAGTCTTTGAGTCCTTCAATAAGATTAACTGCGTAAGTATAGAAGTTTGGATTCTTACTTGCGACTACAAGGAAACCTTTACTTTTTTGCTTTTTTGAGTTCATCTTCCAATCCAAGTTCTTGAGTTAATATATACATTGCATAAATGTTTGCTTCGGGTATCGATTGAGCTCTTCTCAATCTTGCACGAAGTTTACGATGTTTCGTATTTTTAATTTCGGGAATCTCAAACAATTCTAATTTATACTCAAACAACTTCTCAAGTTTTCTTGCACGTTGTTCTTCGAGTTTACGGTTCTTTTCAAATTCGAGTTCAGCAGTTTTACGTTTACGCCTTTCATTAGTAGACTCCTCAATTTTCTCTTCTCCGAGAAAATTCAGACACTCAAAAAAATCAGGGTTCTCGTCACCGTTATCATCGTAACGTCTCATCTTCATTACTTGACGGACTCTACGACCACCTTCATCAAATTCACAAATTGCGTTTAGGATATTCTTCTTCGGGGTTTCCCAAAACGCATTATCTATCCATTCTCTATTCACAATTATATTTCTCCTGTTATCACACTATTATATAGTATTATGTTATAAATGTCAAGCGGTTCTTACATATAATGTATATGTTTCTATGTTAGTATTACCACTTCCTATTGTATCACTCACGTAATCACCCGTAAAACTTCTTGAGTAGTTAGACGGACGGGTGCGGGTATATTGTGATGCCCTAGTTGTTGTATATGTCGATATTCGTGTTCTATTATACGCAGAGTTTCTAGTTCTTGTGTAGTTCTCTGTAGATTCACGAGTATAGTTAGATACTCTGTCTCTAGTAAATGCATTGGATACTCTCGTCCTTGTAAATGCAGAAGTTCTTATTCTTGCATAATTTCTTGTGTAATTACCTATATAGTTGCCTGCGAAGTCCCTAGCATAGTTACCAGTATAATCACCTTCGAATGTACGTGTGTAATCACCTGTGTAATTACCTGTAAACTCTCTTGCGTAGTTACCTGTATATTCTCCTTCGAAGTCCCTAGTATAATCTCCTGTATACTCACCAGCAAAGTCTCTAGTATAGTTTGCGGTGTAGTTACCTACGAAGTCTCTTGAGAAGTCTCCGACATAGTTACCAGCAAAGTTACGTGTATAGTTACCAGTATAATCACCTACGAAGTCTCTACCATAATTACCAGTGTATTCTCCAGCGAATCCTCTTGTGTAATCACCCGTAAACTCTCCCGCAAACGAACGAGCATATTCACCAAGATAATCACCTGTAAAGGTTCTTGAATAATTCCCAGTATAGTTACCAAGATAGTTACGTGTATAGTTACCTAAGAAGTTTCCTTCAAAGTCTCTAGTATAGTTACCAGTAAAGTCTCCTGTATAATCACCAGTAAAGTCCCTAGTGTAATCTCCAGTGTAGTCTCCCGCAAAGTCCCTAGTGTAGTTTCCTGTATAGTTACCAGCGAAGTCCCTAGTGTAATCACCAGTATATTCGCCTGCAAAATCTCTAGAGTAATTACCAGTAAAGTCACCAGTGTATTCACCCGCAAAAGTTCTACTATAATTACCTTCAAAGTCTCTAGAATAGTTACCTACAAAGTTTCTACTATAGTTACCAGTATAGTTACCAGCGAATCCTCTTGTATAATCACCAGTGTAGTTACCAAGATAGTTACCCGCAAATTGACGTGTATAATCTCCAGTATAGTTACCAGCGAAGTCTCTTGTATAATCTCCAGTGTAATTACCGAGATAGTTTCCAGCAAAGTCTCTAGTATAATTACCAGTATAGTCGCCTGCAAATTCTCTTGTGTAGTTACCAGTGTAGTTTCCTAGATAGTTTCCAGCAAACCCACGAGTGTAATTACCAGTATAGTTACCAGCAAAGTCTCTAGAATAGTTTCCTGTATAGTTTCCTAGATAGTTTCCAGCAAAGTCTCTAGTGTAATTACCCGTATATTCTCCAGCGAATCCTCTTGCATAATTACCAGTGTAATCACCGACAAATATTCTTGCATAGTTTCCTGTGTATTCACCCGCAAAGTTTCTAGTGTAGTCACCAGTAAAGTTTCTAGTTGAGATACGTGTGTAATTACCTGTGTATTCTCCTATGTAATTACCCGCAAAGATTCTTGCATAGTTTCCTGTGTAATCTCCAGCAAACCCACGAGCGTAGTTACCTGTATAATCACCGACAAATATTCTAGTATAGTTTCCTGTAAAGTCACCAGTATAGTTACCAGCAAAGTTTCTAGAATAGTTTGATGAACGAGTTCTAGTAAATGCACGAGAGTAATTACCAACGTAATTACCCGTATAATTTCCTAAGAATCCACGGTTGTAATTAGAACTTCTGCCACGGGTAAACGCACGTGAATAATTACCAGTAAAGTCACCAGTATAATCACCTAAGAATCCACGAGTATAGTTTGAACTTCTATTTCTAGTGTATGCACGGGTATAGTTTCCTACAAAGTTACCTGTATAGTCTCCAAGGAATCCACGGTTGTAATTAGAACTTCTATTTCTAGTGTATGCACGAGAGTAGTTTCCTACAAAGTTACCAGTGTAATCACCAGCAAATGCACGTGTATAGTCACCAGTATAATCTGTGGCACGAGTTCTTGTATATGCAGACGTTCTAGTTCTAGTTGAGGTACGAGTTGAGTTTCTTGTATAGTTACCAGTGAAGTCGCCTGTATAATTACCTGTAAATATTCTAGTATAGTTTCCTTCAAAGTTACCAGTTGAAATACGAGTATAGTCACCAGTAAAGTTACCACCGAAATTACCAGCAAAGTTTCTAGAATAGTTACCTGTATAATCTGTTACACGAGTCCTAGTATAGTCACCAGTAAAGTTACCACCGAAATTACCAGCAAAGCTTCTTGCATAGTTACCCGTAAAGTTATTGATGGATATTCTAGTGTAGTTACCAGTAAAGTTTTCCGCACGAGTACGAGTATACGCCCTTGACGATGTACGTGTAGATGTACGAGTATATCCTGAACTTCTGTTACGTGTATATGCACGTGAATAGTTACCAGTGAAGTTTCCTGTAAAGTTTCTTGAATAGTTCAAGGTTCTAGTATAGAATACCGTCCTTGCATAGTTCGTACCACTACTTGACCTTCTTCTTACCTTATAATACTGCTCAGAGAAGAACTTGCCAGGAACTGTAAGGAACAACGGCCCTCTGTCATATTGATAACCATTAAGTGTAACGTTGGTTGCACCATTTGGGAAAGATGGTATGTTCCCTCCTAAAAATACACTACCAACGGTAGTACCGTTCCAAACTATCAATTGTAAAGTTCCAGTCCAATAGTACGATGGAGCGGGTACAGAACCGTAGTATGGGGTATATGAAGAAGTCCCAGTATAGTTTACGATTCTTGCATATGAACCTATTCTTGCATAGTTCCTTGACGATGTACGGGTAGATGAACGTGTAAAATTCCTAGAATAGTTTCCAGTAAAGATTCTTGAATAGTTACCCGTGAAGTTACCAGCAAAGTTTCTAGAATAGTTACCTACAAAGTTACCTGTTGATATTCTAGTATAGTTACCTGTAAAGTTACCAGTAGATATTCTAGTATACGATGAACTTCTTGAACGGGTAGATGTACGTGTAGATATACGTGTATAGTTACCTACAAAGTTACCTGTCGATACTCTAGTGTATGCAGAACTACGTGTTCTTGTCGATGTACGTGTAGATATACGAGTGTAATTTCCTGTATAATCTGTTACTCTTGTTCTTGTATATGCAGCTAATCTGTTTAGAATACTAATACGAGTTGAGTTTCTAGTGTAGTCACCAGTGAAATCACCAGTATAGTTACCAGCAAAGTTTCTAGAATAGTTACCTACAAAGTTACCTGTTGATACTCTAGTATAGTTTGATACTCTACTACGGGTAAAGTTTTGTGTTCTATCACGTGTGAAAGCACGTGAATAGTTACCAGTAAATATCCTCGCATAATTAGATGTTCTAGTTCTCTGACTATTTCTAGTACTATCTCTAGTAAAGGCACGTGAGTAGTTACCAGTAAAGATTCTTGCATAGGTAGAGATTCTAGTCCTTTGACTATTACGTGTACTGTTACGAGTATAGTTTCTAGAATAATTACCAGTGAATATTCTTGCGTAATTCGATGTTCTAGTTCTTTGACTATCTCTCTGACTATCTCTAGTGTACGCACGTGAGTAATTACCCACAAATCCACGTGAGTAATTTGATACTCTTGTTCTTGTACTGTCACGTGTACTGTTACGAGTATATGCAGAACTTCTGTTCAGAATACTGTTTCTTGTATACGTAGAAATACGATTACGTGTAGAGTTTCTTGTGTATGTACTTTGTCTATTCAGAATACTATCACGAGTTGAGATACGTGTATAGTTACCTGTATAGTTGGAAGCACGAGAACGTGTATAATTAGACACACGAGTTCTTGTAGAGATTCTAGTATAGTTAGAACCCCTATTTAAAATACTGTTTCTTGTATACGTAGAAATACGATTACGTGTACTTTCTCTTGTATACGAACTTACACGAGTACGTGTAGATGTTCTCTGACTATCTCTAGTATAGGTAGAAGGACGTGTCCTTGTACTCACACGGGTATAACTAGATATTCGGTTACGTGTAGATGTTATCTGACTATCTCTAGTATATGAGGATATACGTGTTCTATTAGAATCACGGGTATACGCACTTGTACGTGTTCTTGTACTTGTTCTTTGACTGTCACGTGTATAATTTGAATTACGTGTTCTAGTACTTGTTCTTGTATAGTTTGATACTCTATCACGTGTACTTGTTCTTTGACTGTCACGGGTATAGTTTGAGATTCTAGTTCTTGTACTTACACGAGTATACGTAGAAGCACGAGTCCTTGTATAGGTTGAGTTACGTGTCCTTGTATACGTAGAGATACGGTTTCTACTAAAGACCTGAATACTGTTTCGTGTATAACTTGATGCTCTATCACGTGTACTCACACGAGTATAATTAGAGACTCTAGTTCTTTGACTATCTCTAGTATAGGAAGATACACGAGTTCTAGTACTGTTACGTGTGTAGTTAGAGGTTCTAGTCAATATAGAATTTCTAGTACTGTTACGTGTAAAGTTACCCGTATAGTTTGTTACTCTTGTTCTTGTAAAGTTACGAGAACTTGTTCGGGTTGAATCTCTTGTGTACGTACTAATTCTTGAGAGAATACTATTTCTCTGATAGTTTGAGTCACGTGTCCTAGTACTCTGTCTAGTATAATTTGATATACGTGTGCGGGTACTCTCTCTAGTATAGGTAGAGTTTCGAGTACGAAGGTAGTTATCAGAATAAGCGGACGTTCTAGTACGTGTAAAATCCTGAGTGTAATTAGAAGTACGTGTACGTGCAAAGTCCCGTGTATATGCACTTGTACGTGTACGGGTACTTACACGAGTATAATTTGAATTACGTGTTCTAGTACTTTCTCTTGTATAGGTGGAGATACGTGCTAAGATACTGTCACGAGTATAGTTTGATACTCTGTTTCTAGTTGAGTTCCTTGTATAATTAGAGACTCTAGTTCTTTGACTATCTCTAGTAAATGCACGTGAATAGTTACCAGTAAAGTTACGTGTGTAGTTTCCAACATAATTTGGAACATAATCGCCCACAAAGGTTCTTGTATAATCACCAGTAAAGGCATTAACATAATCACCTACAAAGGCACGTGAATAGTTACCAACGAACCCCCTGTTATAGTTTGCAACGAAGTTTCTACTATAATTACCTTCAAAGTTTCTTGAATAGTTTGATTGTCTTCCACGTGTATAACTAACTGCTGATACTTCTTGTTTGGTATCAGTCGCTGTACCTTTTGCAACCCATGTACCTGAATATCCATTTGCGTTTGGATTACCCGCAGTAGAAGATAGTAATAGATATGACCCAACTGCATTGTCGGATGCCATTGCACGAGTCTTGACACGTTGACCAAAGGTATAAGTTACCTGAGTCTGTGACATCTCCTGAAGACCTTCGTAGTTCCCTGAATCACCACCATCTCTTTTAAGTGCAACTGGTAACACAGTAGTTACCGCAGGCATTGATTGTCTTTGATAAATGTTATAGTTTACAGTCGTACCATCTGTACGTGTATCACTAAAAACATTTGATAAATGAGTATCGTAATCTGAGCCAGGCGTTGATGAACCTAGTCTATATGTGCCTGGATAATCAGATGTAAAAATTCTTGATACAAGTCTGTCTGACAGAGTATTCAACTCTGCATCGGTCATCTCATGAATGTTATCATTCGTTGAGTCGAATTTAATAGGATATCTGAAGTTACCGTTATCTTCAACTGCACTACCCTTCTTTTGTTTTAGAGTAGTGTTGGTTGTTGTAGTTGTTAGGGTTGTTCCATGAGCACCTACTGCTTGGTCATAAACAGTATCCGAATATGTACCCACGGTTTGATGAGTACCACCAAGTGTACCATCATTAAGCGTCCAAACGGAACTTGTAGTTGCATTACTTAGATGAATACCAGCCCTATACGCAAGATAATTCTCTTCCGTAGTGGACATCTCTTGGAGGTCACCGTTTGTTCCTTGTAGTTTTAATGGAGTAGCCATATCTCTATTTATGCCGTTCTGACATAGAGAGTATAGGTTTCTATCGTTTCTGTACCACTTTGTATCTCATCAGATGTAAAGTTTCCTTGATAGTTTCCAACAAACGTTCTATTAAAGTTCCTCGAATAGTTGCCAAGTGAAGTCCTAGTATAATTACCTGTGTAGTTACCAGCGAAGATTCTTGCAAAATTCCTTGAATAATTTCCTTCAAAGTTTCTTGTATAATCACCTACGTAATCACCTGTGTAGTTACCAGCGAAGATTCTTGAATAGTCACCTTCAAAATCTCTACTATAGTTTCTTGAATATTCACCAAGAAAATCACCAACGAACCCTCTTGAATAATTACTTGAACGGTCTCTAGTATATGTTGACCCACTACTACTTACATAGTTACCTGTAAAGTCTCGTGCGAAGTTTCTAGAGTAAGATGAGTCCCTTTCCCTTGTATAGGCACGTGAATAGTTACTAGTACGGTTACGAGTATAGTTTCTAGAATAATTAGATGTACGGTTAAGAATAGAAGTTCTTGTGTAGTTCGAATCCTCTGTATAGTTTCCAATAAACGTTCTACTATAGTTACTAGTACGGTCACGAGTATAGATACGTGCATAGTTATAAATTACATTTCTAGTGTACGCACGTGAGTAGTCCCCCGTAAACGCACGGGTAAAGTCTCTTGTAAAGTTACGGAATGAGGTACGTGTATAGTTACCTGTAAAACTACTTGTTGACAGTTTTCTTCTTACTTGATAGTATACTTCAGAAGTATATTTTAAATAATACGAATTTTGAACCGCTCCTCTTCCGTATGTGTATCCATCTGTACTATCAAATTGTGTCATATTAGCAGCGGTGTTAGGTGTACCACTATATTGTTGGTTACTACCCGCAGATGCATTTTGCACAGTTCCACCCCAGTTAGTTTGAACAAAAGGTAAAACAAAATCACTAGACCATCTCCACCAATATGCTGGTGCAGAAAGTGAGTATTGATATGAAGACCATCCAGCAGGGCCGACAGAGTTTCTTGTATAGTTACCAAGATAACCTTCTGACCCTATACCAGTATAATTACCAGTATAGTTACCAGTAAAAGATGAACCACTTCCATCTAGTCTAACTCTATATGCGTTTGTATAAGTCCAACCATACATCGTTGCACCTGTGTCAATTGAGTATTCATGACGATATGTGTTTCCCGTATAAGAACCTTGTCCACTAACAGTTGGATAGTTAGCCCTAGCACCAGTAAAAGTCATACTAGTACCAAATGCTGGTCTTACAAGTACAGAACCATTACCATCACCGTGGTCAAACATAACACTAATTGTAGTGTTGTTGCTGTTATAGATACCGAATCTAAACCCACTTGTGTACTGAGTATATTGGAAAGGACTTGGTGATGTACCTGAAGTAGATATACGAGTAGAGTCACGAGTAAAGTCACGGGTGAAACTTGGGCCTTGATAGTCTGCGGTGTATCCACGTGAATATGCACCTTCAAAGGCACGTGAATAGTTTGCTACATAAGTTCTTGTGAAGTTTCTTGCATAGTTACCCGCAAAGGTTCTTTGATAGTTAGAATCTCTCGAAACATTTTCAACAAATTGTCTAGTGTAATCACCAGTATAATTACCAGTAAAGATTCTAGTAAAGTTTCGTGAGTAATTACCTTCGAAGTCCCTAGTGAAATTTCTTGTGTAGTCACCTGTGAATATTCTTGCATAGTATGTTATGAAGTTGCCAACCGATATACGAGTGTAGTTACCTGTAAAGGTTCTTGAATAGTTACCTTCAAAACTTCGTGAATAATTAGATGTACGAGTTACATCGGGTTCACGAGTAAAGTCACGTGAATAATTAGATGTACGAGTTCTGTTGTAAGTAGATGTACGATTTCGTGTCGATGTTATAATAGAGTCACGAGTATAGTTAGATACACGTGTACGAGTAAACTCACCCGCATAATTACTTGAACGGCTTCTTGTAGAAATTCTAGTATATTCTCCTAGATAATTTCCGACATATTCTCTTGAATAGTTTGATACTCTATTACGACTAAAGTTACGTGTGTACGCAATACCAGCAGTTATCTGTTTAGTATCTACTGCGACACCTTTTGAGTGCCATGTACCAGTGTATCCATTTGCAGTAGGTGTACCTGAAGTGGAAGACAATAGTAGGTATGTACCTACACCATTGTTTCCATTCATAATTCTGTTCTTTGCTCTTTGTCCAAATGTGTATTGCATTTGTGCAGTAGACATTTGTTGTAGACCTTGATATGTTCCTGAACCCCCTAAACTTCTTTTGATTGCAAGAGGTTTTATTGCTGTAGGGGCAGACATCGTATCTCTACGATATATTGAATAGTGTTGTGAGTGTCCGTCTGTACGTGTATCTTCAAACACATTATGTAAATATGTTGAATAACCAGTTGGTGCAGAAGTTCCTAGTTTGAATGAGCCAGGATAGTCGGACGTAAAGATACGACTTACCAATCTGTCAGTAAGTGTATCAATCTCAGAAGAAGTCATTTCATGGAATTGAGTTTGACTTCCCGCTTTCTGATAGTGAATAGGTTTACGGAAGTTTGCACCTGATTCAGATGCAGTACCTTCTTTCTGATATACGGGTGTAGTTGTGGTTGTTGTTGTTAAAGTAACACCGTGAGTACCAATCCCAGCATCAAACTCAGTATTAGAATAAGAACCTACAGTTGCGTTACCACTGGAGGTTAGAGTTAATCCCGCAATATCAGAATCGACAGACAAGCGAAGTCCTGCCTGATAGGCAAGATAATTTTCTTCCGTGGTTGTAAGTTCCTGATACTTGGCCTTCTTTATCCCAACACCAGTGATGTCACTTCCATCGGAGTCTGCAATTCCTAAAAACTTAACTGGCGTAGATGCCATTTTTTAACTCCGTTAGTTCAATAATGTTCCGCTATCGTCATATACCTCGGGTATAGCATTATATAGGGCGTTGAGAGCATTCACAATTGAATCGTCTTCTGTTCCTGTAAACCCAGCGTTTAAGTTAGAAAGTGAACCAATCTTACTATCTATAGTAGCACTACTTGCAGTTGCATCTGATAAGTCAGAAGCGACTGCATTTATAGCAGACACTATGTTTGCGTGACTGGATACATCTGTTGCACTAAAGTTTGTGAGATTACCTATTGCACTATCAAGTCTGAATAATGATACTGCAACATTACTTGTCTCTAGGTTTCCATTAATACCATCTGAATCTTGGTTTGCAAGTGCAAGTACACCACCAACATCTAAGTTACCTGTAATATACGCACTGTCTGTGACTGTTAATGAATTGTCAATTACTACGTCATCTAAAGTAGTTGTTCCATCGACATCTAGTGTACCATCAATTGTGGTATTACCAGTTGATGCAACCACATCGAATTTACTTGCACCTGAAGCACCTACTCTAAAGTTACCATCAACTCCAGCAGTACCGTCTACTTCCAGTGTACCATCTATTTGTGTATTACCACTTGATGCAGTTACGTTAAACTTAGAAGCACCAACTTCAAAGTTACCATCAACATCTAGTGTTCCATCTATCTGTGTGTTACCATTTGAACCGACTACATTGAACTTGTTATTACCTACTTTGAGGTTTCCGCCAACTTCAAGATTAGATTGTACATATGCACTATCGGTTACAAGTAAGTCTCCATCGATAGTAGCACTATCAAGTGCAGTTATACCATGTACAGTTAGGTTAGTAGAAATATCTACTGCACCGTCTTGGTTCAATGTACCAACGTTGTGTATACCATCTGTAGTTGTAGCACCATCGACATCTAGATTACCAGTAACGTTTGTGTTACCAGTTACACCAAGCGTTCCACCGACATCTAAGTTACCAGTGACATATGCACTATCTGTAACTGTTAATGCATTGTCTATTGTTACGACATCAAGCGTAGTTAAACCATCGACATCTAGGTTACCATGTACAGTTGCGTTTGTTGATACGTCTACACTACCGTTAAGGTCTAGGTCACCGTCTATTGTAGTTCCATCTAAAGTGGTTACACCATCTACATTGAGTGTACCATCAACATCCAAGTTCTTTTGAATGTTCATGTTTGCAGAACTATCAAACTCTACTGCTTTAGTTCCACCTGAATAAATGTGTAATCTTCTTTCACTATTTCTAAGTGAACCATATTGAAGGTTATTATCTTTTAGATATACAATACCACCATCCGCATCAAGATTGATATTACCTGATACGTCAAGTGTTAATGCACCTGTTCTATTAATCTTTGTGCCACCAACTGTAATGTTACCACCAGTAGTTACTGTACCAGCAGTTGTTACGTTTGCACCTGAGAATGTTAATGCAGTGGTTGAACCTGATTTAACAATCAGATTACTTCCAGTGTTTGTTAATGCACCGTATTGTGTACCACTATCTTGTAGAAGTATATCTCCACCAGCAGCGCTGAGGATTACATCTCCGACTTGTGACATTAAAGTCAAGTCATCATTTGCATCAATCTGATTTCCCGAAATATTGATATTACCAATCTCTGCTGAGTCAGCATCAATCTCATCAAGGTATGCAACCCCATCTACATAAAGGTCATTCCATTGTAATGTAGATGAACCAAGGTTATAGGTATCGTCTGCATCGGGGATAATATTCGTATCAACTCTACCTGAGATAGAGATGTTATCTCCTGTAGCGTTACCTAAATTTACGTGTCCGTTGAGGTCTGTCTGACCTGTAACTGCAAGTGTACTTGAAAGTGTTGTAGCACCAGTTACACCAAGTGTACCAGCAACACTAGTATTACCATTCGATGCGGTTACAGTAAATTTGTTTTGTCCTGAAGAACCTACTCTGAAGTTCCCGTCTACTCCTGAAGTACCATCGACTTCAAGTGTTCCGTCTATTTGTGTATTACCATTTGATGCGGTAATGTTTACTTTATCATTACCGATTTTTACATTACCACCAACTTCAAGGTTGGACATAATGTATGCACTATCTGTAACTAGAAGGTCACCATCTACAGTGGCACTATCAACTGTAGTAATTCCGTCTACGTTTAGATTACGAGTAACTTGGGCGTCTCTATCAACAGTTAGGTCATTGTCGATATCAACATTGTTATTGAAGGTTGCGTTAGTACCACTACCAGTCATCACTGTGGATGAACCTGACTTAATAATCAGATTACCTGAATTATTTGTTAACGCACCATATTGTGTTCCGTCATCTTTTAGAAGAACATCAGCACCATTTGCATCTAGAATGATATCTGTTTCCGCATCTAAAGTAATAGAAGTTGTTGCAGAGATATCTGCTGTACCAGTAACGTTAACATCATAGTTACCACTCGCATTGTGGTTGTATACACCAGTTGTTACATCAAACTGATTTGTACCCGCACTAATTTCGTGCGTAGATGCATCGAAGACTGCTTCGATTTCGTTGATTGCAGATACTAGGTCATTTGCAGCTGTGGTTAAGTCTGACGATGCAGTACCCCCACCTGAACCATGAATATCAATATCATGTTCTACCAGTGCAGATACGATATTGTTTGCAGTGATTCCTGCTTGAGATAGGTCTGTAGCAACTAAGTCATTGGACGTACCACGAATAGCAAGTTCAAGTTCATTGATTGCAGAAACTACATCGGAATCTACATTAGTTTGTAAACGACCAGTTGCACCAACATCCAAAGACAACCTATTTAAGTTGTCTTTAAATTCGGTAAACGAGTCGGTAATTTTCGTTATTGTCGGTTTACTTGTCGCCATCTTACAATTTCTCTATTAATTTATTGAGAAGTTCTTTTATTTCACCGACTTCATTTTTTAGTTGTTGAACTTCGTCTTTTTCCTTGTTGCGATTATGTTTCGCTCTTTTTGCACGGTCTATCTCATCACTATTTATATTTATAAGAGTCCCAGTTTCAGGACACCGTGACCAATTCCCACTTTCATTCATTATGTTGCCATTGCAATTATTCTTAAATCTTTAAACTGTGGTACTTTAGATGTATTAGTTGACTGCATCACAATCTTGATTTGATACTGAGTAAACTCATCCATATCACCATTGTCTCCACCTACAAGATACTTGTATTCTCTAAAGTTTCTTTCATCGGGTGCAACACTTCCTTGTCTGTTTACAAGAGTCCATGACTTTCTAAACAAGTCCTGACCTTCAGTTGCAACTCTCCAATATATTTCGAAGTCTGCTTCGGATGGTCTCAATGCAGCCAATAGAATCTTCAGACCTACCGCACCATTTCCAAGTGTTACTGGAACTGTAATGTGTCTAGACATATGAGAACCACCACGTGGACTGGTCTCTGCACTATACCTTAGAGGTACGTTGAATCCAGCAGTATTTCCACTTGACTGTTTATCAATTCTATGATGCATAGTTTGTATCATAGATGTTGCAAGGTCAAGCATTGGTGATACGTGACTCTTCTCTGTTTCAAAGTCAACCTTTGCAGTAAATGATTTCTCACCTGAACCTAAGTTAGAGGTTTCGTTTGTTGTTGTACCAACAAGTCTAGGTGATGCGAATCTATTCATATCTTGGATTACAAAGTCACCACTGTAAGTTGCATCTTTAGTCCAGTTATGAGCAGGATGAGCACCCGCAGTTGCCTGTATTAATGATGAACCCGAAGTTGTCTTGAAGTAATGACTCATTGCAGTTGTATCAGGAGTAATAGTTTCTAATACAGGGATTGCAATATCATATTCAAGTTGGTGTGTAGTTAATCCACCGTTACCACCAGTTCTACCGTCTGCATTAGCATTGTCTCCAGTATCAATTCTGTACATATATCCATCAACCGCAGTGATTGTATGGTTACCATTTAGGTTGTTAGCAGCGATACCATTACCCGTAGTTAGTCCACTTAGAGTTACCGTGTCACTTACACGGAAACCGTGGTTCGGACAATATACATTAACAACAGATGAACCACTTGTTGTTCTGATAGGATTGTTGATTAGTGGTCTTAGGTTTAACGCACCATTCTCAAGAATCGCATGAGTATTTGAAGTATCTGTGTTAAACTCTGCACGGAATACTTTAAACATCATATCTTTAGTTTGGTCTGCATCCCAAGTCTTACCGTTTTGAGATTTAAACAATGAACCCATTGAAGGTTGTCTGTCAATTCTCTTCTCAGTTGAACCAAGTTCGAATGCATATGTTTCTGCAACATAAGCGTTGTAACTTGTACAATCTGAAAGTAATACTACGCAGTAATCTTGTCCACCTGAAAGATAAATCGGTTCAGGGAATTCGAATGTTGTAGGTGCAGCTTGTACCGCAGCTTGTGTTTGTGCAGAAGGTAATGTTACATCAGCAGGTTTTACGTGTACACTTCCGAGGAATATATCAGCAGAAGGCATACCATTGACCATAGGTCTGATTTGACATTCTACTGGTTCTTTACTATCTTTAGTCTTAAAGAACGCCTGTACTTTTGTTAGGAAAATACCTTCTTCTTGAGTTATAGTAAATGATTGTGCAAGTGGGTCTACCCATGTTACTTCTTGCCATCTGTTTACTCGTGACTCAATAGTTCTTGTAGTTTGGAAAGTCTTCTGTCTTTTCTCTAGAGTACCTTGTGCAAAGTATTGTACACGTGCGCTTGATAGTGCAGCTGTGTTATCATTGTTTGCAATGTCAAGGAGTTTGAACTCTCTCTTACCACATCTAAATCTGAATTTGTTAGTTGATGGAATAAAGAATGAACCGTGAATCTCACCAGCATCATCTGAAACTAAGTTACTAGAACCACTTGGGTGAGTTGTACTCTTTCTATATCTATCACCAGTAAATGCATTTGCACCATTATTAGCAGAGAATCTATTGTCTTCGAAGCTTCCTGATTCTTCTCTACAGAATGTTGAAACATCCTGATTGTCAAAGAATGGGAAGTATCTTGTGTTAGGTCTTAGACCAGCAGCTTTAAATCTAACCAATCTAGAACGCATGAATGGAATAAACGCAACGTCTACTCTTCTATCACTCAAGAATTTAGTTGATACACTGTCTGATACAACGACTCGTTTTGAGAACGTGGTTGTTCTTTTACGTCCCTGTGCAACTGTTCCTTCAAATACTGCATCTTCTTCTCGTGCAGATTGAACGTTGTTAATTTGAATACCATTCCATCCAAACATATTGAAGTCAAAGAAGTTAGTACCGTTACCACCTAGAGTTTCACCTAGACGTGCAAGGTTAATCTCATCATCGATGAGTGGTTCATCAATTACATTTGTTGTTACAGGAATGTTAACCGCAGTTTGTAGAGCAGGGTTAATGTTGAAAGGATTTGGTTCTGTTGCTAAAAGACCAACGTCTTGACCAAAGATACCAAACTCACCTTCAAAACCTAAGTCAAAAATAAATGGGTTTGCCTGCCATCTGAAGTTATTAAAACCAAGTGGGTTTCCATTAAACTCGCCAGGAATCTGATTAACACCAAGGTCTCTTTCAACAGTACGGTTAATTACGTTTCTTGGAAGATACTCTGTGTTCATCCATCTATCTTCTTTCGGAGATAGCGTAATAGTACCACGTCCACTTACAACTGCAAATGGGTTTACGTTTTCTGTACCAGTTACACGGAGTTGTGAAATAGCAGTAACATGAGTATGTTCTAACATTACCATGTCACCGTATCTCTTCACACCTGTAGACTTATCTGAATCATAGAATAAGTCAAATCCGTTGTTATGTGATGCAGGCATCAATGTACCAGTTGAAGCAGAAATACCCGAAGTACATTTAGGGTCTAGATTATCTCTGAATGCTTTGTCTTTAAAGTTATCTGCAAGGATACCTGATTTAAGTCTGTTGTTACCATTAGAGTCAAGTACCAACAGTGTTTCTGCTGAAGTCTCTAGTTGGGTCAATGCAACTTGTTCTTTTAGATTGTCTAATCTCTCTTCAATTCTATTGATGTCTTTGAATGAATAAGACTTGTATTTAAGTATCTTATTTCTCAAGTCACCCGCACCGATACCATATGCGTTATGTTCGATTTCAAATAACGGAAGTGAGTTAGCAGGTGTACGAGGAATTGGTCTACCAAATCCTGGCTCACCCTGTAATACTTTAACTTGTCCTCTGTAGGTTCTTGGATTTACGGTTGCATAAACCAAGTCTGCACGAGGTAGATAATATTCAACATCTCCTTGGAAGATATCACCCGCAGTAGGTAGTTCGTTAACGACTGCACCTGTAGCGGTAAAATCTAAGTCTGAATCGGGAGTAGATGAACGGAAGTCAATCGCATCACGCAAATCTACAGATTGACGAGGGCCAACTACAACAGTTGGGATTTCTCTATACGTGGTTGTTGCATATGAGTTGATTGCGAATACATCGCCTGGCCCGTGGTCATAGTAATCAAACTTACAATATACGTTTCCACTATATGAAGAAGTACCACTTCTTATCAACCTTGCAGGCCCATAATATCCTGGCCTTTGTCCGTTATCAAAAGTAAAGTCTCCACTGATATCTCTACCTGTAGATGTACCTTTTCTTATTTCGTGAATTCTATAAACATCTGCTTTACCTAGTGATACAAAAGTGTCACTACCCACAGTCTTCATTGAAACATTACTGATAGTTGCATTTTCTACTTTAGTCTTCGGACGAATAGTAGGTTGTGCTTTGTTAACTTTTGCATAAACAGTAACCGATGTATTATTAACACCTGTGCTACAAGAGATAGAGTTAGTACCCGCACCACTGAAACTTGATAGAGTTACAGTTGCACCAGTATCATTTCTAACACCAATCCATTGTGAAGTGTTTACATAAGTTTCACCAGTTGTAGTTAGGTTAGAGGGTGCCCATACACCACTATTGTTTGTTGTTGCAGTGATAGCACGTTGTACTTCAAAGTCAACATCTGTAATCGCTTTTGGTCTTGCGTTAGGTAAGTTAAATACCATTTTTTGTTTCTGACCATCTTTAATTAATGCACGACCACCTTCTAGTACGATATCTGCATACTTACTTGTTGATGTACCGACAGATTTTACACTCTTCAGTGCTGAACCACTGTTCATGTCAATGTTGAATAGGTAAACTCTAAAGTTCGCACCATCTTCTTCAACATATCTTATATTTGCAGTACCAATTGTAGAACCACCGTGTGTAACTGCACTACGCAAGTTTACTTGTTCAAGTGCATTGATGTTTAGTAGACCTTTGAGTGTAGAACAAATAAAGTACTGAC
>MDSV01082422.1_pt1 | contig 18160 bp, 14 predicted proteins | sample 810851 | NCBI WGS metagenome assembly MDSV01 (sample SAMN05326640, study PRJNA326480) | marine metagenome | isolation source: seawater | place: Atlantic Ocean: North East | collected 2012 | reverse complement strand
CCCGCGGCGCAGTCGTGCACGAGCTGGCCCACCAGGTCGCCACGTCCGAGCGCGTGCAACGCCTCGACGATGCCCGCCACCATCAGGTGCTCCTTGTGCACGAGCACCCTCACGGCCTCGTGCGTCGGATCGTACCGCTTCAAGCAGCCCATGCAGCAGCGCGTCCCGATCAACTCGGGCTTTGCAAACCCGTTGAGCGCGCACTGGTCGGAGAGCACGTGTTTGGCGTACGGCGCGTAGCCCTTCTTCTCGATCTCGACGAGGTGCGCGCCCGGCACGGCGCACCGGTGGCCGCCGCCGTGCCCTTTGCAGTTGGGCCGATCGCCGCCTCCCGCCACCTTCTTCGTGCACGCCTCGAGCGCGCCGATGCCGTGGCGGCAGCACGCGAACATGTCAAACTTCCCCTTTCCGTGGGACACCCGCACGTAGCGATCGGGGACAAACTCCTTGGCCTCGGCGCCCCTCTCCTTGTACAGCTTTGCGCCATAGTAGGCCGTGTTCGGTTCGGCGTCGGCCGGGTTGGCGGGACGCAGCGGCAGGTCGCGCGTGTGGTCGCGCTGCTGCGCCAGTTCGTGCAGCTTCGCGGCCTTCTTGGCCTCGGTCGACGCCACGAGCGCCGCGAGCGCCGCCTCCGCCTCCGCCTCGGTGTCGTAGCACTTGGTGTGCAGCCGCTTTGCCCGCTTGCCTTGGCGCTCGCTCACGTCGGGGTACTGGCCGTACCACTTGCCCTTGTCCTGCTTCACGCTGCCCGTGCCATTCGCGCGCCTCCGCTTGGGATCCGCCGCGGCGGCGGCCGCGACGGGGACGGCGGTCGCGACCGACGACGCCTCGGCCGCCGCGTTGTGGTTGTTGAACGTCGCGTTTCCATTGACGGTCGCGTTCACGGTGTTCACCACCGACGCGGGCGCGGCCATTGCGCGCTCAAACGCTCGCTCGCACGCGCACGCGCCTCGCGCACCCGGTTAGCGCGAGCGCGCGCGGGCTCGAACCTTCACCGTGCTGCGTGTAAACGCACCGTGTTGGCGCCTTTAAACGGATTAGAACCCTACCCGAACACCACGCCGACACTCTCCAGTAGCCGTTTGGCGTGCTCCCTCAGATCGCTTGCTGGGATCGCCTTTGCTTCGGACAGTTCAGGGTGGATCTGCACAATCGTTGCCGAATGGACCCGCCTACTTGTCTGCTTTTCAAAGATGACCGCGTACAACGATAGCTGCAAGCTGTATTTCATGTGATCGTTCAATGGCTTGCCGTCGAGAAAAGACTTTCCGTACGAAAACGCGTTCGGCGACAGGTCGTTCGATGTGCGTTTCCAATCTGCGAGGTGGTAGTCACCGTCGCTGTCGACGGCCAGCAGATCAATCTGACCGGCGACGGCCGCGTCGCCATTCGCATCCAAGGCGAAGATTGACAACTCGGTCCGATATGCCGTCAGGTCCACGAGCTCTCCGCTCATGATCGCTCGCCACTGCGCGAGCTCGACGGCAAACTCGTCCTCGCGCGTGATCGGCTCGTCGTTGAGCGCCTGCTCGATGCAGAGGTGCATCGCCGTGCCCAACTTCGTCGTCTTACTCCACTCGGAAAAGACGGCGTCGATGGCCTGGCGATCGCCGACGCCAACGACGTGCTCATGATACTTGGAACTTGCGTTGGCGCGCCAGCTGGCCAGGTTTTTTAAGATGACGGCCCTCCCATCAAACTTGTGCTCGGGCGGTACGGCGCGCGCGACGAGGGACGTCACGGAGATCGGCACCGCCTTGCCGCGCACGGCGTAGCGGTGGCCGTGCGGATCGAAGGCGATGTCCTCGTCGCCTGGGATCGGGTGACGCTCTGCCAGCCGCATCCACGACGCGCGTGCGCTTCTCCCTCGCTCCGCCGCCGCCGCCGCGCGCAGGATAGCGCGCGCGTTTGAGCGTGCGCACGCCACTCCCCACCCCCGATAAGCCGACGCACGCCGCGGCGCCAAGAAGGAGGAACGCGGCACAATGAGCGTTCGCCCGGCGAGCGCGCGCCTCACTCCCGCGCCCCCGCCGCCGCGGCGCGCAAACGACAGCGCCGACGAGATGATTCGGAGCCTGATGAAAGATGTGAGAGATCTACAAAAAAGACTTGGCCAAACGGAGGATTCCGTCAAGCACTTGAACGAGTTGCGCGCGCGCGATCACTCCGCGAGGGAGGCCGCGTTCACGGGACGGTTCGTGGCTATGGGAGGCGCGTTCAAAGACGATAAGAAATCGATCTACGACGTAAAAGTCGGCCTGGTCGACGATTTCCTCGTGCCGTCCGGCCGCCTCGCCGACGACACCGATGCCCGCAACTCGACGTGGCTCGTGACGGTGCGCTTCACGGATCCCAGTCTGTCGGAGCCTCATGTGAACTATGACGGCAAGCTCGTCGCCGGAGGCGGGGACTTTGAGCAGTTCAGTGGAGAGAGCGAGTACGAGATCAAATGTGCGGCGCGCCGCTACATGCTCGAGCACACCGGTTGGCCGCCGATGTTTCCCACTGGCAAGGAGCCGGATTCAGTGGCGCCATACGCGCTCTTTTAGGTTGTGTGTGTGTGGAAACGTCGAATGGAGTTTTTTTAAAATTGATTTGGAATATGCGTGCGCGCTTCCCCCTCGCACCCCCCTTCTGCGCCGCCGCGCACGGGCCAGCGCGCGCATTTGTGCGCGCGCGCACCGACGCGCGGCGCCCGATAACCTGTGGCGTGCCCTGGCCCCGAGGAGAGAGGTGGAACGCGACACGATGAGCGTGCGCCCGAGCGAGGTTGCCGAGGGCGCGCAGCGCTTCTCACTGCGACGCGTCTTCAAGGCGCTCGAGGCGTCGTCTTCGGAGGAGCCGCCAACGTCCACCACGGCGTCCACCGCGGCGCCCACCGCGGCGCCCACCGCGGCGTTCGCACCGCCCGCTGCGGCGCCCAGCGCCCCCGCCAGCGTCAAGTCGTCGCTGACAGTCGACTTGGGTTTGCGGCCGCCGACCAAGGCGCACGCACCGCTGCTCGCGTTGTCGGAGTCCACGTCGCGGCTCAAATTCTCGTTGCCCAACATGACGCCGCCGCCGTCGTCGCGCGCGCCGGGCGGCGACGCGCGCGTTACAACGGGCGCGGCCGCGAGCAACAAGTGGTTGCCCGCCGGCTACGTGGCGGGTGGCGCGGCGGGATCGGTCGAGCACACGATGCACCTCAAGGGGATCGTCGAGGACCTGCAGAGCAAGCTGAACAAGTGCAACGAGAAGCTCTCCATCACCGAACAGAGCGTCGCGCGAGGCAACGCGGCGCTCCAGTCGGAGCGCGCGACCTCGCACGCGCGCATCACGGCGCTCGCTGGGCAGGTCAAGGACGCGCAGCGGCGCGAAGAAAGCGTGCGCGCGGAGATGGCGGCGATGCCGCGCGTGAGCGACTACGACCAGCAACGCTTCGAGCTGCAGGCCCAAGGCGCGTTGCACCTCGAGAAGAAGCACGCCGAGGAGGTCGCGCGCGCGGCGGCGCTTGAGGAGGCGTTTGCGGGGATGCACGCGCAACTGGCGAGCGTCGAGGCGGAGCGCGCGTCGCTGCGCGAGCAGCTGGCGACGGCCAAGGCGGCGGCCGACGCGGCGGTCGCGACGGCCGAATCCACCGCCGCGAGCGTCAAAAAGGAGGCCCTCGTGATGGTGGCCGAAGCCGAGGCGCGCACCGATGCCGTCGTGGCCGAGCGAGCCGAGGCGTCCGAGCGGGCCGAGGCGGCGGCGGTCGCGACGCGGGCATCCGAGGCCGAGCTGGCGGAGGTGAGGGCCGCCTTTGAGGCGGAGGTGGCCAAGGGCGTCGAGGCCGACGTGCTCATCAAGAGTCTCGACCTCAAGCTGAGCACGCTGCGCGACGAGGCGTGTCGGCGCGGCGCAGAGGCCGTGCCCACCAACGAGCCCGCGCCCACCAACGAGCCCGCGCCCACCAACGAGGCCGCGGCGGTCGCGGCATTCGACCAGTACTATTGGCACAAGCGCGCGGCCGAGCGCGCCCAGGGCACGAGCGATGCGGCGCACCACCACGAGATGGCGATGCGTGCGTTCGGGGCGCTGGTCAAGGGCGACGCGGCCGCGATGCCGCCCTTGGTGCTCAGCTGCTGCCTCAACAAGGACGACGCGTCGCCGACCGAGTGCGGCATCGCGGCGGCGCTGGCGCTCCCGACCGAGCGGATCGCGGGCACGCACCGCGACGGAGATTGCCCATGCGACCTCGCCGTCGTCGCGGCCGACATGGCCGCCACAGCGGCTGGCGCGGACGGCGCAACGCCGAGTGCGTCGGAGGTGCGCACAAACGCCTACGTCGAGGCCGTGTCCAAGGACCTCCGGCGTGGCATCACGCACGCCGCGCGCGAGTGGACGAGCGCGGCGGGTGGCGCCTTGCCGCCGCTGCCGGCGGAATGCGAACTGAACGTCGCCCCGTCGGGTAGCTGCGCGAAAGAGGCTGGTGACGAGGACGAGGACGAGGACGAGGACGAGACGGACGGCGAGGCGGTGTAAGCCGAAGCGCGCGGCCAGCCCGCCCGAGACGCGCGCGCATCAGATGCGAGGCGCCCGTCGGTCGCACCAGTAGCCAAGGGAGTCCGCTGTACGGGAGAGACGAGGGGAGGGGAAGGGGGAAGGGGGAGCAAGATTTGTTGGCGCAGTGAGTGCAGTGAGTGGTGAGCGACGACGTTAAAAGCAAACACTGCGTTGTTCCTGCAAACACTTTACGAAAGAACCGCGCTTGTCTTTACACACTCGCTCCGCGTCCCCCGTTCCCCCCACGTCCAACCCCATCAAGTTGTCGACCGCTTTGGCGTACTCCTTGTTGTACTCCTCGTTGCCAAGCACGTCGAGCATGCCGGGGTCGCCGTCCTCGTCTTCGGCCTCGCAGTCGTAGAAGGCGTAGCCGATGCCAAAGGGCGCGTCCTTGTCGCACGCAAAGCGCTCGAGCCACGCCACGAGTCGCGCCTCGCGCTCCACCTTTGGCACCGTGCGCAGGGCGCCGCCCACGCGCCACGCGTTCGGATTGTAACGCAGCCAGTACAGGCACGGCAAGTTGTAGTTGGTCTCCACAGCGAGCGACTCCATCACGCTGGCCATGCGCTTCATGTCGCAGCTGAGGTGGTCGCCGTAGCCGTACTTGTGCTGGTTCTCGTCCACCTCCAAGAAGACGAAGCCGTTGGGCACGCCGAGCACAAAGTCGATGCTGCACCACGTGTCGCGACTCTCGAGCTTCGCGCACTTGAAGTCGATGCGCTTCTCGCGGCGGAAGAAGCCGACGGGCGGCATCGTCTCGGCGCGGCGCCACTCTTGCCAGCCAGCGTCGAGGAGCGCGCGGCGCACGCGCTCCTCCTGCTCCTTCTTGCGCTGCGCGTAGACGCGCGCGTGGCGGCGTTTAATGTGCTCGTACAGGCGGTAGATAGTCTTGGCCTGGAAGTCGCACTCACCGGGCGCCGCGTCGCATGCATTCCATACCAACCCAACATCATGGCTAAGCATCATGTGTTGCGAGAGACACTGCTTACGCTTCGTTGTGTAGTCGCAAAGCGCACAGTTCAGCACCGGTGTGTCCTCCCTGTGCTGCAGTTTCATGTGTTGTAGAAGCGAAAGGGGTCGCACGCGCGCATTGCAGATGGAACATTGCACCTGCGTTTGCGAATGGCTGTCCATGTGGCGTCGCAATGTCGAGGCATCCGCAAAGAGTTTCTCACATCCCGTCACGGTGCATTTGTGTGACTTGTAACCGCGATGTTTCCTTTCATGGGCGTCCCTCGTGGTGCGATAAACAAAGATTTCATTGCAACCCTCGACCCGACATCCAAACCTCTTCTCTTTGAGATGGATCTGCGACTCGTGCGCGTTTCGTCTGCCTGGTGCAACGAACGTCCGGGTGCACCCTTCAAACCGGCAGGCGTAGATCTCGTCGGTTGTCATCGGATGCACGTCGGCACGGTGGCGCGCCAACCATGTCAACGAACCCAGTTGCTTGTTGCACCCCTCTACACCGCAACGAAACACCGCCCCCGACGCAGCCGCACGAACACGTACTCGTGCCCAGATAGGTCTGCCTCGGTTGATTTGGACATGCCAAGCGCCGTCGTAACCCTCTCGCCTGTAATGTACTTTCCGAGACGCCTGGCTCGCGTTTGATGGGGCGAGGGGGAGATGACTGGTCGGGTCCACCTCCGCACCCTCGTTCTGGTTGGCACACGGTAGGCACCCAACCGGATCCACAGGGGCCGTCGCCTCGCTCGACGCGGCACTGGGCGTTGGCGATGCCGGGCGCACGCGCTTGCGCGCGAGGCGGTCGGCGGGAGGGTCACCGTCGTCCTCCTTGGACTCCGCCGCGGGCGCCGCGTTGTTGACGTTGACCGTCGCGTTTCCGTTTACGGTCGCGTTGACCACCGACATCGGCGCCGGCGCGGCCATTGCGCACACGCGCACGCGCTCGCTCGCTCGCTCCCACGCCTCGCGCCTCGCACCATCTTTAGCGCGGGCGGACGCGCGCGGGGCCTTCTCGGCCCGAGCGCGCGCCGAAGCCCGCGCTCGGAGCGGTTACCAGGCACCCAAGAGTTTCCCAACGACGTCACCGTTGACCCTTCCGTGCAACTCAACCCCCCCCCGCGCGACGACGTAAAACGCAAACACTTTACGCACTCTTTTCTAAGCGCGCCTGAGGCGGCGCAGCAGGTTCCATCGTAGGCCATTGTCCCAGATGGGGCCCCATCCCGCGTGAGCGAGCTCGTCCCAAGGCAGCCGCCAGCCGTGCCCATTGTCCTTGTCGGGCTCGCCCTCGTGGTTGAGACGCACGAGAACGCGCCGCAGCTTCCGGCCGCCACGGAACGCGTCGATGGCCTCGTCAAAGCCCGAAAACTCGCGGTATTCGATCGTTCCCCAGTTGTGCGTGACGATGACGTACATGTTCTTTGGCTCGTGCTCCTCGGCGGTCGGCTCGCCCATCGAGTGTTTTTGTGCGTCCGCGTACTCGTGTGCCACACACGCCGCGCCGGCGGCCAAGAGGCCCACACCAACCACGGAAAAGATGATCGGCATGGCCAAGGCCGCCGCGGGCGCCGCCGCGCCGCCCATGGCCGCGCTCTGCACCGTCGCCCACACGCCGCCCACAATGGGCCCGGTGGCCGAGAGGCCGATGCCGCTGAAGAAGGCGGCCATTTGCGCTTTTTGTACACGCACACACACACACACACACACGCACACGCACGCGTCCCCACGCGCCGCAAGCCACTCCCAAGAAACGCGGCGACTCTCACGCACGCACACTGCGGGGCTGAAACCCCATCGAGTACCGCACGCCGTGCAGATCCGCTTTGGGCGGCGGCCCCTTCGCGCCGGCGAGCACGTGCGCCAACCCCCTGGCGCTGATCACCGGCACGCCCGTCTTCATTGCGAGACGCACGGGCTTCGAGCCCGGCGAGTGGCCCGCGACGAGGAACTTTGTCCGTCCGCTCACTTTTGAGACGCCCTTTCCCACCTTGCCTCCCGCGCGCGCGACGAGACCCTCGACGTAGTCCCTTCCCTCGCGTAGCGGGTTGTCGCAGACCGCGAAGCACGGGACGTGTGGGTCGTTGAAGATTCCCGTGAGCACGACGTTGCCACCACCCACAAGCGCGTCGCCCTTGACGAGCGTCTCGTCAACATCGACGGTTGGCAACCAGGGGCCGTAGGACATGGGTTGGGAACGTGTTGCTCGTGTGCGCGTGTGGGCGAGAGCGCGTGCCTCGACTCCAGCCTCGCCGCCAAGCACCGCCGCAGAGCACCGTGCCGAGCGGGGCTCCCCGGCCACCGCCGCGCCGGTGCGGCGCAAACGTGCTTGCGGCGTGTCTGCGCAACACTATCGGCGACGCAACCGCGCACGCCCTCCCACCTCGCAACCCGCAAACCTGTGCGCGCGCATGTCGGACGACGAAGAGGACGCGCCGCCGCTTCTGAACGCGTTGACCACCGCCAAATCGTCGTACATCCTCAAGGAAGTGGGCCGCGTGACGGCCGAGGCGATGTGGGACCTGCACGCGCTCAAGGTGTGGAGCAATCAGAATTTCGGTGCTGAGCTACTGGCCGATTCGGACGACGAGGCCGCGCTCGCCGAGATGACCGAGACGCACGTGCTTGGTGTGCTTGAGCGGGCGGACCTGCTGGTCGTGCGCGCCGCGGCCGACCCGACGGACAGCGCGCCGCTCCTCCGCCGCCTGCGCGCCCTTTTTCTGGCGTTGCTGCGCGCCGGCTACGTGAAGGCAACGTTGCACACGAACAATCGCGCAAAGCTCGATTCGTTGCCGTCGCTGCAGACGGACATTGAGCGCGCCTTTTCCTTTCCGGCAATGGTGCCCGAGACGTGCGAGGCACTCGTCAAGGACACGATCAAGGACGCCGTTGTGCAAGTGCTTGGCCACGACGCGGCCGACCCGCTCCGCGACCTCCTCGCATCCCCCAAGGCGCTGACCCTTTCGGAGGTGGAGATGGCGGACGAGAGCGACGGCGACGAGGGCGGCGACATCGACGACACGAGCGACGAAGAAGAAGAGGGTGAGGACGACGATGAGGCGAGCGATGAGGAGGAGGAGGCCTCCGAGGAGGAGACGGAGGAGGGCGGTTCGCCGCCGCCCAAGCGGTGCAAGGAGTGAGGCTCGGAGGAGGATGGCACACGAGTGGCACGACCACGTGTTCGCGCGTTCCCCTTCTATATAAAAAGTCGTTGAGTCTTTTTTTATCAAACTTCAGTCGACTACGCGCGACGCGACGTCGGCGAGTGCGCGGTGCAAGCGCGCCTGCGCGCGCTAACGCGTACGCGCGACGGTGCATGGTTTGCGCGCAACAACAAAAAAACGCACCAATGCAAGCGGACGGCGCCGCGCCCGCGGACGGCGCCGCGGACGACGCCGCGCCGAGCGAGGCGCGCATGAGCGCGCTCATGTCCGACGCCCTCTTTGCGGGGTTTGAGACGCACGTCGAGCGACTCAAAGCGGCGCGCAAGCGCCGGCAAGAGGTGCTCGCGTTCAAGGGAGCGCTGGAAATGGACGCGAGCACCGCCGAGACCGAGGGCGGCGTCGACCAGACGCAGGACGAGCTCGACGGGCTCGGCGTGCGCCTCCCGACCGACCGGTGGCAGGGCGACGTCAACATGCGCACGCTCGAAAAGCTGCTGGCGCGCGTCGACGCGCGCGGGTACGAACGGTACGCTCACGCCAACCCTTTGCGCTTTAGCCACGCCTTGCGCACTGCCTCGCTGCGTTGCTCTGGGGTTAGCCGAGCTTTGGCGGCTTTGCACGCATCGCTGCGCGCCTTCTTTTGCTCATCGGTACGAGATGCAAGCATTTCAGCGTACTTCTTCTGGTACTCTGGCTCTGCCCACTTCTTCTTCAGTGCCGCACCAATGGATGCGGTTTTACGAGCACGGCACTGACACGCGCGCACACACGCCGCAAGACGGCCTGCGCGCGTATTTTTCCGCTACAAATCACACTTTAGCACTACCCTACCAGGTCCGCGCAGCAGCTCGAGTTTCACACGGCCTTCATGAAGGCCGCAAGCCGCGTCATCTACCGCGGCGACTGGGAAACGGATAGGCCAATGATTATGGAGAAGTATGGATGGGAAATGTGCAAGTCGGAGGTGCTGATCAGGCGCGTACGCTCTTAGAAACCTACACGCGCACACACACACTGACGATTGTCCTTTGCGCGCAGCACTCCGCGCCGCTTCGGAAAGACGTTCTCGTGGGCGTTTGCGCATTGAAAAAAAACGCGTCGCGCCCCTCCTCGCGCCCCCTCACTACGCCCCCTCACGCTCGCACACAGAATCGCCATCTTCTGCGCCTGTCTGGCCCTTTCCTTCGGGCTCGAGATTGTGGTCTTCAGTGAGTTTGCGCCACTCAAACTTGGCATCGCCAGCGTCTGAGCTACACCTTTGTGTGTGTTTGTGTGTGTGTGTGTGTGCTTGCAGGTCCAGCCCGTCGCGCGTCGCGCAAGCTCCTCGAGCGGATCGTCGAATTCGTGCGCTTGGCCGGCGGCGAGTCCAAGATCGTCGAATACAACCAAGAGGCCTGCAGGCTCCATTCTTTCGACGGCAAGAAGTCGCTCATTCGCAGTTTTCCGTCCAAGGTCGGGGTAAGTGCTTTCCAAATCGACGCAAACTCGAACAGGGATTAGTGGGGGGGGGAGGAGGAGGAAAAAAGTGTCCATCTCACTTCTGAGGCTCAGCCTGGTTAGGCGGCTGGGGCGCCTGGGGCGCCTCGGCCTCGGGGATGGCGGCGCCTTGCAGGCTCGCGAGGATGCCCGCGCCGTGGAAATGCACCGTGCCCATTGGAACGAGCTGTGCCAACGACGCGTCCACGCGGCCGACGCTCGCGATGGCGCGCTGGAGCGCCTGCGCGCCGCTGGGCATCGCCGCCGTCGCGCCGCCACCGCCGCCGCTGCTGCCGCCGCTGCTGCTGCCGTTGCCGCTGCTGCTGTTGGTACCACCCGCGCGCTGGGCGCGAAGGGGCGCCAGCTGCATGCCGAGACCGTCGCTCGACGACGACTCGTTGGCCATCGACGACGCGCCGCCCTCGGCGCGGTACGATCGGAACATGTTGTAAACGCGTGCACGATTGGCTTCCTGATCGACCCGATCGCGCTCGCTCGCGTCGCGAATCATATGTAGCTCCACCAACAGGCGATCTTCACGAGCGCGCGCGAGTTTCACGTAACGCGCAAAGGTGACGTTTGCTTTCAAGGCGGCGCGCTTGAGCGCTTTCAGGGTTTCGCTGTCGATCTGGTCGTCGCGGTTGCGAATTTGCAGCTTTATTTCCGAGTAGATGAAGGTGGACGCCTTGAGGCCCGCGTCGATGAGCGCGTCGATGTCGTCCGCGTCGTCGGGGTCGGGGCCGTCGCCGGTGGCCTCCATGTGTGTGGCGCGCGTCGTGGGCTCGCTTGGCGTCCATGGTCCACTCGCCGCTAGCGCGCGTGGGCGAGGTGCGCGCGCGCGAGGGGAGGGGGGGGGAGAGAGAGAAGGGCGAGGATGACTGCCTTTGCGCTGGCGCTCTCGCCGGCCGCGCGGCCGGCCCTCGGTGTCGTCGCGACGCACGGTTTGACCGATTTTGGGAGCGACGCGCTCGTGCATTCTTACGCGTTGGCGTTGGCGTGTCCGATGCCCTCGTCGATGGTGACGGTTTGCTTCTGCGCCGCCTCGGTGCTCCACCTCGCGGACGAGCTGGGATTGGTGGCGTCGCTCGGCCTCCACTCGCTCGTCGCCATCCTCGATCGTGCGAGAGGCCACGACGACGCCTTCGGGGTCTTTCTCGGATACCTCGCGTATTGGCACACCTCGTTGCACTACATTTGCGAGTGGCGACGCGGCCGACGCGCGCTCGTCATCGTCGCCGCGCTAGCCGGCGCGCTGCTAGCGTGCGTGTGGTCGCCTCGCTCGTTCGTTTTAAGCGATCGCATGCAGCGCGTCGTAATCGCGCACGTGGGCATCGTGTGCTTTGACCGATGATTATTATCGATCATGGGTGGCATCTCGCAATCTGGTGGGCGGTTTGGAGCCTCGCAGACACTTACCTGCTCGCGTTCTCGCCATGGGCAGAGCTCTTCGTGCTAGCCTCTTGTGCGCTGTTTGTGGTGGTCGTGCGTGTCAAAGCGATGCGCGACGCGCGCGTTCCCGAGCACGCGGTCGAGCTCGCGACGTAGCTGTGAATGTGTTTTTAAATCGTGTAAAAAAGCAATCACTCACCACGTGTCGTCGTCCGTGTCCCACCCCAGGTCGGCGGCGACAGAGGACGTCGACGGGCCGGCGGCGGCCGCCTTGCGCTTGCGCGAGACGGTGGCCGCCTTGATGGCGTCGAGCGCCTGCGCCGCGGCGTCCTTCTTGACCTTGACGTCGTCGTAGACGACTGAGACTTCGCCGAAGTCTCAGTTGCAAAAACACAAACACTTTACGCCGCGTTCACGCAATCGAGCTCGCGACGTGACTCAAACTTGCACGGTGCAAGTTTGCATCGAAATGCAAACACTTGGTGAGGGCCCAACTTTAGAGGAAACTTTCAACTTTAGAAAAACTCTAGAAGGTGTTTGCTTTTTACGTCGTCGCGCGCGCCGCGTGAACGCCGCGTGAACGCTCAAGGGTTCGAACCAACACGGGGAGGGTCACCCGACGTCGACCCTATAGTTGGCCGGCGGCAGAGGTGGATCGTTATACGTCGGCACCTTCCCATTGTCGGGGTCGCCGTCGAGGTAGGCCTTGTGGAGGCGCTCAGCGACGACCGGAAGGGCATGGAGTTTGACAAAGAAACGATCCACGTATTTAAAAATGCGAGACAGCAGGCGGATCTCGTGCGCGACCGCGTCGGTCCCCTTCCACGGTATTGCGCGCGTCTTCAGCAGCCTTGTCAGCTTGTGTCCCAGCAGCCTGTAGTACCGGGACGCTTGATTTTGTTGGTCCCGTTGCGTGCATCCTGTGTAAACTGCAGTGTACAAGAACTCGTAAGTGTGATTTACCATCAGAGCCCGGTGCAGCGCGATCGGCGGGTCGAAGACGAGGCGTAGCACGGCTTCGATGAACATCTCTGCATGGCCAATCGATAAGGGAGAGCTGTGGAAGATCAATGCGGACTTCAGGCCGTTTGCAAACGCACGGCACAACAACCGAAACTCTTGGAGCCGCTCGATCCTCTCGTCGGGCGTCATCCAATACGTTTCTGTTCCGTCGTGGACGTGCGTCACTGCAACAATGTCAACGCCCAAGTTGTTCATGATGCATTCGCAGGCATCGGAAGGAAGCGTGTCCCACATCGTTTGCGCATTCAAGTTCTGTGCGGCGCACGCCGCAAGCGGCGTGGCGCGCGCGCCGACCGGGGCTAGGACAATGTGGGAAACGTCCAGCCTCGGCCAACGACGTAAAATGCAAACACTTTAATCGAAAACACCCTTCAAGAACACAACGGCGGCCACGTCGGCGCGACAGATTGGGCAGCTGCTCGGCTTGTTCTCGGCGGCGCACACCACACATAGGCACCTATGTCCACAAGGAACACAAACCTGGCTCTTTTGATTGTCCATGCAGATGACGCATAGCTTTTGGTCGTCGTCCTCCTCGGGCGACGGAGCGCCGCGCACAGCGGCGCGCCCGCGCGCTCTCGGCCCTGGCTCGGGCACTTTGACGGGCGTCGGCGGCGGGGCGTCCTCCAGATCGAGCCGCGCCATCAGGTCCGAGCACGCCGCCGCGCGCCGGTGCTCGCGCAGGGCCTCGCGCTGCGCCGCTCGGGCGGCTTCGGTCTTCGCTGCCTCGCGCGCCTCCTTGGCCGCGAGCGCCTGGGCAAACTTGGCCGCCTCCTCACGCTCGTGCGCCGCCTTCGTCGCCTCGAGCGCCCGCGCGTGCGCCGCGCGCTTCGCCTCGACCGTCGCCGCGCGCTCGGCCGCGCGCGCGGCCTCCTGCTCGCGCCGCTGCGCCGCCGCCGCCGCCTTGGCACCACGGCCCGCCTCGGCCTTCCGCTGCGCCGCCTCCTTTTTTTTGCGCGCCTTCTCGGCGCGCTTCTTCTCCGCCGCCACCCGCTCGTCCGCCTCGCTGCGCAAAAGTTCCGCCGCCGCCGCCTCGGCGTCGCGCTCGGCCTTCAGCCGCCGTTGATCGGCCGACTCGGCACCGTCGGTCGACTCGACACGCCGGTTCGGTGGCGGCGCTGGCTCCGGACGGCTCTCGCGCGCGCGCTGGGCGATGCCTGTGAGGATGTGCCCGGCGCGGTAACGGTGCCATTTCCGTGCATCGAAATCGGGATCAAAGACGAGACCAACGTCCGCGCATTGCTCGAGGCTTGGTCCCCTCACATCCAGTATCGTTTCGATTTCTGCTCGCAGCGCTGAGCAAAAACACGCTGCGTCCTTACCGACCAGCGCTTTGAGGTCCTTGATGTCCTTGCGCACGAATCTGCCCATCACGAGTTTGGAAAAGGTCGAGCAAAACGCGGGAGAGTCCTCGCAGCCAAAGTCGATGGCCATTTGGCGCATGCGCGCGACGACGCGCTTCTCGAGGGCCACGCGGAGCCGCTCGCGTTCTTGTGCATCGGCCGCCTCGGCCTTCGGCCCGGCCTGCTGGTAGTACAGCGAGAGCGGGTAGCACGAGGAGCTGTCGCCGTTCATGATCGAGGCCACCTCACTGTAGAAGATGGGCACTGTTGCACACCTCGACGACCCATCTCGGCTCATGAGGAACCATTGGTCCTGGGCGTGGCTGAAGATGTAAGCCCTCATCTCAATGCATTTCGTCTCGCCATTCGCCTCCCTGACATTTCGACCCGCCAATATTGCAACGAGATTGTACTGCTCGCGCGGACAATGCTTGTTGAGCGGCTTGCTGAAGCCGCTGTCTTTGCCAAAATCGATCTGCTCAGGAAACGCAACGGGCGCGTCGCACGGCACCGGGTCGATCACCGGATGCGGCGCAGGCAGACCCATCGGAACTTGGCGGTCCAGCTTGACGAGCAGCGTCTTGGGCAAGGTTTTGAGCTCCTCGCGCACCTTGAAATTACTCGGGCCCGTGTCGCTCGCAAACGCGTCCATGGCGTGCGCAAACATGTCCTCGAGGACGTGCTGCTTGTCGTGGCTCGTCACCGGAAGGCTCATGAATTTCACATCCCACGAGTGGCTGCGCCTCTCAACCTCAACGCCGTCGGCAACCTCCACGTTCATGCGCTCGTGCCAGAAGTGGCGCTCGCTCTCGGTCGAAGCGCTGTGCTCGTTCTCCGCGGTGCAGCCCAGCCACCAAGTGAGCTCACTGACAATGTGCTGGTGCTGAAACGTGGCGTGATCGTCCTTCAGCTCCGACATGCACCACACCAACCACGACCGCCACCGGTCTTCGACTTCTTGGGAAACCTTGGCGGCTCGCGTGCAGCGCGTCGCCAAAACAAATAGTCGTAGGTACGTCCCACCCTGCAAGGCCAGCTTCTTGGTGGCAACGGCGAGGAGCATCGGCCGTGTCGTCGGTGGGCGACGACCCTTGATGCCCGACGCCCGCGAGCTCGAGGTGGGGTGCCACGTGAAGTTGTTGGAGAGCTCATAGATCATTGCCAAGTCGTTCAGCGTCTCGACGGGCTCCTGGTTGACCGGATCCGTGTCGTTGACCAGGCTCTTCATCGCGATCAACACCTCCATGTACGCGGTGTTCTCATCGATGCCGAGATTCCACTCGAGTATCGACCGTACAATCGAATCCTGTTCCTCGCACGAGAACAGGCGCATCAGCTCGGATTCGACGGTGCGTGTGGTTTCCACCAGCGTCTCCTTTGTGGCGTCGTCGTCAGAAACCACAATCTGCGCAACGAGCTCGTCCTTGGCCAGATCTCCAAGGGTTTCGATCACCTCACGCCCGAGCGCGACCGCTCGTTTGCGCTCGTCGCGCTCGGCCTTCAGCTTGGCTTTTTCGGCTTCCAACTCGTCGCGCTCGGCGCACTTGGCCTTCAGCTCGGCGCGCTTGGCCTCCAGCTCGGTGCGCGTCAACGCTGGCGCTTGTTTCTCCGCGGCCACAATTTGCTTGACAAGATTGTCAAAGACGGCGTCGAACGTTTCGGGCGGACCACGTAGCAGCCCCGCGAGGTTGGGGTGCGCGTCCGCGTCCATGAAGGCGGTGTGCATTTTCAGGCCCACGCGCAAGCGCTTGTTCTTGGGGCAGGCGTTCGTGGACGACATGCGCGCGACGATTCGCTTGTAGAGCGCGATGCTCATCCGCTTCCGCTCTCGGCCGTCGCGCTCGTGCTCAGCCTCCAGCTTGTCGCACACCGCTTTGATCGCCTCCTCGTCGCCACAGTCGATCGCGATCTGCGTAACGAGCTCGTCCGTGGCCATATCCCCAAGCGATTCGATCACCGCACGCCCGAGCGCGACCGCTCGTTTGCGCTCGTCGTCTTCGTACGGTCCCCAGGCCGCCTTGCGCGCCCTCGTCGTCGCATCGAGCTGCTCGCGCCTCGAGCAGAAGACCCACTCGGGCTCCGATTTGGGACCGAACGTCTCGGTGCAGCCCTTGCCTGACACGCGATAGACGCGCCGATAGCCCGAACGAGGCCATCGCTCCTCCTTGATAAACTGCCGGTCGCCGTCAACCCCAAAGATCTGCACGCGGCCATTTGGACAGTCGCGGCGCGTGCGCACCTCCTTTCCCGCGTCGCCTTCGTAGTGGTCGCGACAGCCGTCCGGGTGAATGCTGTAAACGCAGCGCCGGTTGTCATCGGGGCCGTCGTACAGGTCGATCCGTCCGTTGGGCCACTCCGAACAGCAACGCCTCCCGTCCGCGCGATGGGTCTCGCTCGGGACGTAGTGCTCGATGTTGCCATTGGCCCGCTCGATGCGGAAACGCCGCTCCCGATCGCGCGGGCCTCTGTAAAAGTGCACGGAGCCGTCGGACGTCTTGACGGCGCGGCCCTGGGGGAAGGCGCGCGCTCGGTGGCCCCGAACGGCGGCCTGAATCCGAACGATCTCCCTTTCCCACATCCCGGTGCCCGGGAATCGAAATGGGTTGTAACCCCACGTCTCGCGCTCGCCGTGCTCTCTCAAGAATCGCCACGCGTTTCGGTCGCCCGCCATCTCGCCGTACATCTCGCGCATCCCGGCCGGCATTGCATTCCAACTCATCGGTGTGCATACGTCGTCGCCCGTGAGCGCCAGGCTGGTCGGTTGGTTCGCGACGACTTTTGGCCACTGTTCGCAAAAGACCTCGTAGCCCGTCATCGGCCTGAAGGGGGTTCCCTTGCCATAGTGTGCGTGCGCCTGCTGGTTGTACTCGCCGGCGACGTTCATCCACTCAAGCCGCGTCTCGTAGTCAAAGGAATCCCACTCGTCGTCGATTGCGCGCTCAAACGCTCGGCTCGTCTCTTCTGTGAGCCGGTAGGTGCGACTGCCATTCGCACCTTCACGAACGAGTTCGCCGAGTTTGCCAATTGGCTGATCCCTGTCTCTTGCAAATGTGTAAGTCAGGCGACCGAGCCTCGTTTCTTCGTGAACCTCGCGGCCAATTATCCAAGGACACTCGCCCGCTTCGATGCGCGCAAACGGGGAAGCGAGTGGCATGTCGCCAATCGGCCGAGGTGACATCCTTTTGAGAATCCGAGCAGCGCCCTCGACGAGGTCGTCCGATGCCGCCGCCGAGGCCCGTTTGACCATGCGACGCTTGGGCGCGGCTTCCTGCATGCGTGCGTGCGCGTGCGCGTGCGCGTGCGTGTGTATACACACGCCGCAAGTCTGCCGCTTGCGGCGTGCGTATCGCCGGTGAGGGGGAAGGTGTGCGCAAGAGTGGTCGATGGTGGACACGGTCCTGCACGCGGTCAAGGCGCTGCAGGCGATCCTCGACGACGCCAAGGAGAACGTGCACGGTGGGCTGCACCTGCGCCTGTGCAACGCCGCCCAGGTTGTGTACGACGCGGCGGAGGCGCTCAAGGAGGAGGAGGGTTCAAACGACGACGAGGAGGAGGAGGAGTCGGACCCGGAGCCCGCGGAGCGGACCGAGAACGACATGGAGCTCAACGAGCTGGCGGAGCTCTGGGGCTGGCAGTTTGACTTTGGTCGACCGGGGTGCGTGTTCCCTCTTGAGGGACTGATCTACAACATCGTGGAGGACGACGAGGCCAAGCGCGTGTGCGCGGCGCTCCGCGTGATCAATGCGGCCGTGCGGGGCTCGAACCCGGACGACCCGGCGGACGCCGAACGGCTGCTCAATTGGAAGGAGGAGCTCGTCGAGGAGTCTGTCATATTCACTTGCGGTGGGATACTCGATAAGACCGACAACCGAGGGTTTCACCGGGCGGACCACGAGGAGGAGTGGATGTACTCGATCATCTGCGACGAGATCATAGAGCTGTTCCGGCGCCTCGGCAAGCAGGACGCGCTCTTCCGCACAAAGATGCGGCGGGATGGCGTCTTCGCGGGGGCGGAGCTGTACGCCAAAGAGCACCCAAACCACACCGATGCACAATACGTTTTGGAGATGTTGCGGCCTGGGTGAGCCGTCTGCTGTGGTGTTAATCACTTGTAAAAAAGAACACTCTTCCCGGGTGCCCCCCCACACGTCGTCGCGCGCGGGTGGCGGCAAACGCAAACTCACGAGTTCAGAATGAAGTCGGCCCGCCTCGAAAAACCGACGTCCCAGTCGTACTCTGCCTCCGTGTCGCGCACAAAGGCGTCGTGCGCCGACTTGG
>MDSV01229453.1_pt1 | contig 18170 bp, 15 predicted proteins | sample 810851 | NCBI WGS metagenome assembly MDSV01 (sample SAMN05326640, study PRJNA326480) | marine metagenome | isolation source: seawater | place: Atlantic Ocean: North East | collected 2012 | reverse complement strand
CAGTACCGCCATATATGGTACTACGGGCTATTTGTAGAAGTAATTTATAGGTGCTAAGGGTTCTTTCATTTAGGGATTTTTTTACTTATCTTAATAACGCGTGACAGAGTAAATAGGCATGCATAAATCCCAGAGTGAACAGTACAGGCTTTTTGAAACTCTATTAAGTAAGGTGACTGACGCTTTTGCCTTCATAGCCACAGATGGTACTATTTACGAGTGCAACTCTGCATTTAGCCAATTAACCGGTCTTAATAAAGAAGACGTTTTGGGGAGTAACTGGATGGATGTCATACAATTGCATGACATGTTAGAAGGACCTCAAGTAGAGGAATTAGCTCCGCTAAATTCTTTAATGGATGTCTTGCGCTGGAATGAACCAAAAGATTTAGATTTATGCCTCACCGGCAAGCAAAGCCTGAGTGTCGAAGTGACTATTGGTCAAATATCGAGCAGAGCAGGCAGTTCGCAGGATTGGGTCATGATATTAAAAGATAAAAGTACGAAGGAGCAGTTAGAGAGCCAAATGCAGCGACTGGATAGCCTGGAGTCTCTTAGCTTGCTTACTGGCGGGGTTGCCCATGACTTTAATAATTTATTAACCGTAGTTTTAGGAAATGTATCTATGGCTCGCCTTGAATTACAAGAGTCTGGCCCACTAGCGGAACAATTACTTTTAGCAGAAAAAGCAACCATGCAGGCGAAGGAATTAACCGATCAGTTGCTTCGTTTAGCAAAAGGTGGTTCATCTGCGGCTGATGCCGTCACCATTGATGAGATAGTCGAGGAGGGGGCACAGTTTATATTAAGAGGAACAAACGTTACTTACTCGGTTGAAAAAGACGAGAAATTATGGCCTGCCCATGTCAATAGAGGACAGATGTCCCAAGTAGTGAATAATCTTGTAATCAATGCTCGTCAGGCAATGCCGCAGGGGGGTGTCCTGCGAGTTAGCTTAGAAAATAAAACTCTAAAAAGTGAAGCGGTTGAAGGACTTAAAGCTGGGGACTATATATGTATTGAATTTTCTGATAAGGGGATGGGTATCTCTGCTGAAGATATCACACACATTTTCGAGCCATATTATACTACCAAGCAAGATGGAAGTGGATTGGGGTTGGCCTCATCATTGTCTATTATCAAAAAGTACGGAGGTATAATCAGCGCTGATTCAGAATTAGGTAAGGGTACGACATTTATAATATATCTGCCTAGATCAGAGCAGGAAAAGCCAATCCATACGTTAGATTCTGTATCCAATAATACAATACAAAAAGGGAGTGGGCGAATATTGATCATGGATGACATGGAGGCTATGAAGCTTGTCGCCGGGGAGATTCTCGAAGCTCTTGGCTATGCAACTGTGCTAACAAGCAATGGCGAAGAAGCCATCGAATCGTATAAGCGTGCCAAAGAATCTGGTGACCCGTTTGATGCGGTTGTCTTTGATTTGACTGTTCCTGGCGGTATGGGTGGTGAGGAAGCGTGTAAACTATTGCGCGCTTACGACCCAAATTTAGTAGCGATTGCCACTAGTGGATATACCAATTCTGATGTTATGTCGGACTATCAGGGAGCCGGATTTAATGCAGTTATCCCCAAGCCTTACCGTATTAAAGAGATGAGTCGGGCACTTTATCTACTATTGAATGAGTCGGACTAGTTAAACCAATGCTTCCAGCTTTTTCGGTAACTTTCCATATTTTGCCAATCAATTACCTTTGGTGTGGTTATAGTATGAGGTAGCTCTGGTAATTGATTCTTATGTAATTTTTCTACCATTGTGACCACACTTTGATAGCCCCATTTATAATAAGGGTGAACCACAAGCGCGCTAACGTAGCCTTGATCGAGGTATAAAAAAGCGGAAGGCGAAGATTGTATCGCAATGCAAGGCAGACGTCCTGCTTCCCACGGTAGGGCAGGTATCCCTAAAAGAGGCCAATCATCGAGAAAGACCCAGCCGTCGATATAATCATTTACATCGTTCTTGTCGGCTTTTCGTATGGCTTCGATAGCAGCAGAATAATTAGGCTCACACCTTACAATTTTTTCAATTCCCTTGTAGCCCAATGATGCACGAACTCCATCAAGCCGTTCTAACATAGCCGCAGATGGATTATTGGCCATAAGTATAGCTGCACGCCCCTTGATAGGTAGTAGTTTGGCCATATAGCGGCCGGCTAAAACACCCGAAGTATACTCATCGGCAATGATGGATGCGAGTGGCGTGATATCTTCAAGTGCGGTCTCAAAAAAGATAATTTGTTGACCTTGCTCTTGCGCAAAAGCGACGGCATTTCGCACGCCCTTTACTGGGCTAATAATGAAGCCATCTGCATCTCCAATAAACAGTTGCCCAAGAGAGACTTCTTGATCGCCACCTTGATTTAGGTCTGGAGTGAGCACAATTAACTCTATGTCAATCGAGTAGCGTCGACTTAAATCACGCGCAGCTTCTTGTGCGCCAAGATGAGTCGCTTGGTAAATGGCATCTTCAAAATCTTGCCCAACTATACCAATTTTATACTCGCCCAGAATTTCAAGGTTTTGGGCAATAGCGCTCTGTAGCATCAGCAGCGGTATTGCTATTGAATGAATCTGTAGTTTCCTTAGCATGGCTATAATAAGTTGGGCTTACATTTAGTAAGAGGTAACAGTGCTTCATCTGCCAATATAAATCCTGACTATCTGAAGGCTGCACTTAGTCTTCAATAATGTACTCAAGGCTTATGCCATTGTGCTTAATGGTGAGGTGATTTTTTCCGTCCTGCTTGGATGTTGCTTCAGTGCGACCAACGATTTGAGCGGGTATTCCAAAAGCCTTACTTTTTGCGATAATTCGAGCCGCGGCTTCGGGTTCGCAATAAATCTCCATGCGGTGCCCCATATTATAGACTCGGAACATCTCTTCATCGCTCGTGCCACTTGCCTTTTGGATAGCAGTGAAGATCGGTGGGATAGGCAAGAAGTTATCTTTAATAATATGTACAGAAGTGCCGAAGCGCAGACATTTAGTCTGTCCTCCGCCGGAGCAGTGCACCATACCGTGGATCGCATTACGGTCTTCTTCGAGCAGTTGTTTGACGATGGGAGCGTAGGTGCGAGTTGGGCTCATGAGTGCTTGGCCAACACTCATACTCGAGCTTGGTAGAGGATCTTCCATCTTGTAGGGGCCACAGTAAAGAAAAGACGGGTCGGTCGAGGGATCGCAGGTTTCTGGATATTTCTCTAGGTAGTAAGGGCTAAGTAGGTCGTGCCGAGCACTGGTCAGTCCGTTACTGCCGATACCCGAATTCTCAAAAGTCTCATAAGTGGCTTGGCCTGCTGATGCCAAGCCTACGATCGCCAAGCCTGGTTTGATTTTGGCGTTATCCACAACTTGCTTGCGATCCATCACCACTACTGCACAGGAGTCTACCGTTACAGTGCCAGTTAGGTCCCCAACATCAGCGGTTTCACCGCCCCCACTATGAGTGCCAACTCCGTAGCTACGCATTAGACTGAGAAAATCTTCGGTGCCAGAGATGAGTTCGGCGAGTGCTTCGCCCGGCACGGCACGAGCATTTCGATTGACGGTACTCGAAATGAGGATGCCGTCGATTGCACCGATACACAGTAAGTCGTCAATATTCATGACCAAGCTATCTTGCGCGGTCTTACGGAAGCCGCGAGGGTCGCCCGTTTCTCGATAGTGAAGATAGGCAAGTGTGCTTTTAGTGCCTGAACCATCCGAGTGAATAATATTACATTTATCCGGGTTGCCGGTCAGTTGGTCGGCGCCGATTTTACAAAACGCTCCAGGAAAGATTCCACGGTCGAGCTTATCGACAACTGCATGTACTTCCGACTTAGAGGAAGATACGCCGCGCTGCGCATAGCGGTCAGAGGATATTCGTTGTGAATTGCTCATGTATGAAGATATGTATTAGAGGAAGGATCATTACTTTAAACGACTATATTCTTTGGTGGTTCCAAATCTGCGATTCTGGACATAATAAGCCGTGATGCTTCCAGGTAGCGATCTGGATGATTTTTACCAAGATCAAGTTCACTTGTTTGTATTGGCTTGCCGTAGGTAACGTGAATGTCACCTCCAATTTTCGGACGGTTTATTGTTCGTCCAAATACTTCATAAGTACCAAAAATTCGTGTAGGTATTACGGTCGCTCCAGATTTGCATGCGATCATGCCAGCGCCAGGTTTAGGATCGGCTAGTTCGCCGTCTATAGAGCGCGTGCCTTCTGGGAATATAGCAACAGCACCAGCAGATTTAAGGGTCTTAAAAATTGCTTTTAGTGATTTGATATCAGCATTTTCGCGAGCGACAGGAATTGTATCTATGGCTAATAGACCTTTGCCAAACAGACCTTTGTACAGAGTGTCACGCGCAAAGTAGCTGATTTGTCGTTTTACTCGAGCGCCTAAAACTGGCGGATCATAAAAGCTGATATGATTAGCCGCAAATATAAGTCCCCCTTGATAAGGAATATGCTGCTGCCCGGAAAGAGTGTAATTATAAAGGGTGCTAAAGTAGCAGTCAGCTGCGACTCGAACCATGTTATATAGCAAGGGAATCTGGGGCTGTAATTTAGTCATCTTGTTTGACGTTGATGATTGTAAGAATGCGCTCGATCACGTCCTTTAGACTGATTTTACTGGTGTCAATGCGTATTGCACCTTCCGCGCAGATTAAAGGAGCGGTTTTGCGTGTCCTATCTAGAGTGTCACGATTAGTAATGGAATCATTTGCTCCCTGCTTCGAACGGCGTGCCGCGCGCGTACTTGCATCTGCCTCCAAGAAGAAGCGAAACTTAGCATCTGGAAATATAGTAGTGCCAATATCGCGACCTTCCATAATAACCCCTTTGTAGCCATATTTTTCAGCAACCAGCAATTGCCCTCGTTGATAATCAAAAAGAAATTTACGGATATCTGGTAGCGCCGCAAATAATGATACACTAGCGTTCACTTTAGCAGAGCGAATACTTTTATCAGATGGAGTTTTATTGTTTATACTTAGTAACGCACTTTGGCCGCACAATTCAGTGCCAAGATTCAAGTGTTTTAAATGAGCAGTAATTTCAGCTGTTTGTTTGGGAGTAGCGCCTAATTGTAATAGAGCTGCAGTAAGAGTACGATAATGTGCACCTGTATCGACGTGCATAAAATTTAACTGTTCTGCAAGTGCGCGGGCAGTAGAGGACTTGCCTGCCGCCGCGCCGCCGTCAATGGCGATGACTTCACATCCACATGTATCATTCATGATGCAAGCTTTCTAGTACTTCAAAAAAGTTTGGGAATGTTTTACCGCAACACGCAGGATCTTTAATCGCAAGCCATGGTTGACCATCATTTAAAAGGTCGTAACTACCTAATATGGCAAAACTCATAGCAAATCGGTGGTCCTCATAGGTCTCGATTTCAATAAGCTTACCCTGTTGACGGGCCTGTAAAGCGCGTGCTCTTAGCTCGTTTGGTTTTTGCGCAATGGTAAGCGAGTCGCTTTCCTCTTTTACTAATTGTCCGAGTTTGGAGAGCTCGTTTGCCATACCCGCAATCCGATCTGTTTCTTGCCTGCGCGTATGCTCAATGCCGGTTATACGTACAGATCCCCCCAGTAATGGAGCGATCGCTGCATACGTTAAAAAAGTATCTGAGAAATGCCTAAAATCAATTTCTCGATGGCCTCGCTCAATCTCGGCTGGATGCTTATTTGTAGCAATCCATCCATCGATAGAGCAGTCCATGCGTAGCCCATGATGAGTGAGTACCTCAGAAAATAGGGCATCTCCTTGCAGTGGATTGGCAGTTAATCTCGGAAATGAAAGCTTCCCCCCTGTCGTCAAGGTGAGTGCGAGAAAATAACTAGCAGCGGATAGATCTGGTTCGATTGTATAATGACCGCTATCTGGAGCCCTGTAGTTGGCAGGGGGAATCTCATATAAATCTTCAGCTTTTGTTGGCAGAGGGGGCGCTCCAAACGCTTCTCGCATATTTAATGTAATTGCTACGTAAGCTGGACGGACGCCTTTGGTTCTAAGCTTTATGGGCTCTCTAGCATTCGCTCCAGAAGCTAATAGTAAGGCAGAAAGAATCTGGCTGCTAGTACTTGCATCTACTGTAGCAGTGCCTCCATTAAAGCCATGTGTCTTCATTAAGAATGGCAAATGCCCAGGCTCCCCAGCAAACTCGAAGTCTGCTGCTCCTAGCTCACTTAGGGCATTTAAAAGACCAGCCATTGGTCGGGACCTCATGGCTTCGTCGCCATCTAGCGAATAAGTTCCTCCTGGTTCAATGGCAAGTAGAGCAGTTAGGAATCTAGCAGCAGTGCCTGCATTACCGACATCAAGCGTGGCTTCCTTTTTAGGAATACGCCCATTCATTCCATGCACAATAACCTGAAGCTTTAACGGATCTACCTCACAGTTAAACCCAAGTGATTCTAGCGCTTGGAGCATAATTTGAGTGTCACGACTCAATAGCGCTCCTCTAATAAGGGTTTGACCATTTGTTAGTGCAGCGAGAATTAGCGCACGATTCGTGATGCTCTTTGATCCTGGTAAATCAATTTTAGAATCAATACCTCGGGTGAAAGGGACAATGGGTAGCGGATCGCTCATTTATTAAGACCGTCACGATATTGTTTACCGAGTTGAAGTAAACGTTTTGTGTTATTGGAGTCGGATTGTTTTAAAGTCGCTTTGAAAGCTTGTAATGCAACTTCATAGCCTTCCACTGCGCTCAGTATTGCCTCACTGTTTTGCTGAAGAATCTGTTGCCACAAATCTGGGTCTCCTGCTGCAACTCTAGTGGTGTCTCTTAAGCCAGGGCCAGATAATTCGCCAATTGCAGGAGCTTGATTTGCTAGATAGCTACACAGTGTAGAAGCAAGTAAGTGCGGTAGATGGCTAATGTGAGCTACAACCTGGTCATGTTTATCTGGAGCCATCTCGGTGACATGCATCCCAATGGCCTGCCAAAAAGTACGTAAATTAATGCTAGCTTCCGACGTATTCGAAGTAGTTGGCGTTAAGATGCACGCCGCATTTTCAAAAAGATCTGCCTTGGCATTATTCATCCCTTTTAATTCAGATCCTGCCATTGGATGAGAACCTACAAATGACGCACCTTTTGCGAGTATTTTTGAAGCCGCTTGGCAGATTTGATTTTTTGTGCTTCCAACATCCGTAACTAAAGTAGTCACGCTTAAGTTTTTTTCGATACGTTCAAGTAGCGGTACAATAGTGTCTACAGGGGTACAAATGACGACTAAATCACTGTCAACAACTGCATCTTCTGGCGTATCAAAAGTTGCATCACACCACCTTCTTAGTAAGCTTTCTGCCCTCGTTTCTGTACGCCGCGACCAAACGACTACGCGTGATTCAGGCATTCGATCTTTTATTGCCATTGCCAGCGAAGCGCCCAATAACCCCGGCCCTAATATGGTGATTTGTTTATACATAATTGAGTTGAATTTTAGTAATAATTATGAGCCGAGCAATAAATCGTTTCAGTTTCTGATCGTTATTTGTTTAATTGCTTTTACCTTGAATGCACTGATTGCTGTAATCATTAAATTGTTATATTTAATTTATATTCTATAAAATGAGTTTTATACAAAAGTTTTCTGAGCGCGGTAATCGCAATTACCAACAGTGCCGCTGTGATGGATTTTACATCCCGCTATTAGTCGGGGTGCTTTCACTGCTTGTTTTGCTTTTTTTCTGGGCTCTTTCAAATCTTGGTCCGAAGCGAGTGGATTATTCATCCTTAGACCCCGCTCTTGAGGTGTCTGAAGAAGTTAGGATTTTAAAGAGTCAAAGCTTAGAGATGGAAGCTCAATTTGAAGAGATTCTTGCATTAAGGGATCCTGACTTTGAGGACTTAAAGCTACTACAAGCAGCTATAGAGTATCAAAACCAGTACCTAGATCAATTACCTAATTATAGTACTGAGTCCACACAGCACTTAGAGGCATTAAAGAAGAGATTTCATGAATATTCTGCAGAAGCTTTAATTGGAGATAGCATAGATTGCGAAGCGAAGAGTCAAAATTCTTTAGAGGATGGCGATTTTGAGTCGGCATCACTCGAACTTAAAAAAGCCTTTAAAATACAAAAAACAATAAATGAGTTATATCCATTGAGTTCCTTGGCAAATCCAAATCGTGCAACTCGATTATTACGAGAGGTTCGCTACTTAGATGCAGAACCTCTCGCGCGAGAAAGTATAGAAGCCGAGAAGTTGGCGGACTCATTAGTCGCGCTAGAGGAATGGAAGAAGGCCGAACAGGCACTAACCAAAGCGATGCAAATACAAGAGCGATTAAATAGTGATTTTAGGGGAACGAAGCAGGACAGTGTGCCTCGTTATGAGCAGCTTTCTAGAAAGCTAGAGGGGATACGCTCTGGGCAATATAAGCTTAAGATTGTTCGTTTATCCAATCAGGCGGATGCCTTACAGGTAAAAGGGGAAACGCTCGAAGCAGCTTATATGTATGAAGAGGTCGCACGCATGCAACGTAAGCTAAATGAGCAATACCCTGAAAGCCCAGACGCCTCATCGGAGCTGGTTTCCGATTTTGAACGTAAGAGTCAGACATCTCAGAGTTATGATATCGGACTTGCTATTGAAGCAGATAATACCCGTTTAAAGAAATTACTAGGCTTGCGCCGCACCTACGAAGCAGCCGAAGTAATTGTTGATTTAAGGCACTCTATTCAGCGTCTGCGCGAGGTTTTTCCTCGTAGTTCTTTAAATAATCCCGAGTTAGAGCTGAAGATTCGCTATCTGAATCTAATTCAAGGTGATTTAGCTTATGTTCAAGATCGAATGTATGACTTGTTACTTCCGATTCCAGAAGTTTCAGATTGGCAAATGATGCGCATGGAGACTTCGCAAGCACTTTATAGTCTGATTATGGGCACTAACCCAAGCCGCAACATAGGCGACCTTAGCCCTGTTGACTCAGTGAGTTGGAAAGATGCAAAAACCTTCTGCCAGCGTTTATCATGGATTATGGGTTGTGAGGTTCGTTTGCCAACGGAGGAGGAATATAGGCTGGCTCTTGGGCGCCTTCGATACCTAGTTTTGGAAGACTATGCATGGGGAGCAGGAGACGGCAAAACAGCTCCTCAGGCAGTAGCTAGTAAGAAAGCAATGGGTAACGGCTTTCACGATCTACTCGGAAATGTTAGCGAATGGCTCGAGTCAGTTAATCGCTACGAGACCGAAAAAGCAGATCATATTGGGGGCCATGTCCAAGATCGTATGGATGTTATCTTTACTGTACCTATGCGCTCGATGCCTCGCGTAGGGCGTAACCGGTTAACTGGCTTTCGTGCGGTAATAAAGATTTCCACGGATTCTAATGTATGATCCTGTGCAGGCTTTTTTATGAGAAAATGAAGAATAGCCCTCATAATACTGAGCAGATAAAGCGTATCATTCTTACAATTATGGTAATAATGATGTTACTGCCGCCTTTATTGCTTTGGTTGTTTGGGGGGATAAAAATTGTGTGATCTGCTTACCCGGCAAATGATATGTTTTGATGTAGACCGTTCCTGCGCTTATCAGCAGTTATTTGCTCCAAGATTAAAACTTTTAATGTACTCTACTTGACTGTAATAAAATTATTTAACCTACAATAAGTTATGAAGAAAGCAAAAATAAGAGGAGCTATATTATTTGAGTTAATTACCGTTGTAATTATAATCGCATTATTAGTTGCCATGGCGGTTCCGGCTTACCAAAAAGTTCGAATTACTTCACAAAATAAAGCGATAACTAAGAACCTAAGGATGATAGCTAAATTCGCGGACCATTATTTCCTGCAACAAGGAGTTGATACTGTTGCAGTTGCTGACTTGGTAGGACCTGACAAACCAATACAATCACTAAATGTAGTTGCCGGTGAAACATATCCCATAACCGTTTATAGTCACGATAATCAGTTAGTTGCTACAGGTGGCGCACTGGGTGATATAAGCATCGATTTTTAAGGCACTTATATTTTATAAGTTAGCCATTGTATTCTATTACCTATTGCTCAAGAACTTTATTAAGTTGGTGGCAGTTTTGCGGCCGATGCCATCCACTTCACATAGCGACTGTAGTGTTGCACTACGTAGTTTTCCCAAAGAGCCGAAGTGTTTTATCAGTGCCTGGCGCTTTGTTGGCCCTAGTCCTTTAAAATCTTCAAGAATTGATTCCCTTAGGCGCTGGCTGCGCAAGTCGGCATTGTAGCTGTTAGCAAAATGGTGCGCTTCGTCGCGAACGTGTTGGAGTAGTCGTAGGGCAGGATCGTAGTGGGGGAGGTTTATGGATTCGCGGCCATCACTAAAAATGATTGTTTCATTACGCTTTGCTAGGCCGATGATGGTCGGTGGCTCTATGTTCTGGCCGAAGAAAGCTTTCAGCGCTGCGGTGACTTGACCGGCGCCACCGTCAATTACAATTAATTCTGGAAAGGGCCTTTTCTCAAGTCGCAGTCGACGGTAGCGTCGACCAACAACCTCTTCCATCGCTCGAAAGTCGTCATTTCCGATAAAAGATTTAATTTTGTAGCGCCGGTAGTTTTTGCGGTCAGGCTTTCCGTTTTTGAAGCACACCATGGAGGCGACGCAAAAGCTGCCAGAGATGTGCGAAATGTCGAAGCATTCGATTGAGTACGGCCTTGATTGGAGCGCAAGCTTTTCTTGTAGCCGATCAACTGCTTCGCCGGGCTGACTAAATCCGGTTTGGTTACGCTCGAATTTACGCGTGCGTTGCGCGGTTCTCTTGAGCGCTTCAATGAGGTCACGTACAGAAGCCGCACGCTCGTATTCACGTGCCTCGGCGGCGGATTTCATTTTTGCCTGCAAGTGGTCAAGCCACTCCCTAGCCTGGCCATCAAGAAACGCACAAGCAGCGTCCATGCGCTTGCGGTAGGCCTCTTCGGTGACTTCGTTTGCTTGGGTGTAGATGTCTTGGCGGGCATCGTCATACAGGCGCCAGCGATTGTTTCCGAGGTCGGTGGGTTTTGCATCGCTTAGCAGGATGCCAAATTTTCTTCGTAGCTCAGCAAGAGTTTTACGTAAATGCCCCGCGTGCGCGAAGGGACCATAGTAACGGGAATTGCTGTCGACCCGGTTACGTGTTAGGCGAAAGCGTGGTAGTTTTTCGCGCAAGTTAACTCGTACCATCAAGAAATGCTTATCATCCGTAAAGTCTGTATTGTAGCGGGGTTTGAATTTTTTAATTAACTGACCTTCAAGCAGGAGCGCTTCTGCTTCAGATTTAACTAAAATAATGTCGAAATCATGAATTAAGTCGATCATCGCCTTCACCTTAGGCTGTGCGATCATGAGCTTGCGCGAGGCTTGAAAATAGGTCGCTACTCGCTTCTTTAGATCTTTAGCTTTTCCTACATAAATCGTCTGTTTGAGTCGATCCTTCATTAAGTACACGCCCGGCCGATGCGGTAGACGGCGCACTTTCTCTTTTAAATTTATCTTACCTGACTCTGACATTTTTACATTTATGTTCATTGACTGGCATAGTAAAAAGTCTGTGTAGACAAGTTTTACTGGATCCAATCCAAGAACAATAGGCTTTTTATTTTAATAATTTATCAAATGTAGAAACTGCATCAAACGCTATTTCCTGGAGGTACTTTTTAGTCGCGCCATCAAATACTACAGTAGCATTTCCTCCATCGGGGTCCCTCTCTTTTCCTTGTCCCTTTGAATGGGTTTCAGTTACTGTATTGAACCTAAAGCCAGCAGTGGATTGTTTAAAAAAAGCGGCGTAGAACATGTTTGCAGTTAAAAATGCAGTATATTGATTAGGGTGTTTGTCATTTTTATAACAAAATTTAAGTGCGGTCCCATTCTGCTGAATCATATTTATTGCGAGTGGCACTGGCACCACAGCATACGCTTCTATTTCCTTGGCTAATTCTGCAGCAAGCGCTACTTCCAAATTAACCCTCTGCTGGAGTAGTGGCGCTTTGACTGGTATACTATTTTGTATATCAGGTGCGGTGAAATACAAAATAACCTTCGTGCTTTGCGTGCGCGCAATTTTAACAAATTCCATTACATTTTTAGCGTAACCTGTATTTAATGATGGCAGAACATCCCTCCAGCTCTGCAAAACTACATAGTCCCATCTGGTGCGTGGATTCTTCTCTAGTAGTCGCCTGTGCATTTCAATTGCCCGCGAAATATGTTTATGGCTATCCACGAATGCAGGGACTCTAGAGCGTGCGACGCGCGTGTAATAATCTGCGTACTCTTGTGGCGCATTTGTGATCTTCAGAAAGCCCTCCATTTTTTTTATGCGCTCGAGCAGGGTTTTATCGGTTATAGTTTTTTGAGCTAAAAAGGATTGAGTAAAATAATAGTTTGAGTGCTTAAACATATCCTGCCCGCCATATACAATGCGAGTGGTATCAACCCTAAGGCCAGGCTGACCTTCTTCAAAAATAGCTTTAACTAGCTGCGGCAAATCATGCCTAAAGGTGTAACTATTACCTATAAACAAAACATTGATTGCATCTTTTTCCTGCCCTGCTAATCGAGTAGAAAAAATTGCTAAAAGTAAGGTGATTCCGGCGATTAACTGTAAATATTTCATACTCGGATATTTTTGTATTTTTCGAACAGGTATGCGCAAGCTGTGAAATTAAATAGCTAAGCGCGTGTTTTTTTTGGATCGTTCGCTTTGCCAATCCTAAGATTGTTTGCTTCTGGTGAATTTTCGTCGAGTTAATCTTTCTTGGCTCTGGTATTTTTCACAGTTATGGGTATGTTACTATGGTCGTATGTTTTTTAGGCAATTTTGATTATGTCCCAACCCCATACAGTAGAAATTATAAATTTAGGCGATGAGCTTCTTGTTGGTATTCGCGAGAATTCACATTTACAGTATTTAGGTCAGCAGTTAGCTAAATACGGCCTTCCAGTAACGCGAGCTCAAGTGATTACCGACGACCTCGCTGCTATTCAAGAGGCCCTTACTGCGGCGTGGGCTTGTGCAGATGTCGTGATCACTACCGGGGGTTTAGGGCCCACGTCCGACGATCTCACTCGAGAAGCTGTTGCGACAGCTTTAGAGATAGAATTAGTTTATGATGCGTCAATTGAGTCAGTCATACGGGATCGTTTCGCGGCGCTTGGTCGTACAATGGCGGAGCATCATCGGAAGCAGTGCTACTGTTTTAAAAATGGATTAGTGCTTCCAAATGACCAAGGAACCGCTCCTGGATTGATCTACCAGGCAGACGGTAAGATGTTAATTATGCTGCCAGGCCCTACGCATGAGTTGCGACCAATGTTTGAGCGGCAAGTATTGCCAATTTTACAATTAGAAGGACATCTTTCTGATGAGCCCGCTTATTTGCAACTGCGCACCTGCGGTGCAGGTGAGTCCACAATTGAAGCGAAGTTACAATCTTTGCTGGAGACTCACCTCGACCTAAGTATCGCATATTGTGTGCACTATGGTATTGTCGATGTACGCTTAAGTAGTCGCGATGGAACGCTTAAAATGTCTAAGTTGAAGGAAATCGGACATGCTGCACGCCAGCAACTAGGTGAAGATTTTGTATGTTTTGGTGACTGCTCTTTGGCCGCAGTTGTGTATCGAGAGCTACGTGCCCTGGATCGCACACTAGCGGTCGCTGAATCTTGCACTGGGGGCTTGCTTGGTGATGCTTTTACCAATGTTCCGGGTGCATCCAAGGCATTTTTAGGTGGGGTTATTTGTTACAGTAATGATGTAAAGGTAACTTTGCTTGGTGTCCCAGATTCGTTGTTGGAGCAGCATGGTGCAGTCAGTGCTGAGTGTGCTATCGCGATGGCGACCGGTTCAGCCGAGCGTTTATCGGCGGATTACGGTCTTAGTATTACTGGATTTGCGGGCCCAGAAGGGGGCAACAAAGATAATCCGCTTGGTACCATACATATTGGTTACCATTCTCCTGTGGGAGTTTGGTGTAAAACAGTGCGTTACACTGGTGGTCGCCTTGATGTTAAAGCACGTGCAGTCCACGCAGCGCTTGACTGGATGCGGCGTAAAATCAGAAAGTATAAGTTCGAAGAGTTTTTAAGCTACAGCGCTTCCGATTAATTTATTTTGCACTCGTAACGCTTGGGGTTGCCCAAATGCAGGTTGTTTGCTTAGATCCTCCCTGTATGTCTAAGAAGCCATTCACATTTATTTGCGGTGACGATGATTATTTGGTCTCGGAAAAGGGTAAGCAGTGGTTTGCTGAGCAGACTCAAGATTTGGCGGACGATCTTTCTAAGGAGGTGGTTGATGGGCGTGCAGGAAATTTCGCTGAGGTGGAGCAAGCGTTAGGCTTATTTCGTAGTGCAGTTCAAACTCTATCTATGTTTGGAGAGCGCAAAGTGGTATGGCTTAAGAATGTTAATTTTATGGCGGATTCAGTTACTGGGCGTGCGCAGGGGACTATTGATCTTCTGGATGACCTAAAGTTGTTTTTGGAGGGAGTCGATTCCGACGCAGTAGGCGTTTTAATAACGGCGCAACCAGTAGATAAGAGGCGAAGCTTTTATAAATGGATCCAGACAGCTTGCGATTTTACCATCCTGGAATCTGGAAAAGATACAGCGGATACCTGCGCGCGATTAATCCTAGATGCTTGCGATCAGGCAAATGTAAAGATCTCTCGTGAGGGCGTTCAGGCCCTCATTGGTAAGGTAAATGGCAATACTCGCTTAGTCGTTGAAGAGACGATGAAGCTCTGTACTTATGCTGGAGCGGATGGGGAATCCATCGATGAGCGCTTAGTTATGGAGTTAGTGCCTAATTTTGGTGATGCAGACTTTTTTGAGGCTGCGGATGCCTTTTTCTCTTTGAATTTGGCATGGACCTTAGAGTCGCTGCGGCGGCACTTCTTTACAAATAATGATGCCCGAGGCCTTCTGGGTAGCCTGCAATCACGTAATCGACTACTCATACAGTTACGTGTATTACTTGACTCTGGCGCGATAAAAATTGGCAACCGTGGCGTTAGTAAAAGTGATCTAGAGCAAGCCGCCCGTAGTTACAGTCAGCATTTTGGTCAGGCTACAGAAAAGAGTAATTTAAATGTATTCACTCAGAACCCTTGGTACTTGGGGCGACTGGGCGCTACGGCAAAAAAAGTGCCATTGAAAAAACTGGTTGATTTTCAAATTGCCTTTGCTGCCGCGTTTGAAGCCATTATTAAACGTCCGAATGAACAGGAATCTGTTTGTTGTGAGCTGGCAGTGAAGTGTTTGAGTTGAATTTGCTAGTTTTTGTATCGCATGAAGCGCGGGGAACTGTATTTTTTGTTATTCTTTTTTATTAACTATAAACCATGAAAATAATACCCAATGTATTGGCTGCACGTTATGCCTCAGAGGCCATGTGCGCTATTTGGAGCGCAGAAGGGCGTGTTTTACTCGAGCGTGATTATTGGATTGCCGTACTTCGTGCTCAGAAAGATTTAGGCTTGGATATACCACAGGAAGCGATTGACGCTTACGAGAAGGTAAAAAATACAATTGATCTAGCTTCGATACAAGAGCGCGAAGCGGTGACTCGCCACGATGTTAAGGCGCGCATTGAAGAGTTTTGCGCTTTAGCGGGGCACGAGCATATTCACAAAGGTCTTACTAGCCGTGATTTGACCGAGAACGTAGAGCAGCTTCAAATCATTCGTGGGATAGAGATGGTGCGCACTAAAGCGCTTGCAGCATTGCTCAAATTGGCAGATCGGGCAGAGCAGTGGCAGGATTTAGTGATCACTGCGCGAACACATAATGTACCAGCGCAGCCAACAACTTTTGGGAAGCGTCTTGCTATGTTTGGAGAAGATTTGCTTTGTGCCGTGCGAGAGTTAGACCGTACTATCAAGAACTATCCAGTGCGTGGACTCAAAGGTCCTGTTGGCACACAGATGGATTTGCTAACTCTATTTGAGGGTGACAGTGAAAAAGTAGATGCACTTGAGAGTCGAATTTTAGAGCACCTTGGGGTCGTGGCTACGCTCGACTCAGTTGGACAGGTCTACCCGCGTGGGCTTGATTTCGAAGTTGTCTCTGTCTTTGTACGATTAGCGTCTGGGCCCTCGAGTTTTGCGAAGACCTTACGCATTATGGCTGGTCACGAGTTAGCTAGTGAGGGATTTGCTAAAGGCCAAGTGGGATCCTCTGCGATGCCGCACAAGATGAACAGCCGTAGTTGCGAGCGACTCAATGGATTTGCAGCAATTTTAAAAGGGCATTTATCGATGGCAGCCGAACTTTCTGGCGACCAGTGGAATGAAGGAGATGTTTCCTGCTCTGTGGTTCGACGTGTCTTTTTGCCAGATAGTTTTTATGCGATTGATGGGCTTATAGAAACATTTTTAACCATACTCCATCAGATGGAGGTCTATCCTGCAGTGGTCGATCAAGAGAATCAGCGGTATGGTCCTTTTTTGGCATCTACGACAGTATTGATGGAGGCGGTCAAGGCTGGCGCAGGACGCGAAGAGGCTCACGAAGCGATTAAGCAACACGCCGTACAGACAGTTCGTGATCTTAGGGAGGGATCTATCGTATGCAACGATTTGGTGGAGCGTTTGGCCTCCGACCCGCGCCTTGGCTTAGGGCATGAAGACCTTTCTAAAATGATAAAGCGCGCTGCTGCATCTACAGGACAATCAGTCAATCAGGTACAGCGATTCTGCGAGGCCGTTCGAGAAGAAGCGCAAAGGGTTCCTGAGGCAGCAATTTATCAACCAGGTGAAATTCTTTAATGGTTGCCATCGATGCGCGCCAAATTACACACACTTAATTGATTTTAATTCAACCACACTATTAATATGTCAGAACTACTTGAAGGGAACTGTTTAATTGCTCAGTCTGGAGGTCCTACTTCCGTCATTAACTCGAGCCTAGCGGGCGCTGTTACCGAAGCACTCAATCACGAGTGCATCGAAGAAATTTACGGTGGCCTTAACGGGGTTCTTGGCATTCTTAACGAGCAACTCGTTGATCTTGCCGATGAATCGCAGCAAACAATCCGTGCGCTGCGGCATACTCCAGGGGCAGCCTTAGGCACCTGTCGTTTTAAGCTAAAACGAGGGGAAGATTTTGATAGAGTCCTTGAGGTCTTTGAAGCTCATAATATCCGATATTTCTTTTACGCTGGTGGCAATGACTCTCAAGACACTGCAGACAAGATCTCTAAATTGGCGAATGAAAAGGGTTATGCCTTACGTGTAATTGGTATACCTAAAACAATTGATAATGATTTAGTTACAACAGACCACACTCCTGGTTACGGCTCTGTTATCAAGTATATTGCGTCTTCAGTTAAAGAGATCGCCTGCGATAACGAAAGTATGGGGCAGCACGATCTTGTACAAGTCATTGAAGTAATGGGTCGTAGCGCTGGATGGATAGCTGCAGGTGCTGCACTTGCCAAGCGTCGCGATGACCCTCGTGGCGCGCCACATCTTATTTATTTACCTGAAGTTGCTTTTTCTCCAGAAAAATATATTTCTGATGTGCAACGTGTACTGCAAAAAGAGAAATATTGCGTTGTTGTTGTTGGTGAAGGGCTCGTCGATGACGATGGCAATTACGTATCTACAGACAGTGCAAGCGCGGATGCATTTGGACATTCTCAGCTAGGTGGAGCTGGGGAATATCTCCGAAAACTTGCAGAAGAGAGTCTTCAGGTTAAGGCTCGCTCGGTGAAGCTTGGTATGGCCCAGCGAAGCGCAACTCATTGTTCTTCTGCCACTGATAATGAAGAAGCGTTTTTAGCTGGCCAAGCAGCCGTACAAGCTGCAGTGAATGGCGAGACTGATAAGATGGTCACTTTGTTGCGTAGCGATGGCGAAAACTATTTATGCGAAACAGGCCTTGCGCCTCTCTCTGAAATAGCTAACGGAGTTAAGAAGTTACCGGAGGGTTGGATCAATGAAGATGGAGTCAGTATGAGCTTTAATTTCTACAAGTACGCTCTGCCACTAATACAAGGTGAGGTTGAAGTACCCTATGAGAATGGAGTCCCAATTTTAGCTAAACTTAAATTTGAAAAAGTGGCGCGTAAGCTTGCGCCTCACAATTTTGAATAGTTTGCGAATGTTATGCATTCTAAGCCAGTCTCCAAATGTTGGTGGCTGGCTTTTTTTT
>MDSV01046201.1_pt1 | contig 18173 bp, 5 predicted proteins | sample 810851 | NCBI WGS metagenome assembly MDSV01 (sample SAMN05326640, study PRJNA326480) | marine metagenome | isolation source: seawater | place: Atlantic Ocean: North East | collected 2012 | reverse complement strand
CCCTCCTCCGGGGGACCCGGTGTGGCTCCAGGCAAACCGGAACTCGGAAAACACGAGGCTGGTGAAAGCCGTGCTGGTGGCCGGTCTGTACCCCAACTTGATCAAGTGCGTCCCGTCCGGCAAGCCGGGCGCGCCGCCGCGCCTGACGTACCTCTCCGAGGCGGGCCGCGAGGAGAACATACAGGTGCATCCGAGCTCGGTGAACCACGGCGCTAAGAAGTTCTCAGGGCGGTGGCTGGTGTACCACGAGCGCGTGCAGACCACCTCGGTGTTCGTGCGCGACTGCTCTACGGTGACGCCGTACCAGCTCTTGCTGTTCGGCGGGAAAATCGCCGTGCAGCACGCGGCGGGGACGCTCTCCGTGGACAAATGGGCGCAGTTCAAAGCGCCGGCGCGCGTCGGCGTGCTGCTCAAGGAGATTCGCGCCAGGCTGGAGCGCGTGCTGGCCGACAAGATCGAGCGGCCCGAGACGGACCTGCAGCGCACCGGGGGGCCGCTCGTGGAGGCTATCTTGCAGCTGCTCAACACGGAACCGGCGACGGCGGCGCCGAGTTGACGCGCGAGACGCTCTCGAGCGCGTACGTAGAAAGTAGAAAGTAACTACGTATTTTTTTCGTTCATCGCCGTCGGTCGGGTACCGCGTTTCTACGCCGCGCTCCGGGCGTTTCTGCGCTCGAGGTCCGCGCGCAGCAGCGCGTTGGAAACGACCCCGATCCGCACCTCCATCACCTTCATCTCGCTCCGCAGCCCCTCGACGCTCGCCTTGAGTTTGTTCAGCGGCGTCGCGTCCGCGACGTTCTCGGCGCCCTCCGCCATCGTCGTCCGCACCTCCTCGAGCTTCTCGCCCACTCGCGCCAGCTCGTTGGTCAGGTCCGCCACCGTCTCCGCGCTGGCGTCGTACCTCTCCTGCGTCTCGCGCATGCGCTCGCGCTCGCGCTTGTACTCCGCCGCCAGGGGCCCGAGCTGGTCGTTCACGAACCGCTCGCGCTGGTCGATCTTCGCCAAAGCGCCGGTGACGTCCTCCGCCACGCGCTCGAGACGCGCCCGCGCATCTGGGAACGCCTCCGCGACGCGCCGCCGGTGCTTGCGCGCCTGCTCGAGGTGCGCGCGCCAGTCCTTGGAATCCGCCGCCGCAGACGCCACCTTGAGCTGCGGTGCGACGCGCTCCAGCTCCAGCTTCCACTCCGTGGCGTCCACCGCGCTCTCGATGGCGCGTGCGTCCTCGATCTCCTCGGCGGTTTTCGCATCCGCGCGCAGCGCCAGCGGCGTCGGCGGCCCTCGTGCGCCAGCGTAGCCCATCTCGTCGTCGTCGCTCTCCTCGTCCGTCGCCGCCTCATCGCCTATGCCGTCCTCCGTGCCGAAGGTGGCGTTTAGTGCATCGTCTTCGTCCTCCTCGAACGCGGGCGCGGAGGCGGCCGCGTCCTCCAGGGGCGCCTCGGGCGCGTACTCCGGGCCGTCCCACCGCGAGTAGTGGCTGGCCACCACCAGGTCGCACAGACCCGCGAGCACGCCCACCACCTCGCGGCCGTGGCCGTGCTTCAGCTTCCCGGGTGCGAACGAGGGGGTGTCGAACCCGCACTGCGCGAGCTCGGCGAAGATGTTCGAGCACGCCGCGTTGGGGTCGTCGAACTGCTCCGGGGCCCGGAACGAGCTCCCGGCGAGGTTCAGCAGGTACTCCGCGAGAGAGGTGAAGTAATGGAACTGCTCGCCCCCGTTGCCCGTGGGGCGCGCGAAGTACGTGCGCGTCAGCGGCGGCCACGCCGGGCGACGCCGCGTCAGGAAGTCCCGCTCGTAGTGGAGCAGCTTGAGCTTCTCCACCACCAGCTCCATCGCCACCTCGGGCTCCTGCGTGAGCTCGACCGAGCGCGCGTCGCGCGCCGAGTCCGCCATCGCGCGCGTTGACTAGTGGGACGCATCGGAGCGGCCGAACGGTCGCGAAAAACGGTTCTCGCTCGACGTTCGTGAACTGACAGACCGACGCGTGTTTTGCTGTTTTCGACACCTTTCACGGACATACAACTGTTCTCCTCATCCGCGCGTTCGAGACGCGGACGCGACGGCGTTTCCGAACCCGTTCTCGATCACCACACCCGCCGACGAAAGCGCGCGATGCAGGCTCGAGGGTCACGACCACCCCCTTCGCTTCGCGTGCACCTCCGCGAGAGCGGCCATGTAATCGCCCGACCTCGATCCGTACGGCGTCGCGACGGCGGCGAGCACCGCCGCCTTCGCGCCGGCGTCGTCGCCCTTCGCCTCTCGGTACAGGCCCACGTATAACCAAGAGTAGAAGTCCTCCGCCGCGCCCCCGTTCGCGGCGACGGCGCGCAACGCAGCTTCGTCCCCCGTGCCCGCGAAGAGCGCGTACGCCGCGCGCATGTACTCGCGCGGGTCCCGGCCGACGGCGAGCAGATCTTTTCGCGCCGCGTCGAACCCGACGCGCGGGTCGCGCGCCTCGCACAGGAACGCCCACACCGCCTCTTCCGTGTCGTTGGGGTTCACGGCGACGTCCCGCCGGAACTGCGCTGAGCCCTCCTGCAGGCGCTCGGCGTAGTACAGGGACAGACCGCGCTGCCACATGTACGGCGCGCGACCGGGCGCCGCCGCGATGACGGCGTCGAAATCCGCGATGGAGCCGTTCACGTCGCCCTGCGTGAACTTCGCCATGCCTCGTCGCGTGAGCACGGAAACGGGGTCCACGCCGACGGCGCGCGCGGGCGCCGCGGTCGAGAAGGACGTCGCCGCGGCCACGCCGCACGCAAAGAGCGCGTCGCGGCGACCGCGGGTATGGAGGGTCGGGGTGGACGTGCTCGGCGCGTCGACGACGTCCTCTCTCGCGCGTGTCGCGTTTGCCGAGACCGCCGCGCGGGTGGAAGACGCGCGCGTCCTTCGCGAAAGACGCGTCGCGGCTCGCGACGGCGCGCGTATCGAGCGTGGTGCGACCACAGACGGCATGTTTCGTGTCGACCGTGGATGCGAAACGCGCGCGTCCGAGTGTCCTTCGCTGGGCTTCGCTGCAGAAGCAACAGTCGACCCGACCAATGCACTCGCACCGACGTTTGAGGTGTCGCACTTTCATGTATGCGATTGCAGTCTGGACACACAAATATGTGACTAACTCCACATACCATAAAGTGGAAAATTCGACATCTCGGAACTCGGATAAGCCCGGTCGACGTCCTCTCTTCTGGCATTCCGTAGATGTCGGCGGCTATGTCGGCCATGTCGGCGGCGGGCGCGAGCGCGTCCACTGCCGCGCTCTCTTCCAAGCAGAGCCACGGATCCGCGTTACTTCGCGCGGCTTCTGTCGCCCCCCGCGGCGCAGTTCGCGCGCGCGGCGCGCTGTGCGTACGCGCGGCGAAGGGTGACGTGCTCCTTGAAGTCAAGGACCTGACGGCGAAGGTTGCCGAGACGGGCGAGGAGATCTTGAACGGCGTGACCCTGACCATCAAGGAGGGCGAGACGCACGCGATCATGGGCAAGAACGGGTCTGGGAAGAGTACGCTCACGAAGGTCCTGGTTGGCCACCCCTCCTACGAGGTTACCGGCGGCTCCGCGTTCTTCAAGGGCGAAGATCTGTTCGCCATGGAGCCGGAGGAGCGCGCGCGGTGCGGGCTCTTCCTCTCCTTCCAGTCGCCCATCGAAGTCCCGGGCGTGAGCAACACCGACTTCCTGCGCATGATGTGCAACGAGCGCAGGAAACACAGAGGCGAGCCCGAGCTGGACCCGCTCGAGTTCTACGGTTTCCTCTCCCCCAAGCTCGAGCAGCTGAACATGGACCCGTCGTTCCTCGCGCGGAACGTCAACGAGGGCTTCTCCGGCGGCGAGAAGAAGCGCAACGAGATCCTGCAGCTCGCGGTGATGGAGAGCGAGATGAGCATCCTGGACGAGATCGACTCCGGGCTGGACGTCGACGCGCTGCGCGACGTCGCCAAGGCGGTCAACATCCTGAGGGAGGGGGACAAGGGTCTGCTCCTCATCACGCACTACCAGCGCCTGCTGGACGCCGTGCACCCGGATTTCGTGCACGTCATGCAAAAGGGGAAGATCGTGCAAACCGGCGACATCTCCATCGCGTCCAAGCTCGAAGAGGGCGGGTTCGCCAGCCTGGCGTGAGGTGGTTTGCGAGACGCGAGTGTAAGGAATACGCGCGGCACGAGCGTTCGTGCGATGATCGTTTCGATTCGAGTCACACCATCACCCACGGAAGGCGCGGCGCGTCTCCGTTCCCCCGCTCGTTCACCGCTTCGCCGCTCCCGAGGCGCCGCCTACGCGTTCCTCGCGGCGAACGTCCACAGCTCGACGTACACGATTTCGAAATCCTTCACACCCCCGCTGAGGCACGGGTTATCGAACGTCTCGCTCGGGGCGCTGTTCCCGCGCAGGAGCTCCTCGTCCAGCCACAGCGCGAACCCGGTCCCGCCGCCGACCGCCGCGCAGTCCGCGCGGCCGAACATGAAGTAGTCGTTGCGCTGACTCCACCGGAACGCGACGACGCCTTTTTCCGTTCTCGTCGCGTCGTCAGCGTTTGTCTCGGACGTTTCAGACGCTTCAGAGCCCGCTTTGTCGTCTATCGCGAACACGAAGGACTCACCAGTGCCGTAGTACCGCTGGTGCACGCGCCACGGCTCCGTGGCGAACGCCCCGAACGCGTTCCCGCGGCTGTCCCGGACGAAGAGCAGACTCTCCGTGGAGGATCCGTTTTTGGCGCTTGCCTCGCGCGACGCCGCGCGGTACAGGCTGCGAAGAGAAATCCCGTCGCGTCTCGACGAGTACGCCATCTTCCAGTCCCGCAGGCGCAGGCGCGCGGGGAGCGCGCTCTGCAGCCGGCGCGCGGCGTCCTCGGAGAAAATCGACGAGGGCTCCGACAGGCGCGCAGCGCGCGGCCCGAGAGGCAACGCCAGGGGCTTCGTCTTCGGCTCGGCTCGGCTCGTTTTCGTTCCTCCGCGGTTTTCCTCCCTCCGGTTCCCGTCGTCTCTCTCGAGACGCGGAGAGAGCGAGGCGCGCCGCATCGCCGCTCGAATCGCGTCAGACGCCTCCTCGGCGTCGCGCGCCGCGCGCACGTGCGCGTCGCCGCCCTGCCTCGCCTCCAGGGACCAAACCCGCACGCGTTTCTTGACGTAGGCCAAACCGGCGCGGTTCGCCTCGAACGCCATCCGCCGAAGCGGCCCCGCGCCGCCGCCCTCTTTCCACATGATCTCGTACGTCTTCATCCCGGCTTTTTCCGTCTCAGCTTTTTCCGCGTCGGTCGATGCACACGCCGCGTCCTCCGCCGCCTCCTCTGCGTCGTCGTCGGAGTCTCGCGACGAACAGGCGTCCCCGAAGGACGCGTCAGACGCGGCAGAGCCCGAACGGCGGCGCGTCGTTTCGCCGTCGGCGCGGTCAAACGCGCCGTCGTTCGCGCCGCCGAGCGCCGCGGGCTCGTCGTCGTTCCCGCGGCTCAGCATGTCGCTGATTCGGTCGGACATCCATCGTTGCGGCTGCGCCGCGGGCTTCGCGGACGCCTCGTCGCGGCGCGCCCGCAGGGGCCTAAGCCCGACGAACTCGGCGCCGCGGACGGTGGCGCTGACGGTGCCAAACTCCAGCGCGCCGTTGGGCGCGCCCACCAGCCCGGGCACCTTGCGCTCGGAGAGGTTCTTGCCGTCCGTGAGGAACAGGTTCAGCACGCGGTCCTCGTGATCCGCCTGCGCGGACGCGTCGGGCGCGCGCGGTGGCTTGGCCGTCACGACTGGCGCCGCCGGCGTCGCCGCCTCGAGCAGTTGCGTGCTGAGCTCCTCGCATCGCTCCCTGTAGCGACTGTTCTCTTCCGACAGGCGCTTCTCGTTGACGCGCGCGAACAGCAGCGCCGCCTCGGCGTCCGCCAGGCGCGACGCCAGGCTCTCGCCGGACTCGCCGGACGACATGCCGCCGCGGGCGCACCGCCCCGCGCGCCGGAGAAGTGGCGGGGGACGTTGGACCGAATTAGCCAAGAAAACGCACCCGCGTCCCGTCCCGCGACGCGCGAGTTGTGGTGCAGTGCACTTCAGGATGCCCAGTGGCGCCACTCTGGACTGTAAATACACTGCGATCGGCCGCGATCCGCCAGAACGACGCCGCGCACCAGCACGACCCGTAGAAGAACCGCGAAGATGCGCGCATCGACGCGTTTCCTCGCCCTCGCGGCGATCGTCGTGGCGTTGCTCGGATCGGCGACAGCGATGGAGTTTGATCTCGTGGACAGGTGCGCGCCCGACGCGTCCTCTCGCTGAGGCGGGCCGCGTGCCTGCGGATCGTCGAGATTTCCCCTCGTCTTCGCGAGCGGACCCTGTTTCCGTCGAGGCACGCCGCGACCCTTGCGGCCGCGGCATCGACGTTTGCCGACCAAAACGTCTCTGACCTCCCGTCTCGCATGCCTCCCGCGTCGCAACCGAACTCAGAGGCGTCCCCAAGAACCACCCCGAGGAGAACATGAAGTGTGTTTTGGAGGAGCTCGCGCCGAGCACGCTGGTGATGTTCACGTACGAGTCCCCGGACGGGACGCACCTGAACCTGAAGCTGTACGACCCCGAGGACACCGAGATCTACTCGGACGAGGACTCGCCCGAAGGCTCGTACGGGTTCACCACCGAGCTGGAGGGCGACTACAAGGCGTGCTTCTACAAGACGGACGTCGCGAAGGATGACTTGAAGAACCACAAGGTGCGCCTGGATTGGAAAACCGGCGTCGCCGTGGCGGACTGGGAGAAGATCGCCAAAGCCGAGAAGGTGGACACCATCTCGTCGACGTTGCGGTCGTTGGAGGCGGAGATGCGCGAGATCCACAACGGGATGCTTTTCCTGCGTCAGAAGGAGGCAGAGTTGCGGGACCTGAACGAGTCTACGAACACGCGCGTCGCGTGGCTTTCGTTCGTCTCGCTCGCGGTGTGCATCGGCATGTGCGTGTGGCAGATTCTTTACCTGAAGCAGTTCTTCCAGAGGAAGAAGTTGCTGTGATCCAGAGCGCGAGAGGAGAGAGCGCGTGTGGAACAAGTCGACGAAATTTATATTCGTGTCGTTGCATTCGTACCGACACCTCGTCGCACAACGCAGGCCGGTGACGTTCGCCTCCCTCTGACGCTCTGAGCTCGGACTGTCGGACTGCGAGACTTGTCATTTTTTTCATCCACTCGACGAACGGGCGTGGCGACCACGACGCGTTTTATCATAGCTCGCGACGCGCGCGGCGGCGGGCGTCTACGCTCTAGCAGCCCTCGCGGCGTCGAGGGCATTCGCGACGCGCGGCGGAAGGAGGCACGTGATATTTTCGAAGACCGGGGCACACGTTCCGGTCCGCGCGACACGCGCTCGTGCGTCGCCACCGCCTCGTTCGCAGATCTCGTCAGGGAAAAGGTAACAACGCGAGTTCGGGTCGTCGAGCCCTTCGACGTCGTGCCCTGCGTCTTACTCGCGCGATGTTCGAGTCCAAGCTCGCGGGCGTGCTGAACCAGGTGCTCGGGTCGTACGTGCACGGCATCAGCACGGATGACCTGAAAGTCGCGGTGTTCAAAGGCGACGTGGTCCTCACGAACATGAGGCTCAAGGTGGACGCGCTGAACGCCCTGGGACTTCCGTTTCGCGTGCGCAGCGGCGCGGTGGGTAGACTGACCCTCCGCGTGCCTTGGCGCGCGCTCGGGAAGTCGCCGGTGATGGTGCTCGTCGAGGACCTGCATGTCGTCGCCGGGTTCGCGGACGCGGGCGAGGCGGGCGGCCGGAACGCGGGCGACGAACCGGCGGCGGCGGAGGCGCGAGCGGACGTCGCCCGCGCGGAGGAGATCCGAAAACGGGTGGACGCCGGCGAGACGGCGTGGCTCGCGGGCGGCGATTCCGAGACGTCGACGAGCTCGGCGAACGACGCCGCCGCCGTGGCGGATTCGGGATCGAACGAAAACGAAAAAGCGAGCGAAAGCGGCGGCGATGGGTACTTCGCCGGCCTGCTCGACACCATCCTCGGGAACCTGGAGGTGACGGTTCGCCGGATCCACCTCCGGCTTGAAGGCGAGCTCGGCGACGTCTCCGCGCCGCGCGACCGGTTCGCGCTGGGCGTGACTCTGGAGAGCATGGAGCTGCACACCGTGGACGCGGAAGGCACGCCCGCGTTCTCCACGAAGGGCCTCGCCGAGCGCATGCGCAAGTCCGCCACTCTGACACGCCTGGCGGTGTACTTCGACGTCGGCGCCGAGACGCTGCGTCCTCCGGACGCGGCGTCGTGGGATGAGGTGGCGCCCGACCGGCTCGCGGAGCTGATGGCCGCGGGCGCGTCGGCGCCCGGCACCGACGGTTCCGGCGCGCGGGTCGGCGACGCGACACGAACGGTCGACGACGCGGCGTGCGCGTCCACCTCGAACGAAGCGGAAGCGCGGGTTCGCGAGCGCGCCTACGTGTTAGCGCCGGTGAGCGCGTCGGCGCTCTACGAGCGCCGCGGCGCGCGCGACGCGTTCGACGCCGCCGTCCCGGCGCAACGCGTTTTTCTCCGCGTCGACGCCATCGAGACGCGCGTGGCGTCTTCGCACCTCCGCGTGGCGTTCGAGACGGCTGCGAGGCTCGAGCGGGACGCGCGCAGGGCGCCGCACGCGCACGCGCGGCCGAAGACGTCGGTGACGGAGGCGCCGCGAGAGTGGTGGGCGTTTGCGTACGCCGCCGTGACTCTGGAGCGCCGGAGGAAAGGAAGTGTCACCGCCGTACCCCTGCGGCTGGACCGAGTCGTCGAGGCGATGCGCGCGCGTCGCGTGTACGTCGCGGCCTACGCGGCGTACGTTCGCGGCGCGTGGCGGGAGAGGCCGAAGGCTCGCGCGCGGGCGAAACGCGGGTGGTTCTCGTGGAGAAGAGACGACCCGTCGGCGGCGAAGCGGTGGCCGCCGCCGCTCGCCGTCGGCGCCGCGCCCGAGCTCGACGCGATCGAGCGAAAGTTACCCGCCAACGTGTGCGTGTTGTTCCGCGCGCTCGCGCACGCGCAGGTGCGCCGCGAGCTCGGGGACGCGGACGCGCCGAACGGTGGCGAGGAAGGCGGCGGCGCCGAGACTTCTGGGGGTGGCTGGATGTCGAGCTGGTTCGGCTCTAAAAACGGCGTCGACGCCGGCGCAGGCGCGAGCGGCTCCGGATCCGGACCCGCCGAAACCGGCGAGTCGAGCGAGACGGAGATGTCCGACGAGGACTGGTCGAACCTTCAGCGCGTTTTCGACGTCGAGGGACACGCGGAAGTCGCGGTCGCGGCGCCAGCCTCGGCGGAAGACGACGGCGTAGCCTCCGAGATTTCTGTCGCCGTGGGCGCCGCGTCTGTGGCGTTCGTGGACGACGAGGTCGTCTCGGACGAACCGCCTGACGGCGCTCGAACGAAACACGTCGAGGTGCTCCGCGCCGGCCTGGTGGGCTTCGTCGCCGGCTCGCGCGCGTTCGGCGGTGCGCGCGCGGACCACCGCGCCGCGGTGGACGCCATGGACGTGGAAGTGAGCGGCGCGAAGATGGTCTGCGTCGCGGGCGAGGACTCGAACGGGGCCGCCGCCGTGGACTCGACGTTCTCCGCGCTGCGCGGGTCCGCGGCGGCGGCGCACGTGGCCGAGAGGCTCTGGCGCGACGACGAGGACGACGTGTTTTACGACGACGGCGCTGACGATGCCGAGGGCGTTCCTGGTGCGGCGAGCAAGGCCCTTCGTCTGAAGTTCCTGAACGCGCCGCTCGGCGACGGCGCGCCTGACGCGGACCTCGGCGTGACGCTCGCGCCCGCGCGCGTCGTCGCGCTACGCGCGCCCGTCGACCGGCTCGTCGAGACCCTCACGCGGCACAAGCCGGCGCAGCTCGCGGAGCAGGAGGAGATGCTTCGACGTGCTGTGACTGAGAGCGCGAGCCGCACCGCGGCGGCGGCGCGCGAGCGTCTGGCGGCGTCGCTCGCCGACCGACCCGAAGTGAAGGTGTCCCTGGTCGTGCACGCGCCGCGCGTCGCCGCGCCTTCGTTCCGATTCGCGGAGGCGGACGACGAAGCGGGCGCCGAGGCCGCGACGTTGATCCTCGACCTGGGCCGGTTCCAGCTCGACAGCTGCGGTGCTTTGGAGCTGGGCGCGGCGCCCGAGACGGCGAAGCTGTTCAACGCGTTCAAGATACGCGTCTCCGACGTCTCCGCGTCCGTCGCTTCCGGGCGATGGGACCCCTCGCGCGTCTGGACCGCGGAAACCTTCGACGACGTCGCGCCAGTCATACCAGCCTTCGGCGCGCGCGCCACCGCGTTGCGAGCCCTGGCGCCCGTTCCCGACCGCGCAGGACTCGAGGTGACGTTTGACGCGGACGCCGTGCGCGTCGCGCTCTCTCCCCGCCGCGTCGCGCAGATCCTCTCCGTCGTCGCCGACGTCGCGGCGACGGAAAAGTCTCCGGCGCCGGCGGGTCGGCTGGCGGCGGCGCGAGACGACGCGAGCGATTTTTTCGCCGACGACGACTCGCTCCTCGGAGACGACGATTTCGACGATTTCGAGGACACCGAAGCGCTTCACGGGTGGATCAGGTGCGACGTCTTGGTGGTGTCGTTCGGGCGGCTGCGCTGGTCGCCCAGCCGCGCGCGCGTGCGCGAAAAAGCCGGGGTCTCGTCGCTGGAGTTTTACGGCGTCGGGGCGGCGCGGTCGCGGCGCGTCGCGGCGCCGCTTCCGCTCGCCGGAGGCGGCGCCCTGCGCGTGCCTCGCGAGGCTGCGGCGCGCGAGAGCGCCATCGCGGTGTGCGCGGACGCGGCGGCGGTGGATGCCGCGTCCGCCGCGACGAAGCTGCGCGGACGCGGTGAGGACGCGGGGCGTCTTCGCGGACTCGTCGAGAGGACCGACGCGTCGGGCCGCGTGGCGCTCGTCGGGCTCGACTCGGACAAACTCGCCGAGCGGTTCCGCGAGCGCGTCAACGCGGCGGCGAGAGCGTCGGCGCAGAAAGCGCAGGCCGCTCTCGCGGCGGCGGTTCCGACTGCGCTCCCACCCGAGCCGTCGCCGAGCTCATCGCCGAGCTCGCCGAGCTCCATATCGTTCGTCGCGTCTCTCGCCGAGCTCAGCGTGGTGGTCGCCGCCGCCGCGGACGCCGAGGCGTCGGGCGAGACGGAGTCCGCGCGCGAAAACGTCTCGGCCAACGCCGGAATCTCCGCCGGGTCCTCCGGCTCGTTGGATGACGTGTACGCGGACGCGGACGAAGACGCGTGGTGGCTCGCCGCGTTCGACGCGGTGTCCGAGTGCGTCCTGGCGCGCGCGACGCTCTGCGGCGTGCGCGCGCGCGCGTCGGTCGGCCCGGAGGAAACCGCCGCGACGCTCGAGCTCGCCGCCTTCGACGTCTTCGACGAGCACGCCTCCACCGGGAAGGACGCGTCGCGCAGACTGCTTCGCGTCGGGGAGGCGGCGAGAGACGCGAAGACTCAGAGAGGCGTGGACCCTGCCGGAGGAGGAGGGGGCGTGTTCTTGGCATCGTACTGCGCCGTCCCCGCGAGCTCTCCTCGGTACGCCGGCGTGGACGTGGACCTCGATCTCGCCGTCGGCGCGCTGTGCTTCTCCGCGCGGCGCCCGACGCTCGCCGCGCTCGCGACGGCGTCTTCGTCGCTCGCCGCGATTCGAAACCGCCGGGGGGAGGAAGCCGGCGCGCGGCGAGAAGGCGTTTCTTTCGGCGAGCGGGAACGCGCGCTGTCGCCTGACACGTCGCGTGAAACGTCGCGTGACGCGGGCGACGGTCACGGACGCGCTCCCGACACGCACGTCTCGCTCGAGACTGGAAAGTCGCGCGCGGCGACGCGCGTCTCGGCGCGCGTGGACGCGTTTCGCGTCGCGCTTCTGCTCGACGACGCCGACGACGTCGCCGAATCCGAAACCGCGGTTTCTCCGGGGTGCGTCGCGGACGCGCGCGCGGAGTCCCTGCGCGCGGAGCTGGTGTTGTTTCCTTCCACGATGCGTTGTCAGGCGTCCATGGGGAGCCTGCGCGTCGCCGACCCGCGTCTCCCCGTGGATCACCCCTGCCGCGTTGTCGCACGCGCGGAGGCGGATGAGCGCGCGGAGAGCGCCGGTTTCGAAAAACGTTTCGTGGACGCGTCGTGGGAGACGTTCGACCGCGGCGAGGCGGCGGACCGCGCGGACGCCGCGGCGTTCGCGCGCGTGTCCTCCCTGCGCGTCGTGTATCTTGCGCGCTTCGTCGCGGAGTGCGCGTCGTTCGCGGACGGGCTCGCCCAGGCGATGGCCGAGCAGGAGGCGGAGACGGGCGCGGCCGTCGACGCCGAGGAGACGCGCGAGGAGGCGCGAGACGCCGCGGCGCCCGCCGCGCCCGTGGTGCCCGCGGCGCGGCGACGCGTGCGGGTGGACGTGGCGCTCGCCGCGCCCGTGCTGGTCCTGCCGCGGGGCACGCACGATTTTTCGCGGTCCGTGGAGATTGATATGGGCGCGCTCGAGGCGAAGAACGCGTTCGAGGGCCACCTGGACGTGCTTGACGTGCGGCTCACCGGCGCGGACGTCGCGCTCGCGTCGCGCGCGGAGGGCGCCGAGTCTGGTACCCCCAGCCGAGCGCGGCTGGCGCGCGACCCGGTGGCCGCGACGGCGACCGTCTCCAGGCGCGTCGACGGCGTCGACGGTGCCACCGCGTCGGCGGCCGGTGGGTCTGATGTCGACCACCTCGACACGATCGTTCGCGCGCGGGTCGCGCCCGCGCGCCTGGAGATCTCCTCCGCGGACTTCAAGAGGATCGCCGGGTGCGTCGCGGCGAACGCCGGGGAGCGCCCGGCGCGGATTCCGCGCCCGCCGAACCCGGCGGCGCGACGCTCGCGTCGCGCGAAGGGAGACGTTCAGACTAAAACGCCCGTCGCGACGCCTTCGCCCGGGCCCCGGTCGCCGAGTCGGCGACCGCGTTCGGCGTCTTCCGCGCGCGTCCGCTCGACCCAGACGCGCGAGATGCGAGCCGGAAGCGGTCCCGGCGAAGCCGACGCGGCGAAGCGCGAAGACAAAGAAGCGCGCGAGACGCGCGTCACCGCGCGCCTGTTCCTCGCCGTCGAACTCGCCGAACTCGCGGTGTTCCGCGGCGAGGGCCGCCGCGAGCCGCTCGCGTGCGCGTCGCTCCGCGACTTCGCCGTCGACGCCGCGCGGACGCGAGGCGGGGATGTGATGGCTGACGTGTCCCTGGGGGCGTTCGCGCTGGAGGACCGGCGCAGCGGCAAGAGACGCGCGGTTGCGGGGGGAGGCGCGATGGCAAAACCGTTCGTCGCGGGCGCCGACGCGGCGGAGAGCCAAAAAAGTCTCCCTCTGCTCCGCGCGCGCTACGCCGCCGGGGCGGAGACGACGCGCGCGGCGGCGACGCTGCATGGTTTCACGCTGGAGGTGGACCCGCCGTTCCTGCTCGACGTCGGGCGCGTCTTCGTGCCGGCGCTCGCGGGCGGCGGCGGCGAGTCTCCCGAGGACGTCCTGCCCGACGATCTGCGTCTGGTGCCGGGCGAGCCCCACCGCGTGCCGCCGGGCGAAACCCTCGAGCTGCGTCCGACGCGGCGCCTCGTCGCCGACGGTGAGCCCGGCGCGGCGTACGAGCTCGACTGCGGCGGCGGAGTCGTCGTCGTCGCGCCCGGCGGTGCCTCTTCGACGCACGAACGCGTCCCCTTGATCTTCGTGGGGCCCTGCGCCGAGCTTCGCATCCGAAACGCGCGCGTCGAGGTCGAAGCCGCGTCCCAGGCGGACGCGCTGGCCGCGTGGGCGGGTCTGGCCCGGCTCGCCCCGGGCGCCAGAATACGCGCCGGCGAGGAGGACGGCGTCGCGGTGGAGGCGACGCCGCCGCGCGACGCGCGGCGCTCGGCGGCGCGGCGCGACGAGGCGGCGCGCGCCGTGACCATCGTTCGGAAACGATCGAAAGCTTCCTACTCCTTGCGCGCCGTGCGGCTCGAGCTTCGCGTGCTCGGCGGCGACGCCGCGCGCGCGGAGGACGGCGAGCGAATCGCGGACGCCTTGGAACTGCGTTTCGGGATGGACGCGAGCGCGGACGCGGAGACGGACGAGGCGGGCGAAAAGTCTTTCGACGCGCGGGCGCGTCTGGCGCGTCTCTCCGCGGACGTGAACGGCGCGCCGACGCTCGCGCCTCTCGATATCGTCGCGACGTACGTGTCTCGCGAAAACGAAACCGCGCGAAGCGGCGAACGAGAAAGCGCGGAAGAGGACACGCGCTTGACGCTCGCGGCGTCTCCCATCTCCGTCGCGCTCTCCGCGGACCGCCTCGCCGTCGCGTCGCGCGTCTCGTCGCGACTCGCCGCCGCCGCCGCGCGCGCGCCGACGATTTCGTGCGCCGTGTTCCGCAAGACGTGGTCCTCCACGTCGTCCCCGGACCCGGCGTCGCCGACCGCGCCCGTGCTCTTCGAGGCCGGTGCGGCCGGAACGCGCGCCGGCGCCGCGGCGTGGAGCACATGGCGCCCGCATCCCCCGCCGGGCTACGCCTCGCTCGGGGACGTCGCGGGCGACGGCGGAGCGGACGTCCCCCCGTCGGCGCCGTCCGCGGCGATTCGGGACTCCCCCGCGTTCACCGCGGCGCCGCTTTCGTTCGAACGCGTCGTTCCCGCGACGCCGAACGACGCCGCGTCGTCGACCCTCGCGGTGTGGCGACCCGTACCTCCACCCGGGTTCGTCGCCCTGGGCGTGGCGTGCGCCTCGGCGGACGCGGGCGCGCCCCCGCTGGACGCGCTCAGGTGCGTTCGCCGCGAACTGGTCGCCGCTGCCGTCGGCGCGCGCGGACGCGCCGGCGCCGGCGAGGGCGCTCCGGCGCTCTGGGTTGTGGAAAACGCCGCGAGGACGTGCGTGCCTTCTTCCGCGCACTCGGATGCGGGCGGCGGAGGTCCACTGCCCGAGTCGTGCCTGGACATCCGCGTGCCGACGGGTCTTCCGGGCGACCCCGCGTCCGTGAAGCTCACGAACGCGCCCGCGGAGACGAGGGAAGAGCGCCGCGACGACGTCGACGCGCACAGCGCGTTAAGCCGACCCGCGGCGGTCCGCGGGGCGTCCGACGTCGGCGTCGACGCGAAAACCGTCGTGGATTTCCATCGCGTGTGGCACAGTCACAACGCGGGCGCGAACGCGGGCGATTTCGGCGTTTGGCGGGCTCGGCGTCCTCCGGGCTGGGTCTCTCTCGGCGACGTGGCGGTGGCCGGGCTCGACCCCCCCGCGAGGACCGTCCTGTTTCGCGAAACCAAAAAAAGGGAAAAGGACGACACCGATCTGCCGGCGCTCGCGCCGCCCGCCGCGTTCGAGCGCGTCTGGCGCGACTCCGGCTGGCGCGCGCGCGGGAAACCGAGGGGCACGCTCAGTTTCTGGCGACCCGTTCCGAGCGAGGGCTACGTCGCGTGCGGCCACGTCGCGAGCGGCACGCACGCCCCGCCGCCGATCGAAGTCGTCGCGTGTCTGCGCGCTGACCTGGCGCGCGCCGTGCCGCCCGCGGCGATGGGCTCCGCGTCGTTCGCGCGCGGCGGCCGCCGGAAGTTTGCCAAGAAACGGCCCCCGGCGACGTCGACGACGTCGCTCTGGTCCGCGGAGGGGGCCGGGTTTAAGCTCGGCCGCGAGCCGCTGCGCATCTGGCGCCCGCGCGCGCCGTCGGCAGCCTTCGGTGACGACGACGACGACGACGCGGTCGACGAGAGGGAGAATGGCTGGCTCGCGCTCGGCGCGTTCCACGCCGTCGCGGGCGACGCCGCCGCCGCCGCTCGCGCGCCCCTCGCGCACGCGCCGCGCGCGACGGCGCCCTTCGCGCCGCGCGCGCGTACGGGTCTCCCGCGGACCGGCGCGGTGGTCACGGCGCGCGTCGAGCGCGTCGAGATGACCTTGTTCGTGACCGGCGGTGGTGTATTAGGGACGTCGAACGAAGACGTCCACCACGAAAGCTCGTACCCCCTGGCGCGCGTATCGGCGCGCCGCGTCTCACTCGACGCGCGCGCCGGCATTTTAAAAATTTCCGGCGAGACGGAGGCGCGCGCGTCCGCCGTCGTCGAGGCGGCGCACTTCAACGCTCGCGTCGCCGCGTGGGAGCCCGTGGTGGAGCCCTGGGAGGTGGCGGCGCGGTACGAGGTGACGCCTTTTCCTTTTTGCGAAACTGCTGCCAGGGACCGTAAACGAGACAACGAACGAACGCGTCATCCGTCCGGTGAGGCGTCGTTCGGCCGCGACGCGCGACCGTTCAACGCGCGGCCTCGGGGCTCGATCGTCCGCGTCGAGGGCGCCGCGGCGCTGCGCGCGGTGGCGACGCGCGCCTTCGCCGAGGACATCGTCGCCTGGACGCGAAGCGACGAGCGCGCGCCGACGAGTGCGCGCAGTGGTGACGGGTCTCCGCGCGCGAAGAACGGCGTGACGAACGCGCTCGGCGTGCCTTTGTACGTCCGTTCCGGCGACGGCGCGACCGTGACGAAGGTTCCGCCCGGCGATCTCGCGCCGTTCGGCGCCGAACGGCGCGAGCGCGTCGGAGAGACGCGCGCGGATCGCGACAGAGGCGGGCGCGACGACGACGTCTCCGTCGCCGAGCCGACGGTTCTCATCGTGGAGGTGCTCGAGACGCGAAACGCCGCCGAATTCGATACCGCGCGTTTCGAGCTCATCGACTCGGCTCGCTCCGAGTCGTTCGCCGAGTCGGCGTCCATCGCGCGGAGCGTCTCGCGCGCGGGCGAGCCCGTCGGCGCGGCGGCGCTCGACGTCGGCGAGTGGCGCGCGCGCCTCCGCCGCGCGGCGCCGCGCGAAGCCGCGCTCGGTCTGCGCGCGTTCCTCGAATCTTCGCTCGCGAATCGCGAGACGAGCGCCGTCGACGCGACCGCGGCGCGGGACGGCGGCGAGAGCGCGCCGTCCGTGGTGTTCCCCGCGGCGGAGCTCTTCGCGGCGTCCGCGGACCGCGCCTCAGGGTGGTACCCGAGCCGAGACGGCGTCTGGGTCGACGCGGAGGCGACGCGCGGGCGAAACAAAAAGGGTTTAGGCTCGGCGGGGAAAGCGCTCCGGATACGCGCGCGAATCGCGGAGGGTCTCGACCTGACGCCGCCGCGCGACGGAGACCATCCCGTCGAACGCGTCGTCGGCGTGGACGCGTCGTCGGACACGACGAGCGCGCCGCCCGAAGCGGACGACGGCTCTCTCGCGGGGGAGGACGCGCGCGAGACGCGCGAGGCGCGCTCGTCGTCGTCCGGCGCGTTCGACGGGTTGGTCCTGCGCCGCGCGCGAAGACTGAATCTGACGTGGTCGAGCAAAAACTCCGGCGCGAGCGATTTCTCGGCGTGGACGCCGGCGTGTCCTCCGGGAACCGCCGCGCTCGGCACGACGGTCGTGGCATCCCTCGTCGCGCCCCCGGAGGCGCTCGTCGCGCCCGCGCCGTGGCTTCTCGCGTCGGAAGCGCGCCCAACAGACGCGGCGCGCTCCGCCGCGAAGCCGGCCACGAAGCCGGCCGCCGGGTTCGCGCCGGCGTTTCGCGACTCCGGGTCGCGTCTGCGTAAGAACCCCGCGTCCGGGACGTTCGCGGCGTGGCGCCCGATCGCGCCGGAAGGGTACGTCGCCGTGGGGTGCGTGGTGACGCCCAATCACGAGCCACCGGATCCCAACACCGTGGCGTGCGTGCGCGCGGACCTCGCCGCGCTGTCCACCCCCGCGCCCGCGCCGCTCTGGACCACCGAGGGCGCGGAATCGAAGCTCGGCGGGGGGACGCTGCGCGTCTACCGCACCGGCGTCGCCGCCGGCGCCGGCTGGATCGCCGTCGCCGACGCAAACGCGGCGGCGTTCACGGACGCGCACGAGCTGCGCTGGGACGCCGCGTTCGGCGCGCGCGTCGCCGACGACGACGACGCCGCCGACGACGAATGGAATCGACGCTCGGGCGAAAAAAACGGAAACCGACGCGACCGGCGCGCGTTCGCTCTGTCGGCGGAGGGACCGTGGACGCCGGCGGGGTCGCGCGCGCTCGGCGGCGCCGCCGTCGCCGCGACGTTCGTCGGGAACGCCGGCTCCGTTTTGGTGGTGGACCGTCGCGGGGGGTACGTCCGCGCGCCGGCGACGTTCGTCAACCGCGACGTGCCCTTCGCGCTCGAGCTGCGGCTCGTGCGCGTCGGCGGCAGCGGCGGTTCGCCGTCGCGCGCCGAGTCCGCCGCCGCCGCCGCCGCGAGCTTCGCCAACGCGCGCGTCTCGCCGGTGGTGGAGGTTTTCGAGTCGGAGCGCTTCTTCCCGCTGGTGGGCTGG
>MDSV01194190.1_pt1 | contig 18178 bp, 18 predicted proteins | sample 810851 | NCBI WGS metagenome assembly MDSV01 (sample SAMN05326640, study PRJNA326480) | marine metagenome | isolation source: seawater | place: Atlantic Ocean: North East | collected 2012 | reverse complement strand
TTCTTAACTGTGTTGTATAGATACTCATCATTAGTTGTAAAAACACCACCATCTCCAATAACGCCCAAATTTTTTAATGGATGAAGACTAAATCCAGCAGCATCACCCAATCCTCCTACTCTCTTACCTTTATATTTTGCACCGATTGCTTGCGCAGAATCCTCAACAACTTTTAATCCATTTCTTTTGGCAATCCGATTAATTTTATCCATGTCTGCAGGCCTTCCTGTAAGATGGACTGGTATTATAGCTTTTGTTCTCGGTGTAATAGCATCCTCGATTTTATTTACATCAATGTTGTAATCTTCAGAGCAATCGACAAAAACAGTTTTAGCTTTTGTTGATTCTATAACCCACGCGGAAGCAATGAATGAATTTGGGCAAGTTATTACCTCATCACCCTCTCCAATATCCATAGCTTTGAGTGCTAAAAAAAGTGCGTCAGAACCATTAGCAAGCCCTAATGCATATTTTGTTTCACAATAATTTGCTATCTCATTTTCAAAATCTTCTAATGCTTCTCCCATAATATACTGACCTGAAGCACCGATTTCTTTAAAAACCTGAATAAATTCTTCTTTTAAAGGTTCGAATTGTTTTCCAATAGAAACAAATGGTATATTCAAAACTTACACTCCGTAAAAAGATTTAACATGATCTACAATTTTATCTAAATCATTTTTCGTAACAAACTCATGGACAGGAAAAGAAATTACTGATTTGCCAGCCATTTCGCATACTGGAAAGTCTCCCTCAGTATAACCATATTTCTTTGCAGCTTCTTGAAGGTGCATAGGAATTGGATAATGAACTTTTGCATCAATTTTTTTAGAAATTAAATATTGCTGAAGCTCGTCCCTTTTATTTGCCCTAAACATATATAAATGGAAAACTTCTTTTAAATCATTATTTCTTTTGGGAATGTCTATCTCAGAAATACCATTTAATTTATCGTCTAAATATAAAGCATTAGAAATTCTTGACTTTGTTATATTGTCAATTTTTCCAAGCATATGCTTTACAACTACTGCTTGAACAGAATCAAGCCTTGAGTTGTAGGCAAATTCAACACATTCATTTCTTCCTATTAATCCGTGATTTCTTATTAGTTTAAGTCTTTTTGCATGCTCATCAGAATCAGTTGTAATTATTCCACCATCGCCCCATACATTAAGATTCTTCAAGGGGTGAAAACTAAAACAACCAAAGTCTCCTAAGCTTCCAGCTGGTCTATTTTTATATGTAGCTTGAATAGCATGACATGCATCCTCAATCACGTATATTCCATGTTTTTCTGCGATAGCATTTATTGAATCCATTTCACATGGCCTTCCAGACCAATGAACAGGCATTATTGCTTTTGTTCTTGGTGTTATAGCAGATTCAATCAAATCAGCATTAATATTCAAGTCGTCGCCACAGTCAACAAAAACTGGAGTAGCTCCTGATGTAACAATAGCTCCAACAGTTGCAAAAAAAGTAAATGGTGTCGTAATAACTTCATCCCCTTTATCAACTCCGATTGATTTCAAGGAGAGAAATAAAGCATCTGTTCCACTTCCAACTCCAATAGCATGTTTTGTTCCACATAGTTTTGCATATTCTTCTTCAACTTCATCAACTATACTTCCAAGAGTAAAATCACCTCGTATTACAACTTGTTTAATTTTATTTAGAATTTCATCATGATCTGCAAATTGCTCTAAAAGATAATTATGATTTATATCAAGCTTTGAATCTTTTTTATATTGATCTGGATAGAAATTACCAGCAAATTCCTTAATTTTTTTCGACATTATTATTCCTTATGATTATATTCATGACTACGACTGTTAATCTCATCTAGGTTATCTTTTACCCAGTCTATAGTTTGATTAATACCATCTTTGATACTAATTTCACATTGCCATTTTAATTCAGAAAGTGATTTTTTTGAACTCATTAAATATGCAAAATCTTTTCCGGCTCTGTCAGGAGTTATTCTTGTATGTTTATCAAAGTCAGCATTCAATTCATCACAAATCAACATAACAAGATCTTTTATTGTATAAAAATCATTTGGAGAAAAGTGATACACCTCACCATCCTCACCATCATCAACAATCTTCATGATCCCTCTTGATACATCTTCAGAGTGAATAAAGGCTCTAACTGACTTTCCACCACCATGAAGATCTAAAATATTATTATTTAAAATTGAGATAATTGTCTTTGGAACTATTCTGTAAAGTTGTTGGTGTGGTCCATAAAAATTTGCAAATCTCCCCACAGAGGCCGGAAATGAAAAATTTTTATATAAAGAAAAAATACTTAAGTCTGTAGCCATATGAGAAATAGCATATGGCGTACTTGGGTTCATTGGAAAAGATTCATCAATTAGATCGTCATTACTTCCATAAACCTCAGGAGTGGAAATTCTCACATATTTTTTTAGATAATCTTTTCCTATTAAAAACCTGTGAATTTTTGACTTAGAAACGATATTTGTTTGATACCATTGATTTGGATTATCCCAACTTTCTGCAACCATTCCTTGTCCGGCAAAATCGATTATAAAGTCGGGTCTAAAAGTATCAATAAGCTCCAATATCTCATTTGAATCTTTATTAAGATCAAGTTGATAAAAAGTATATTTTTCTTTGTTAACATTATTTAATATTGGTAGAAATATTTCTGAAGACTCATTTGATCTGTTAACTCCAACAACATCATTCTTTTGATCAACGCAGTAATTTACAAATGCTGCGCCTGCAAACGAATTGGAACCTAATATTAAATATTTACTCAAGGTTAAACTTCGTACTCAGCCTTACCAACAATTGAATCAATAACTGTTGTAACCCAGATCATATGTATGCACTCAACAATATTATAAGCACGACTATCTACCCAGAAATTTATATCGCCAATAGATTTAAGACTATTTTCAACGCTTTTACCTGAAAAGGTTATCACCATTAGTCCTAAATCCTTTGCAGTTTTCGCTGCATTAACAGTACTTGGTGATTCTCCACTGACACTAGTAAGAACAACAGCATCATTTTTATTGTGATAGGATTTTATTGCTTCTGACATCCAGTTCTCATAGCCAAAATCATTGCTATAGCATGTGATCAGATCGGCCTCATTGAAAGTTATACCTCTTACCTTTGCTTGTTTTGTAAAATCTACCGCAGCATGAGCAGATATTGCTGCACTTGCACCATTACCAGCAAATATTAATTTAGCATTTTCATTTTTTACTTTTAATGCAATAGATTTAAACTCATTTAGAAGTGGATATATCTCTTCATTGAAAGCTAACTCTTTGTACTTATTAAAATATGTCTTGTAATTAAAATCTGTCATTAATCTAGATTATATAGCTTATTTTTTTCCATCCACTTCAAATTATAATTTTCTTCAAGGTCTTCAAGAACACCATTACGATATAAATCAATCATTTCTTGAATTGCATTCTCAACTGTTTTTGAGGGTTTAAAACCAGTTTTAAGAAGTTTATCTGAATTTATTCTATATGATCTTGGGTCATTTGAAGGCATAATCTCTATTTCTGCATTAGTTTTTAATGAAACCATATTAGCTATATCAAGTATTGAAATATTTTCAAATCCAGCATTGTAAATACCTTCAAAATTAGGATTATTTATGAAATGTATATAAACATCTGTTATATCATCAATATGAATATTAGGTCTAGTCTGATCACCACCAAGAACAGTAATTTTACCTTTATTTAAAGCTTGCATAGTAAGCAAATTAACCGCAACATCAAGTCTCATTCTATCAGAATAGCCACATACCGTAGCGGGTCTTATAATCTGTATTTTCATTTTATCTTTGTAGCTTAATAAAACTCTTTCAGAAACCATTTTAGTTTTGTTATATTCAGAAATTGGATCTAATTCAAGCTCCTCTGTAACTTCATCTTCATCTTTGACACCATAAACGCTTCCAGATGAGGCATAAATGAACTGATCAACATTACTCTTGGAGGCATTTTCTGCTAGAAGCATTGTTGCAAGACAGCTTACTTCCCAAGTTAATTTAGGATTTAGATCACCACAAGGGTCGTTAGCGACTGAAGATAGATGGATTACAGTGTCAAATCCATTTAAATCAAACTCATTAATTTTTCTAACATCACCTTCAACAACACTAAGATTATCATGCGCTTTAAGATTATTTCCAAACCACATAATGTCGAAGGCCGTAACTTTATGACCTTCTTTCAAAAGTTTAGGTATCAGAACCGTGCCTTTATAGCCACAAGCTCCTGTTACAAATATATTCATAAAATATGCTCTTTAAAAAGAGGCATTATATCTGAGAAGTTATAAAAACTATATATTTAGCTGATCATAGACATAATCAGCAATTGGCAGAGAACAAGTAAGCCCAGGACTCTCAATACCTTGAAGGAAGATAAAATTTTCTATTCCGTGATTTTCAAAATTAAGAATCGAAAAGTCTGCAAAAGATTCTTCAGGCTTCTGTATCTTTGGTCTGATTCCAACATAATCCTCATTTAGCTTGTCCGGATTTAATTCTGGCCAATAATTTTTTATAGCATCAACAAATTTTTGTTTTAATTCAGAGTTAAAACTATAATCAATTTCTGAAGACCATTCAGTATCTGGACCAAATCTTACTGACCCATCTATATCAAAACCGGCATGAATACCCAAACCATATTTTGTAGGTAAGGGATAGATAAGATGTTTAAAAGGTGATTTTCCTGATAATTTAAAGTAATGTCCCTTTGAGAAATTAATAGTTTTCAGGATATCTTTTTTATTAATAATTGGATTATTTATAAATTGATCTGAGTAAAGGCCGGTCGCCATAATCAATATTCTACTTTTTATTTCAAATAGTTCATTTTCTGTCTTGCATATTGAGGCAAATGAATTACTATTTTTTGTGAAATTAATAAACTCTGTTCTTAGGGATAAGGTTCCTTTAAAATTTAAAAAGTCAGATTCTATAGATTTAAGGTAATTATGAACATCAAGGACGCCTGTTTCAGGTGAAAGCAATGCATAATCAGCAATAATGTTTGGTTCTAGATCACGAAGATCTTTTTTTGAAATTATCTCTAACTCATCTCCTCCAGAGGCTATAGCATTCTCATTAAATTGATTAAATATTTCTAAAGCGTTCTTATCTGAAGAAACTAAAATTTTTCCTGTTTTTCTTGCATATATTTTTTTTTCACTACAATACTTATATATTGCTTTATTGCCTTTATTGCAAAATTTTGCTTTTAGAGAATCTTTAGGATAATAAAATCCAGCATGTATAACTCCAGAATTTCTAGCAGAGACTTCTTCACCAATAAAATTATTTTTATCTATAAGAATTGTTTCAATATTATTCTTTGCAAGGTTTCTAGCTATAGAAGTTCCTATAACGCCTGCACCTACAACAATTGCTTGAGTTTCTATTGATTCCATATTACATAAAAAATGGTACCCGGAGCCGGACTTGAACCGGCACGCCATTGCTGGCGAGGGATTTTAAGTCCCTTGTGTCTACCAATTCCACCACCCGGGCATAAGAATTGTAATTATAATTTAAAAAAATATTTAATAGTATTAGTAACACAAATTTTTTTTGCTGTTGCAACTAAGGCTAAAGCTGAATATCTATTTTTGATATTTTTTACCATGCGGTCCTACCACCATCAACAATTAAGTTACTACCCGTCATGTAGCTTGAAGCATCAGAAAGAAGAAATATTAATGCGCCCTGATATTCATTTTTAGTTGCCATCCTTCCAAGTGGAATCAAATTTACTAGCTTGCTAACAAAAACATCATCTTGATTGGTTTGAACACCACCAGGCAGCAAGCAATTACATCTTACATTTTTGTTTGCCCAATAGGTTGATACATATCTGGACAGCCCAAGCATCGCAGATTTAATTACAGAATATGTTATTGGCTTTACCGGTTGAGATTCAGGATCTAAGCCCTCCTGTGCATATATTCTTTGATCAGGTGCAATAATTCCAAGGTCTGATGAAATATTAACAATAGAGCCGCCGTTATTATTTAATGCTATTTTTGATCCATAATGTTTAATACAAATAAATGATCCAGAAATTCCAACAGACAACTCTTTATCCCATGACTCCATATTGAAATCTTCTATTCTCTTAAAGTTTATTTTATCATCTCCATCGATTGATGGATTAATTGCAGCATTGTTTACTAGCCCATCTATTTTGGTATATTTTTTTATAATTCTTTCTGCGCTTTTTGATACTTGTTTTTCATTTGTGATATCTACTAATTCTTTAAAGCACTCTATAGAATATTCTTCATATATATGCTGATATAAGTTATCTAGTTTTTCTTGATTAAGATCTATAATTATTGGAATCCCGCCTTGGCTAGCTACAGCTTCTACGTGCATTCTTCCAAGCAGGCCACATGCTCCAGTGATAACTATGACTTTATCTTTAAGAGAAAAAATCTTCTTAAGATTATCTTTATTTGAATTTTTCATAAATAAGCTTATCTGAGTTGGCCGCCATCAACTGGAATTATTGTGCCTGTAATAAAACTGGCTTTATCTGATGATAAAAAGGCAACCACAGCTGAAATTTCATCGATAGTTCCTAATCTTTTCATAGCTACATTTTTATTTAAAAGTGAAGTAACAGCTTTCTTATCTTTTTTTAATTTTTTATCCCAAACTGAATTTTCAAATAATATATTTCCTGGCGCAACTCCGTTAATTCTAATTCCATCATTTGCAAATATTCTGCTGGATAATTTTATATAATGATTAAGGGCTGCTTTGGCAACACTATAAGTTATTGGCGCTCCATCAATATAGTCAATTCCACAAATAGAAGAAATGCATACAATAGATCCAGTATTCTTACTGATCATTTTTTTAGTATTTTCAATAATATTTGTGGTTGTGTAAAAGTTTGAGTCAAACATTTTTGTCCATTCTTGATAACTTTCTTTTCCTGGAACCACTGAGGAGCTATTTCCTATGTTGCATACGAGAATGTCTATATTTTTTGTATATTCTTTTATGGAATGTGCAAAATGCTTCGCTTGTTTATTACATGACAAATCAGCAGATATTGGAATAGAGCCTTGTATTTTTTTTGAAGCATTATTTAACTTTGATTTTGATTTTGAATTTATGATTACTTTACAACCATAGCTACTTAAAGTTTGAGCAATTCCAAAGCCGATACCTGATGATGCGCCCGTTACCAGAACTACTTTTCCTTTAAGATTCATTGTTATTATTTATTTTAATATTATGTTTAATTGCAAATTTTTGAACCATCTTAAAATACCTCAATAGAACCCCTAAGTGATCATTATTTTTCGATCTAGCTGTCTGTAAAATAAGGTTACCATTATAGTTATATTTCTTTATAAGGTCGAAAATTAAGTCAAAATTTGTATCTCCCTCTCCAAGCGGAACAGTTGAAGCTCCGAATGGTCTGTCTTTTATATGCATATTGATAATTCTTTCTCCATAACTTTGAAATTCCTCAATGGGGTTATATCCCATAGCTGCACTATTTCCAGTATCATAATTAATACCAAAAATATCTTCATCGTAGAAAGAAATGAACTTTTTTAATCTATTAGGAGAAAAATCTGATTCAAAGCAGACTTTTAAAGATAAATCTTTAATTAAATCTTTTTTAGATGATAGAAATTCGTAAAGTATTTGTTCTTGTTTGTTATTCTCAATTGATCCATTGTCTACTAGTGGTATTAAAACTATAGATATCGAAGCCTTATTGCATCCATGAAGAATATTTATGAAATCTTCTTGAAGTTTTTTTCTATGACTTTTAGATTCTTTCCAAAATGGTTTTTGCATAAAACAATCACCAGTTAATGAAGGAATTGAAATATCATACTTTTCTTTTAATGCATTCAGCTCCAAAATACCTTCCGGGTTGAGAATAGGATTTTTATATAAGTCCTTATAATCTATTGTCCATTCGACAGTATCTAATTTATTTTCAGAAGCAAGATTTATTTCATTTTGCCAGTTACTAGATGGAAAGGACTGAATTAAACCATTTTCAATTGGAGAGAGTCGGCCCTGCATAAAGCCAATTTTCATTATTTAGACTTAAATTTATACGGTGATGGTCCTGAAATTTGTTCTCCGTCAATCTCATTCCAATCCTTAATTTGTTGTTCAATATCTAAATTCATATTTGAGGACCATTGTTGCAATAATTTTTTAAAATGTGAGCCAACCTTGCCATCTCCGATATTGACATCATTTAAGCTTGTTACTGGTAACATACAAAAAGGTGTTCCAGTCATAAATGCTTCATCAGCAGTGTAAACATCATATGGCTCAATATTTTTTTCTACTACCTTGTATCCAAGTTCTGGGCCTATGACTTTCATCACATAGTCACGAGATATACCTCGTAACATATTTCTTCCTTCCGGACTAATTATTGTTTTATCTTTGATAATGAAAAAATTATCACCGCTTCCCTCGGCTATAAAACCATCAGGATCAAGAAGTAAGGCCCAATTATTATCACCTTTCATTAGTGACGCTTCTATATTTGCCATTAAATAAAAAAGTCTGCTTCTATTTTTTATTTTTGGCTCCATTAGCGTTGCTGGAATTGCTCTCTGAGACGTTATAACTGCATTTATGCCTTCATCAAATAATTTACCCATACCTCTAACAGTCCATCTAAGAGGAAAGTCAGCTATTATTACATTTGGGCCTGGATTTAATCCATCTATACCGTGATAAATACCTAGAAGTCCCCTAGAAACATCAATCATAAGTCTATGCTCATCATTTGCTTCAAATAAATGATCATTTGCTTCTATAGTTTGGTAGCAAGCTTTTTCCATTTCGTCTGGTGACATTTCGAGCGGAATTCTTAAGATTTTACACCCTGAATACAAACGATCTATATGTGCTCTTAACTCAAACTGTTCCTTGTTAAATGACCTCGTCATTTCAAAAACCATATCTCCAAACATTAGTGCGGAATCATATATAGAAATTTTGGCTTCGGATTCATGAACTAAATCTCCATTAAAAAATACTTTTCTAAAAGAATCACTCATATTTTTTCCTTTGATATATATTATCGTACCAGTCAATTATATCTCTTATTCCAAAAAAACTACTTGTATTAGAAAAGTATTTATAAATATCTGATATAAAGTCGAACTGTTCTTTGGTGTTAACATCTAGAACCAAATCAGGCCTTTTTATTTCTTTAGGACAATTTATTGTAGTAACGGGACATATAGAAGAGTTAACTGCTTTATCAGAATTATAATCGTAAAAATTAAGATGTACGTGCTCTCTTTTATTTTTATCATTTTCTTCTTTCCAAGCTGATTCAAGAAGAGAAAAATCAAACATCTCTGCACCAATTCCATCAGGATATCCTGATTCATTTACTTGAGCTAGGTTTGAGGAAAAGCTTGGTCTACTTAATTTTCTATGATGAGATATTATTTTATCTATTTCTTGGGGTTCTGATAATGGATTGTCAGCAGGTATTCTTCCAACAATATCTGCATCATATTTTCTGGCAGCTTGATAATATCTATCTAGCAGATCATTCTCAGACCCTCTATAGACATCTATTTTTAGTTTACTTGCTTGCTCAACTAAAATATCGTTCTCAGAGCTGTTAGGAATTGCTAAAACAATTTTATTAGCATTTTTAATTTGAGAGATTCTATCCATAACTCTATATATAAGAGGTTTACCTGCTAAGTCCATCATGGATTTTCCCGGTAATCTAGATGAGCCCATTCTTGCTTGTATAATTAATACAACCTTTTTCATAATAAATTCTGGGTTACTCTTTAAAATATTCTGACTCAACAATAGCGCATATAATATGTCCAATTAATATATGACATTCTTGAATTCTCTCTGTTGCTGATGAAGGAACAATTATCGTCTTGCATAAATTCTTAAGTTTTCCACCGTTATTACCTGTTAAGCATGTAGTATATATTCCTAAAGAATTTGCAACTTCAATTGCTTGTATGATGTTTGTACTATTGCCACTAGTTGTTATGGGAATAAAAATATCTTTTTGATCTCCTATTGCTTTTAACTCTCTTGCAAATATATGTTCATATCCATAATCATTTCCAATAGCAGTTACGGCTGAATTATTTGTAGCTAATGCGATAGATGCAAGTGGCTCTCTATCAAATAAAAACCTAGAGGTAAATTCAGCTGATATATGTTGAGCATCACCAAAACTTCCACCATTACCTGCAAAAATAATTTTTCCGCCGTCTTTAAGAGATTCTAAGCATTTAACTGATAGCTCTTCAATATTAGAGATAATTTCTGCATCTTCTAAGAGTTTTTTTTTCGTATCTATAGATAAGTTTATATATTCTTTTATTTGTTTTGTCATAACAGTCCCTCTAGTTTTTGCAATGCAATCCAAAAATCCTCACCGCTATTTTTATGGCCCTGCCATATTTCTGGTATGAATGATGAATTAGGACATTTAGTTGTAAGGATTTTACATAGTTTATTGAAATCTATTTCACCATCACCAATTTGCAGACCTTCTCCATTAACGCCGCTTGCATCTCCAATATGAATATGTGCAGTGTATGGAGCTACCTTTTCGGTAAAATCATATAAGTCATAACCAAAGTGATTACATGCGAGCATACAGTGTGATATATCAAAACAAATTCTTAAATTTAATTTTTTACAGCATTTTACTATTTCCTCTGCTGATATAAGCATATTTTGATATCTTTGGCCCCCAAAATGCCAGGGGAATGGAGCCATATTTTGTGGTATTAACTCAACGCCTTCAAAATCTATTTTTCTCAAACTTTCAGCAAATCGATTGTAATATGATTCTATTTCATGACTAGGAATATTTTTATCCATTGAAAAACCACCAATATTTGCAACTATTAGGGGTTTTTTTGTTTTTGGAAAAAACTTTTTTAATGACCTTGTTATATCAACAACTCTTTGAGTTTCAATTATAGAATCATTTCTATAATCATCATCAGGCGTGGCGAGATCCATTAGCCTACTATTAGAAAATAATTCTGGAGCATGAACTACAAAACCTGCTTCACTAACCTCTTTTATGTAATCGGCTGGATCAAGCTCCATATCCGAATATGATAGATGAAATTCAAAAATATCTGGATTTATTCTTTCAGCATATTCCTCGTAATCATGGTATCTAACTGGAACACCCCAATCCAGGTTAAAGGAATAATCTGAAGGCTCTATGTTATTTCCCTTGATGTCTGATAAGAAGAAAAAGTCTTCCGATTTAATATCTCTCTTTAACTCAGAACCAATTAAGTCTTCAAGAAATTGGGGGGAGAGACCTTGTCCTGGACTACAAACCTTTATGTGTTCTTTTTTTATTTTTGTTCCAGCTTTTAAAGCCATCGATGACACTAAACTTTTACTAAGATTTTCTCTATTTATCATTTCTCCTTGAGATAAATGTCTTTCATTTCCTGTTCCTAAAGATTCTTCTATCTCTCTAATTCCATTTACCAGCTCGGTAAATTCGCTTTTTAACAAACTAGCGGCATGATCTGGTCCCTCCATTTTTCTGTCGAGGGTATAATGTCTTTCTATAATGCAGGCACCTAAGGCTACTGCGGCTAGAGATACATTAATACCTCTTTCATGACCTGAATAACCTATAACATTGTGAATTCCTTTCAATCTACTCATCCACTTAAGATTGATATCATGAAGTGGTGCCGGATAAGTGCTGTTACAATGTAAAAGAGCAAAAGAGGTATTTCTTGAGCTCAAGAAGGATACAGTTGTTCTTATTTCTTCCTCTTTACTCATTCCAGTTGATAATATTAAGGGTTTTCCTGTATTAGATAATTTATCTAATAAGGGCATATTTGTTAAGTCCGCTGAGGCCACTTTATAAGCTGTGACACCATAAGATTCTAGAACATCAATACTCTTTGAATCCCATGCGGTACACATATAAAGAATTCCTTTTTGCTTACAATATTCAGCTACTTTTTTATGCTCATCAAGAGTCAGCTCAAAGCGCTTTAATAAATCTATAACATACTCTGTGCCAAGATCTTCTCCATCTTTTTCTAGGCTACTTCTTCTATAAACTTCTTCTATATGCCTCATCTGAAACTTTACGCAATCGACACCAACTTCGATTGAATCGTCAATCATTTCAATGGCTCTATCAAATGAACCATTATGATTATTTCCTATTTCAGAAATAATAAAGGTTTTATTTGATCCAATTGAAAAATTATTTATTTTAAAAACCATATTTACTTAGAGGATTCTCTGACTTTCCAACTCTGCATACCCTCAGATTCAAATTTAAAATTAGTTGGAGTTAGTCCAGATGATAATAAGTGCTCAATTAAAAGAAATCTTTTTTCTGCTTTGACAAAGAATATAAAAAAACCGCCGCCACCAGCACCCAATAGTTTGCCTCCAATAGCGCCATTAGCAATTGCATTTTCATATATTGAATCAAGTTCAGGAGATGAAATCTTGCTACTAAACTTTCTTTTAGCCTGCCAGGCTTCATTTAAAGACAAACCAAAATCGTCAAGCTTGCCTCTTAAAAGCTGATTCCGCATTTTGTAACATAAGTCAACATTTGATTTAACAAGTTTTGAAATTTCAGCATCCTTCATCTTATCTTTTTGATCAGAGTGAATGTCTCCTGATTCATGGATTGTACCTGTATCACATAGAATAAGACTCTCTTCCAGTTGTAACAAAACATCCTTAGGAATTCTTAATGGATGGACAATGTTTTGATCTTTCTTAAACTCAAGAAAATTAAAGCCACCAAAAACAGAAGCATACTGATCTTGCCAACCTCCTGCTATACCAAGATCTAATCTTTCAGCCTGAAATGCAAGTTCTGCCATTTCATATTGATCCCAAGGATCGGTTCTAAACTGATTGAAGCAACCTAAGATTGCTGCAGCAAGCGTAGCTGAGCCACCGAGACCAGATTTCATGGGAAAATCTGAATATAATGAAAGTTCAAAACCAAAATCTGGGTTTATTAGCTTAATTACAGATTGTATTAGTCCAAATGATCCCTTTTGGTTTATAGCATCTTCTAGATTCTCAGCGGTTAGTGTTGTTTTTAGGTCACTTGATTTGATAGTAATATTTTTATCATTTCTTTTTTTTAATGTTGCGTGGCTATATATTGATATAGCGCAATTAATAACAGCACCTTGCTCTTTGTCAAAATAATGAGTTAAATCGGAACCTCCACCACCAAAGGAAATTCTAACAGGAGCTCTTGATTGAGAAAATATTTTCTCTTCTTTTGTGATTGGGTAATGCTTTCTGCTCGCAATATCAACAAGTCTTCCTTTTGAATCTAGCAATGGTATTACAGAAACCACTGTATCTAATTTCTTAATAAGAGTTTCTCTAGAAGTACTAATGTCAAAAGATATAAAATTATCATTATAGATACTCTCCAAGCCATCATCTAACTGGACACCTTTTAGAAGCTTTCTCCTTATATCACCATCCGTTACGACACCAATCACAATATTATCTCTATCTATGACAAAAATAGTTCCAGACTGATTTTTATCAATAAGCTCTAATGCTTCTCTAAGAGAGCTATCTTTAGAAATCTTAAAATTATTTATATTCATAATTTATTATTTTTATTTGATGATATCCAATCGCAAAAACGATTGTAATCTGATGGGATACCAATATCCATAAAATTACTTTTTAATTTAACAGCAACCAACTCATTGTTAGCAACCAATGAGGGAAGAAAATCTCTTTCTAGAGAGAAAACATGCTGATTCCATGAGTTAAAATGAATGTCATTAAATAAGAAAATACCTGCATTTATATAACCTTCATTAGATTTATTATTTTTTTCCTCAAATGAGACAATTTTATTACCTTTAAAATTGACTTCGCCAAACCTAGAAATGTCTGAAACTTTTATTATCCCAATTGCAGGAGAAACAGATTTCCAGACCTCCTGAAAACCTGCATCAATCCAGGTATCAGCATTAGTAACTAGAAAATTTTCAGAAATCTGGAGTTTTCTAACTGCATTTACAATTGCTCCACCTGTATCAAGTGGATAGGGCTCCACGACAAATTCAATTAATTTTTTTGAAACAAGTTCAGCGTATTGAGAAACTATATACTGTTTAATAATTTCAGCGTCATGATGAAGCAAAAAAACAAAAGAACTAACTCCTTGGGATAGCCAATTCCTCATTTGTAAATCAAGAAAAGGTTTATTATTTATTGGAGCTAAAACTTTAGGCAAATCTGGGACAGTGCTTTTAAGTCTTGTACCTTTTCCTCCTGCTAAAATTAATAATTTCATTTATATTTATAAATAATCAATAGCTTCACTTAAATGTTTAATGCAAATAGCATCTTGAGAAGATTTATTCTCGCTTAAAAGAATATTGGCTTTGAGTCCTACTGATTTACCTGCTTCGATATCTGATATATTGTCGCCAATAATTATAGACTCAGATAAGTCTATTTTATGTTTTTTTTGAGCGTCGATAAGCATGCCAGGATTAGGTTTTCTTGAGTAGCTATCTTTTTTATAACTTCCTATTCCATGCTCAGGGTGAAAAGGGCAAAAAAATACATCATCAATATGTGAACTGTTTTCTTTAAATTGAATTTTTACCCATTCCATTAGACTTAAAAAATTCTCTTCGGTATAAAGCCCTCTTCCTATTCCAGCTTGATTTGTTACTACAATAACTAAGTATCCTTTCTTTTTAGCAATTTCCACTAAATTGAAAATGCCTTCAATAAATTTAAATTCATTAATTTTGTGAACATAGCCAAAGTTATGGTTTATTACTCCGTCTCTATCTAAGAATAATGCTTTCGTATGCTTCATAATCCTAATGGAGGCTGAAGCCGGAATCGAACCGGCGTAAACGGCTTTGCAGGCCGCTGCATAACCACTCTGCCATCCAGCCTTTCTAAGGTTGCAATTGTATATCTCTTGAATAAAAAGTGGTAATTAATCTTTAGTTTTATTCTCAAAATTAATACTCTGATCGATCTCTCTTTGAGTCTCCTTGTCATAAGCACTTCTTATACTATTATTTATTTCGACTGATTTCTCTAAAAGAGTAAGTGATTCATCTATAGAAGATGCATAATTTATAAGAGCTGAAGAATCCTTAGGAAGACACGCCCCGCCAAATCCATATCTCCCATCATGCCCAGGTACTGAGAGATGCGATGAGCCGATTCTTTTATCTTTAGAAATAATCTTTACAAATTGCTCCCAATTCTTTTCATTTGATAGGGATTTAAAAATATTAAAGATTTGATTAAAAAAGATAACCTTGGTAGATAAAAAGGTATTTATTGAATATTTTACCATTGAGGCTGTAATCAGGTCCGTAAATTGATAGTCAGAATTTATACAATTTGTATGTTTCTTGTAAAAGTTAGCGATTTCATTTGCAGAATCTTTTTGACCACCAAAGATAATAATTTCAGACCCTATAAAATCTTCAAATGCATGTTTCTCTCTTAAAAATTCAGGATTATAAATAACATCGGGTATAAGTTTCTCAATTTCTATAATACCATCAGGAAGAACTGTACTTTTTATAACAATTTTAGAATTAATAGAATTTTCTTTTATTTCCTTCAAAACCAAATTAATAATACTTAAATCTTGTGAGCCATCTTCATTCATGGGTGTTGGAACACAAATAAATATAATCTCAGGTAAAAAATCTTTTAAATCAGATATTTTTGTATTTAGAATTGGGTCAACCAAAAAGATATCTACATTATCTTTTATCCCGTTCTCCATGGCTTTTCCAACAAATCCATAGCCTATAATCCCAATTTTCATATCATTTCCTAAAAGTACTTACGGTATAAATATAGCCAGTATAGAGAGTTATTAACAAAGAAATTATAAGAAATATGTCTCCAATTATTATTAGTAGCATTTTATTAAACGATAAAGCTACTAAATAAATTATTATTGTAAATAACTGAATAGAAGTTTTTACTTTTGAGATATATAAAACTTTTGTAGCTTGCATATTTCCATTTTGAGCATTGAAATCTCTTAATGCGCTAACCCAAATTTCTCTAGTTATTATAAATGCTCCCACAAAGCCAATTAAGTAACTTGATAAGTTAATAGCTATTCCAAAAAGTAAAAAAATTATAAGTATTTTGTCTGCAATTGGATCTAATATTTCACCCAATTGTGATGTTGCATTATATTTCCTTGCCAAGTGACCATCAAAGTAATCTGATATGCCAGCAAGAAAAAAAAGAATCAAAGCAAAAAAATAATTATTACCAATGGATAATAAAATAAATATAATGATTGCTAAGAAAATTCTTGAAATAGTTAAAATATTTACTAAACGAACCATCATTCTAATGCGCCTTTAATTGCTTTTGCTATTTTCTCATTAATACCTTTGACAGTCATTAAATCATTTAAATTTGCTAGCTTAATATTTTTTATACTTTTGAATTCTTTTAATAATCTAATTTTAAGAACCTTACCTATACCATGAATAGTATCTAATTGTGATACTACAATTTTTTTTCTCTTACTTTTTCTTTGTGCTTGTATTGCAAATCTATGAGACTCATTTCGAACTTCTTGTAAAAATAAAAATGCTTTTGAATATTTATCTATTTCAACTACCCCATCGTTACCAATGATTGTTTCAGTAGCTCGAACCCTATTAGAGCCTTTTACAATTGAAATTACTTCAATGTCTTTGTGCTTAGATTTACTAATAATATTCTTAACAAATTTTAATTGCGTTTTACCACCATCAATTAAGATTAGATCTGGTTTGGTTTCAGAATCATCATAGTATTTTAGCCTTCTCTCTATTACGTGCTCCAATGAACCTATATCATTACCTGATAAGTCATTTGGAATATTGAATAGCCTGTAATCATTTTTTACCGGACCAGTATTAGAAAAAATCACACAAGAGGCGACTGCATTATCTCCAGAAATATGACTGACATCGTAACCCTCAATTTTTTTTACATCTTTTATACTTAAATAATTACCTAACTGATTTAATGCGAATGTATATTTATCCTCTTTGCTTATATGGTTTTTTATTACTTGTGACGCATTTAATTTACATAAATTAAATATTGGTCTAATAGATTTACTAGGAGAATGTATAATTTTAACTAACTTTTTATATTTTGTTTGAAACATATCCTCTAAGATTTTATTATTTTCCAATCTATAAGTGCATAGAATTTTCTTGGGTATATCGATTTGGTGTTCATAAAAATTAAATATTGCACTTTGGTATACATCATCAAGAGAACTGAAATGAGGCTGCTTTATAAGATGTGTTTTGGTTCCTCTTATTTTTCCATTTCTAACAACAATTATTGAAACTCCTAAATAATTCATTTCAGAACTCACAGAAAATATGTCGATATCATTTGCTAAAGTAACGACTGACTGCTCTTCTTTGAGAAGTTTTAATCTACTTAGCCGATCTCGAATTCCTGCTGCTTTTTCAAAATCAAGTTTTGTGACCGCTTTTTCAATATCATTTGTTAGTTTTTGTAATGTTGTTGTATCTGAGGATGAAAGAAAAGATTTAGCATTCTCAATATCTTCAAAATAATCGACTTTGTTAATTTTTTGAACACAAGGAGCCGAACATCTTTTCATTTGAAATTCAATACATGGCCTGTTTCTGTTAGCAAAGGTATTATCACTGCAATTTCTAACTCTAAAAATTTTTTGTATTTCTTTAATTGATTTTTTTACAGCTTCAGAACTTACAAATGGTCCAAAATATTTTTTATCAACTGCTTGTTTCGTTCTTTTAGAGTAAACACCAGGGAATTCATGATCTAAAGAAAAATATATATAGGGATAAGTCTTATCGTCCCTTAATAAAATATTAAATTTTGGCTTATTTTCTTTAATTAGCATTTGTTCTAATAGCAATGCTTCTACTTCATTTTTAGTTGTGAAGGTTTCAATCTTATTAGTTAGAAATTTAATCTGTGATGTTTTTCTATCTTTAAATGCTTTTCCAAAATAAGAAGATACTCTTTTTTTTAAATCTTTAGCTTTGCCAATATATATAATTTCATTATTGCTAAAAAACTTATATAC
>MDSV01157391.1_pt1 | contig 18178 bp, 14 predicted proteins | sample 810851 | NCBI WGS metagenome assembly MDSV01 (sample SAMN05326640, study PRJNA326480) | marine metagenome | isolation source: seawater | place: Atlantic Ocean: North East | collected 2012 | reverse complement strand
GGAAACTCATGCAGATACTGGCTTTATGCACGAGTCTTTTCATAAAGATGACCCATTTGATTTTAGTCGTTCATGGTTTGCGTGGGCCAACACCCTTTTTGGAGAATTCGTTATCAAAGTATATAATGAAAGACCTTGGATTTTAAAAAATAATATTTCTTAGCGGTTAGGATGCATAACCCATGTAGAAGCCTAATGGGATATTCATTAAAAAAATAATGAAAAGTAAACCGACTTTATCGTGACTTTATCATATAATAATTTTTGTCGGCATACTTTCAAATAAAAGGTTTTATAAAATATTTCTATCTTTAGGAAATATATATCCAAGTCTTAATTCAAGATTTTTACCAATATAAGTCTTACACGACATATTGTTTTAAATATTTCATTGAAGTTGGGACTTTGACATACTAATTTTGATGACATTTGAACTGATAAAAAGTCAATTTCCTCAAAATGAATTGAAGTAAAAACAAACCATAACATTAACCAAAATGAAAAGAATCCATTTCTTACAAAATTTATCTATGGCGTTTTTTGGAATTTCAACTCTGGGATTCGCTAGTCAAAACATGAAAAAAAGACAACATATTCAAAATAAATCTATCGATAACTCTATCAAACTATCATTGGCGCAATGGTCATTAAACAAATCCATTTTGGGAGGATCTATGGATCCCTATGACTTTGCTAAAGTAGCGAGTGGCTATGGGTTTACTGGGCTTGAGTATGTCAGTCAACTGTACAGAGACATTTACGATTCTGAAAACAAAGGAAAAGCCATAGAGAGCTTTGTGAAAAAAAGCGCCACAGCCTCTCAGAAATACGGAGTTGAAAATGTGCTGATTATGGTTGACGAGGAAGGGGAACTTTCGCAAGAAGATCAGTCCGAGCGTAGTCAAGCGATAGAGAACCACAAACGCTGGGTTGATGCTGCTGCCCAGTTGGGTTGTCACTCGATTCGAGTCAACATCTACGGGGCGTCTGATTTAGAAATATGGAAGAACGCATCAATTGACAGTTTGCGTAAGCTCTCAGCGTACGCATCGTCTTCTAAAATCAATATTCTCGTTGAAAATCATGGTGGTTATTCCTCAAATGCAAGTCAACTCATGCAAGTCATTCACGCCGTCGATCTCCCCAATTGCCTAACGCTTCCTGATTTTGGTAATTTTTGTATTGAGAAAAAAGAAAATGTCTGCATCGATGAATACGACAAATATAAAGGGGTTGAGGAACTCTTGTCAAAAGCAGGAGCAGTAAGTGCCAAATCCTATGACTTTGATAAGCAAGGCAACGAAACACAGATCGACTATCAAAGAATGTTAACTTTGGTTAAGAATTCTGGCTACTCTGGCCATATCGGAGTGGAGTATGAGGGTCGTCGATTATCCGAAAAAGAAGGGATCCTTAATACAAAATCATTAATCGAAAAATATATTTGATAACATAACACCGTTATGAAAACAATCGTAAAAACACAGCTATCAATCATGATGTTTCTCGAATTTTTTATTTGGGGAGCATGGTTTGTTACCTTGGGAACATTTTTATCCCAAAACCTCAATGCAACGGGAGCAGAAACTGCAATGGCTTACTCCACCCAATCTTGGGGAGCCATTATAGCGCCCTTTATTATTGGTCTTATTGCCGATCGTTTTTTTAATGCCGAAAGAATACTTGGTGTTCTTCACCTTGCTGGTGGCGGATTGATGTTGATGATGTTTGGAGCTGACAGTTTCGATAATTTTTATCCTTATGTGCTTGGATATATGATTCTTTATATGCCTACACTCGCTCTTGTGAATTCGGTTTCATTTTATCAAATGAAAGATGCCGCCAAAGAGTTTTCTTTAATTCGTGTGTTTGGCACTATTGGTTGGATTGTCGCAGGAACATTGATCAGTTACTATTTTTCATGGGACAGTTCTACATCTGTTGCTGATGGAATGTTAAAAAATACCTTTTTGATGGCTGCTTATGCATCATTTGCCCTTGGTGTGTTTAGCTTTTTCTTGCCCAAAACACCTCCTTCAAAAAGTGCTGGTGATAAGGTGAGCATGCGTCAAATTTTAGGTTTAGACGCGCTTAAGCTTTTCAACGACAAGAATTATTTGATCTTTTTCATTTCATCCATTCTACTCTGTATTCCTTTGGCTTTTTATTACCAAAACGCAAATCCTTTTTTAACTGAAATTGGCTTGAGTAACCCAACTGGAAAGATGGCTTGGGGGCAAGTATCAGAAGTGATATTCATGCTTCTACTCCCCTACTTTTTGATTCGTCTCGGTCTGAAAAAAACACTGTTAATTGGCATGTTGGCATGGGTGCTTCGATATCTATTTTTCGCCTATGGCAATGCAGATGAAAAAACATCAATGTTGATTGTTGGTATCCTTTTACACGGCATTTGTTATGACTTCTTTTTCGTGACAGGGCAGATTTATACCGATGCCAAAGCAGGGCCTAAAATCAAGAGTGCAGCGCAGGGCCTCATCACTTTAGCAACCTACGGAATTGGAATGCTGATCGGGTTCTGGTCAGCAGGGAAAATTTATGATGCCTACACGATCGAAGGTGTGCAACAATGGAAAGAGGTTTGGTTGGCTCCAGCTGGATTTGCCTTCTTGATACTTATCCTGTTTCTAATTATATTCAAAAATGAAAAAATAGAGGTTCGTGAATAAAATACGTCTTGGAATTCTTGGTGGTGGTGGCGACTCATTGATTGGTCCAGTACACCGCATTGCCGCATCAATGTTTGATCGGTTTGAAGTTATTGGAGGGGTCTTCAACCCCATTTGGGAAGAGAATATCGGGTTTGCGCAAAAGCTTGGCTTGCATGAAAGCCGCGTATATAAAGACCTTGAAGATTTTATAAGCAATGAGACCGCTTTACCTGCTGATCAGAGAGTGCAAGTTGTCTCTGTACTCACTCCCAACTTTTTACATTTTCCAATGGCCAAACGATTGCTTGAAGAGGGCTTTCATGTGATTTGTGAAAAACCGTTGACTACAAGTTATGGTGAAGCCTTGGAATTGAAAAAAATCAGAGATGAAAAACAATCGATTTTTGCTGTTACCTATACCTACACTGGCTATCCCATGATTCGCCAAATGCGAAGCATGATTCAAAACGGTGATATCGGAGAAATCCAGAAAATTGATGCGCAGTACTATCAGGGCTGGATCAATCCAGTCATTCATAGCCTAGAAAGTCGAAAAACCGTTTGGCGTCTTCAACCTGAAAAGTCAGGGCAAAGCTGCTGCATCGGAGATGTCGGAACACATGCTTTCCAAATGCTCGAATATGTGATGGGGCAAAAAATCAAAACCATTTTAGCCGATTTGAATTATTTGTATAACGACAATTTGATGGACATTGATGGCACCATCCTTTTGCGCATGAGCGGAAACGCAAAAGGAGTACTGCGCGCAAGCCAAATTGCTACAGCTGAAGAAAACAATTTTACGATTTCAATATATGGAACCAAAGGTCATTTGAAGTGGGCGCAAGAAAACCCCAACTATTTATACTATGGGCTTGAAAATACGCCCTTACAGGTGCTAAAACCTGGGCATGAATACAATACAAGTTCTGCAAACGATGCAACCAAACTGCCGCCTGGCCATCCAGAGGGCATTTTTGATGCCATGGGGAACATTTACCACGGAGTAGCAAATGCCATCACACAAAAAGCTGTTGATGGCTCATATCCAGATTTGTATGACGGCGTGAGAGGAATGCAGTTTATTGAGGCCGTGATTGAATCTCATCGATCTGGAAACACATGGATAGAAATGGAATAAAAATTATGAAAACAATCAAAGGACCCGCTATTTTTCTTGCGCAATTTGTAGATGACAAGGCACCGTTTAACACTCTAGAGGGAATGTGTAAATGGGCATCTGACTTGGGTTACAAAGGCATTCAAATTCCAACTTGGGAAAGGTTTTTAATCGACTTGGACAAGGCAGCGGAAAGTCAAGACTATTGTGATCAACTCAAAGGAATTGTAAACTCTTTTGGTCTGGAAATCACTGAGCTATCTACCCATTTGCAAGGCCAACTCGTAGCTGTTCATCCGGCCTATGATCTGATGTTTGACAACTTTGCGCCAGAACATTTAAAAAATAACCCCAAAGCCAGAACAGAATGGGCGATAGAAACTATGAAAAAAGCAGCCATCGCTAGTCGTAGACTTGGCTTGACTGCCCATGCGACTTTTTCAGGTGCTTTACTATGGCATACTTGGCATCCTTGGCCGCAAAGACCCTCTGGTTTGGTGGAAATGGGCTTTGCTGAATTGGCAAAACGGTGGATACCCATACTTGACACATTTGAAGAGAACGGAGTGAACGTTTGTTACGAAATTCATCCTGGTGAAGATTTACATGACGGCGTTACGTTTGAACGATTCTATGAAGCCACAAACAAACATAATCGAGTTAAAATCTTATACGACCCGAGTCATTTTGTCCTTCAACAATTAGACTATATTTCCTATATCGATCACTATCACGAGTTTATCAAAGCCTTTCATGTCAAAGACTCCGAATTCAATCCCACGGGTAAGAAAGGGGCGTTTGGCGGCTATGAAGATTGGCAACACAGAGCCGGCAGATATCGTTCGCTCGGAGACGGACAAATCGATTTTAAAACCATTTTCTCAAAACTAACTGAGTATGGTTGTGATGTCTGGGCAGTTATGGAATGGGAATGCTGCATCAAAAGCCCCGAGCAAGGCGCTCGAGAAGGAGCGCCATTTATTCAAAATCACATCATCGAAACCACGGACAAAAAGTTTGATGACTTTGCAGGTGGTGACATTGATCAACATAAACTTAAATCTATTTTAAACCTTAAATCATGAAACACATAATCGCGTTATTTATCATATTTAGTTTCTTTGCTTGTCAGACAAACTCCAACAAGAAAAAAGAAACAAAAGCATCCAATGAATGGGTCTCCATATTCAATGGTGAGTCTTTTGACGGTTGGCATTTGTACAACGGTGGCAGCCCTGACGGAGCCTGGTCCATTGAAGACCAGGCCATGAAATTTTCGCCAGAAAATAAGCAAGCAGGCGACGGGAGTGCCAATCTAATCTCCGATAAATCTTTCACGAGCTTTGAACTTTCATTGGAGTGGAAAATTTCAGAAGCCGGTAACAGTGGAATTTTTTGGGGGGTAATCGAAACACCTGATTACTCCGAACCCTATTACACAGGTCCCGAAATTCAAGTTCTAGATATGGGAGATCCAAAATATGATCCTGCTGCAGAAAAAGAAAAAGAATATTATGAAGCTGGTGCGCTATACGACCTAGTTAAGCCATCTCAACAAGTGGCTAAACCTGCTGGTATGTGGAACCATGTTCTATTACATATTGACCATAATAACAATCATGGTCATGTCGTGCTTAATGATGTCAAGATTGTTGAGTTTCCCGTTCATGGAGAGACCTGGAAAAAAATGATCTCCGAATCAAAATTTAGTGAATGGAAAAAATTTGGCACCTCAAAAGTGGGTAAAATCGGCTTGCAAGACCATGGAAACACCGTTTGGTATCGAAACATCAAAATCAAAGAACTCGAATAAACCATGAGACAATTGATCCTTTCAATCTCATTGCTACTGATTTCATGTGGCGGCGACTCAACACCAAAGAAAAAAATAACTTACGGTCAAAAAAGCACAGTAGAAACCAAAACGGTAGACGAAAACAAAACACCATTTATTGATTTGTCAGCTGTAGGAATTGGTCCGGTTGAAAGTTTAACTTTTACAGATTACAATCAGGATTTGGCTGCTACTGGAAAAGATCTCTTTGGTCAAAAATGTACTGCATGTCACAAGATAGATGCACGCTATATCGGACCATCACTCAAAAGAATCTATGACAGACGAAATCCTGCTTGGGTTATGAATATCATGCTAAATCCGACAGAAATGATAAAGAAAGACCCCATAGCAATTCAACTGCTTAAAGATTACAACAATGTCGTTATGTATAACCAAAACTTAACTTTCGATGAGGCGAGAGCACTGGCGGAATATTTTCGTGATTTATAATTCTCCAAATGTGATAAGCGATTTGTGGTAAGTCATATTTAGTTTTTTTAGTAAATTACAGGAAACTAAAAAACGAAACAATGAAAAAAACAATTTTTACGATTTTATTTTCCATTATATCGATTGGTATAATGGCTCAATACCAAGTGCATCATTACTACCATGTGCCATCAGATCAATTGGCGAGTTTTATAAAAAAGGAAGTTAAATATTGGTCTGTTTATCACAAAAACGGTATCGACAAAGGTTATCTTTCAAGTTGGGCACTCTATCAAACTTTTGGAAAAACAACCAATCCTGATAAACTTGGCAATATTGTATTTGTGAAAAATTATTCTTCACTTGATCAACTCAATAATATGTTTGCCATGTATTCAGATCCTGATATGATGAAAGGTATAGATGTTAGCATTGATGAAATGGCAAATCCAGATTACGCTGTTGGGATGTATATCGTTAGAGAAGAAGAAAGCATAGGCGGTTTGGCAAATACATATGTTGTTAATTTTGGTAAGCCTGATAATCTTAACGGATTTGTAGAGGAAAATAAAAATCTATGGAAACCACTTTTCCAAGGGTTGATTAAAAGTGGAGAAACAGGACTACTTTCCTGGGGGGTTCGTACGACAATTTACCCACTTGGATCCAACACGAATCACACTGTCTTTACTTACGATGGGTATTCTTCTTTGAGTCATGCTCTAAAAGCACTTGAAACTAGCTATTTAGACGGCAATGTAGACCCATCTGTGTTGGAACAATCTAAAATAAGTGAATACGACCCCAACGGATTCTCTGATATTATTATTTACCAACTCGTACAAAGAGTATTAAGCGAATAGATCAACTTTTAGACATCACAAATCATTATGGCCTCTTTCAAAGAGGCCATTTTATTTTCTGATCTTGGAACAAATTCTTGAGAAAAATACCCATTAAAACCTGTTTCTGCTACGGCCTTTGCAATTGCACTGTAATTGAGTTCTTGCGTTTGGTCGATTTCACCCCTTCCTGGAACACCAGCAGTGTGATAGTGTCCAAAGTACGTGTGGTGTTTTCGGATGGTATCAATAATATTCCCTTCTTGGATTTGCATATGATAGATGTCATATAGCAACTTAAAATGATCTGAACCAATCGCTTTGCATAAAGCAACGCCCCATGCTGTGGAGTCACACATATAGTCTGGGTGGTCTTGCTGATTAAACAATTCCATTTGAACGATAACCCCATGTTTTTCTGCTGTTGGCATAATCTGACGGAGTCCATCCACACAGTTTTTCAGTCCAGTTTGATCGTCCATTTCTCGTCGGTTTCCACTAAAGCAAATCAAATTTTTATACCCATTTACTGCTACCAGTGGAATCATTTTCAAGTATCTGTCGATAAGCTCTTCATGATATTTCGGATCATTCCAGCCCTCTGTCAAACTTATTTCGGCCCCATTACACATCGAGCAGTCGATGTTGTGTTTCTGTAAAATCGGCCAGTCGTCTGGACCTACGAGATCGATTGCATTGATGCCAAATTTTTTGATTTGTTTCAAAAAACTATCCAAGGGGATATCATCAAAACACCAACGCGAAACACTATGGTTGATATTACCCTTCAGCTTTCGATTTTGATTTGATAGATTTCCACCAATCCCAAAGCAGCCAGTTAGCAACACCCCTGCGCCAATTCCATAATTCCAAAATGTTCTTCTGTCCATAATTTATAAAGTCCAACCCTCTCGATATTCGCGCTTGACAATTTCGTTTAAATCAGGGCGATTGACAACTCTCATATTTTTTCCGTCCCAAACTAATTTTCTAGGCGGTGATTCATCCCAACCTCTTTGTTGCTGTTGGGCATTGTATACAGCTAGATTCCCCATCAAAACAATTTCCGTGAGTTTACCTGCATGCGAAAAATCTGATTTCGTATTCCCACCACGCGTGCAAGCAGTGACAAATTCTTCGGCGTGTCCATTTAAAATTTCGGTAGTGCTTTCTTTTGCTCTTTCTAACGTGTTATTGGCACCACTATACAGAAACAGTCTCGGGTTTGCAGAATAGACATTCGCAATGATAATTCCTTTTTCCCCGTAGATGATTGTACCGCCACCCGAAGCGCCTAATGACTCCGTCAGGGCAAGACCTTCTGGTTGATCGGGTAAGATACCGCCGTCATACCAATTGAGCTCGATAGCTCCGTGCTGCTCAAGTTCAAATTCCATTTTAACTTTTGAGCTTGCGGGAAATGAAATCGATTGTTCTGCGCGAACAAAATCGTCAACCCAAAATGTGGAACAGCTCGCTTCGGCACTTAAGGGGTAATGTAAATTGAGAGCATTGAAAGGCGTTTCGATAATATGGCAACCCATATCGCCAAGGGCACCCGTACCGAAGTCCCAATAACTTCTCCATTTGAATGGGAGATAGGATGGGCTATAAGAACGATAGGCCGCTGGCCCCAACCATTGATCCCATTCCAGGGTTTTTGGAATGGCTTGTTCAGTAGGGGTTTCCGGAAAACCTTGCGGCCAAACAGGGCGATTCGTCCAACAATCAACAGAACTTATTTTCCCAATATCCCCTTGATCAATCCATTGTTTGATGATTGCAGACCCTCCACCTGAAACGCCTTGGTTTCCCATTTGCGTGACGATCTTTTCTTTTTTTGCGGTTTCGGCCATGATTCTTGCCTCATAGATACTATGGGTTAATGGTTTTTCGATATAAGCATGTTTTTTGGCACGCATAAAAGGAAGGGCAATAGGCGCATGGGTGTGATCAGGAGTTGCGACCATAATCGCATCAATTTCTTGCAGATGATTATCATATACCTGTCTGAAATCTGTATAATAGTTCGCATTTGGGAAAGCTTGTATTGTGGTTGCAGCTCGAACGCTGTCCACATCACAAAGCGAAACGATTCTAACTTGATTTGTTTGCTGCAAATTCTCGATGACTGAACTTCCTCTACCACCAACACCAAAACAAGAAATGTAAAGCAAGTCACTTGGGGGAGTATGTGCTTTTCCTAGTACAAAAGATGGAACAATGGCAAATGCCGAAGCACCCTGTCCAAGTTGTTTGATAAATGATCTTCTTTTCATGGGTTAAGTTATTTTACAATTAGAATAATAAAATAAAATATTGGGTAATTTAATTTTAAATTCGTTTCAATTTAGTAAAGTTTTTTGAAGTTAATCAATAAAATGTAAATTATAGTTTTTATTTTGTCCTAGATGAAAAACCAAAAACACAAATCGACAGGGTCATTTTACTCAAGGTTAATTGCGGGAACCATGTTGTGGGGAGCTTGGGGCAAAGAAATGACAAAGGCAAAACGAATTGAGCTCATTGAAACCGCCTATGAGGCGGGGATTAGCAGTTTTGATCATGCGGATATTTATGGGAATTATACGACAGAAAAGGATTTTGGTATTGCTTTTTCTGAGTCAGGACTTTCTCGCGAGGATGTTCAGTTTATCACAAAATGTGGAATTGCAATGGTTTGTGAAAACAAACCGTATAAAACCAAACATTATAATTACGATTCAAGCTATGTTGTTGATGCTGTTGATACCTCTTTGCGACAGTTAAAGACTGACTATCTCGACTTGCTATTATTACACCGACCGAGTCCCTTGCTCAATCCAGAGGAAGTGGCTAGGGTCATTAATTCTCTTTTGAGTTCAGGTAAAATTTTATCTTTTGGGGTGTCCAATTTTACCAACACTCAAATTGATTTATTAGCTGATTATGTTCCGATTCAGGTGAATCAAATCGAGATTTCATTGACTCATAATGACCCAATGTTTGGTGGACAGCTTGACCATTGTCATCGCAAGAATATTTTACCAATGAGTTGGAGTCCACTAGGAATCCTAAAAAAGCTAGAAAGCCAATGGCCTTCTAAGTTACGCACTGCTATTTTTGAGCTGGCTGAAAAATACAACTGTGGATTTGCTCCTCTTGCACTTGCATGGCTGCTCAAACATCCATCCAACATTCATCCAGTTATTGGGACATCCGATCCTCAACGATTACTAGAAAATGTCAAAGCACTTGAAATTGATCTCGACCTCGAGGATTGGTTTTTTTTACTTGAGTCTGTTAAAGAAAAGCCCTGTCCTTGATTGATTTATAAATTAATCGCAACAAAACAAGGTTTTTATTTTTCAATTTGTAATTTTGAGGGTTTTATTTGATGAACCCTCAATTATTATGAGCGCAAAAATCGATTCACAATATGACGCTATCGTTGTCGGAACTGGCATAAGCGGTGGTTGGGCTGCCAAAGAGCTTACCGAGAAAGGCCTGAAAACACTTGTACTTGAAAGGGGACCTATGGTTCGCCACATTGAAGATTATTCTACTATAAATATGGATCCATGGGAATTTGAACATGGGAATATTATCACTAAAGAAACCAGAAAACAACAGCCAAAACAAAGCCGAACTGGTTATACGACTAAAGAAGCAACCAAGCAATTTTTTGTTGACGATATCAAGCACCCTTACAATGAAGATAAATCTTTTGATTGGATGCGAGGATATCATGTTGGAGGTCGTTCGCTTCTTTGGGGTAGACATAGTTATCGATTAAGTGACTACGATTTCACTGCCAATGCAAAAGATGGAATTGCCGTTGACTGGCCTATCCGATACAAAGATCTTGCACCTTGGTATTCTTATGTGGAAAAGCATATTGGAATTTCAGGCGAAAAACTTGGACTTCCTCAACTTCCGGATAGCGAGTTTCTAAAGCCCATGGAACTGAAATGTACCGAAAAGCACTTAAGAGAATCATTACAAAAAAATTACTCCAATCGAATCCTTACGATGGGAAGACTAGCACATATTACTGAAGGAACAAAACCAGGCGCTGGTCGCATAAGTTGTCAGTACCGAAATCGATGTCGTAGAGGTTGCCCATTTGGTGCTTATTTCAGTAGCCAGTCCTCAACCCTTCCTTTGGCCGAAGCTACGGGTAATATGACACTTCGACCAAACTCGATTGTTCATGAAGTTGTCTATGATCCGGAGACAAAAAAAGCATCTGGTGTTAGAGTCATCGATCGAGAAACCAAAATGACATACACATATAAAGCCAAAGTGATTTTTTTATGTGCTTCTGCAGTCGCATCTACATCCATTTTAATGCAATCGAAATCGAGATTCTTTCCTGAAGGAATGGGTAATCGATCTGGTGAGCTCGGACATAATATAATGGATCACCATTTTAAAGCGGGTGCATATGCAGAAACTGACGAATTTGAAGACCAGTATTATATCGGAAATCGACCAGGTGGCTTTTATATCCCTCGTTTTCGAAACCTAGGTGGAAATACCAACCATAAAGACTTTATCAGGGGGTATGGTTACCAGGGAGATAGCAGCCGAGGTTCTTGGGCAAAAGCTGCGAAGGAAGTAGGATATGGCCCTGAATTTACACGCTCACTGGTAAAACCCGGAACGTGGACAATCGATATGAATGGTTTTGGTGAGATTTTACCTTACCACGAAAACAAAATGTATTTGGACTACGATAAAACGGATGAGTGGGGACTCCCAACGGTCACTTTTGATGCTGAAATTAAAGATAATGAGCTTGCCATGCGTAAAGACATGAAGTCACAAGCTGTTGAAATGTTAGAAACCGCTGGCTTTTCAAATGTTAGAGCATTTGAAGATCATTATTCTATGGGATTGGGAATACACGAAATGGGTACTGCTCGTATGGGACGTGATCCAAAAACTTCGGTTCTCAATGCTTTTAATCAGCTCCATGAAGTGCCCAATGTATTTGTTACTGACGGTGCATGTATGACATCTGGTGGAAATCAAAATCCATCCCTAACCTACATGGCACTGACAGCACGAGGGGTAAACTACGCTGTCGAACAACTCAATAAAAGAAATTTATAATCCCATGAACAGAAGAAATGCTTTAAAGAAGTTAGGTCTATCATTTGGTGCTTTGGCCGTTACCCCAACTATGATTGGGATGCTGAAGAGTTGTGCTAGTACAGCTTCCGACTTTTCGCCAAAGTTTTTTTTGAAAAACCAATTGAATGATATGCAGATTTTACTCGATGTCATTTTACCCTCCACGGATGATGGCATTCCAGGAGCATCAGAACTTGGGCTGTTGAAATTTATTGATGGTTACTTAGATGGAGTTGTCAGTGAAGACCAACTCAGTTTACTACAGTTTGGAGTGAGTTCAATAATTTCATCTGCAAAATTGCAATCCACAACTGACCCAATTAACAAACGTTCGTATTGGGAAACGCAGGCAGAAAAATACTTTGCTGCTGGTGATAGCAAAGAAAATGCTTGGAATGAAGAACTTGATACACTTTTGGAAGGGACACTAGACAAAGAATCCATTTCCACAAATGCTCTACATTTTATGGTATTTCAATCTTTTAGAGGATTCGCTGTGTATGCGTTTCGGATTAACAGTACGATTGGAAAAGAGTTTTTGCACTACGCACCCATCCCTGGACAGCAACTGGGATGTGTTTCCTTAGAAAAGGCGACAAATGGAAAACTCCATGCTTTTGATGAGTAAACATTTTGGTTTAATTACGATGATTCCCTTATAATTAAGTCCGTCTTTATAAAGATTGTTTCTTGTTCTCTACTTGTACTATTATTTTTTGTCTTTATGTTATCTGATAATTTTTGATAAGAAGCCCTTGCCATTTCAAAGGCATTTTGGTCAATTGTTGTCAAACGTGGTGTTGTTAAGTTTGATATTTGCCAATTACTAAACCCAACAACTGAAACCTGACCTGGTACATCAATTGATTGTAATTTCAACTCTCTAATGGCAGCGATAGCAGCTATATCTGTTATTGCAAAAACAGCGTCGATATCTTTTCGCTTGTTAAAAAGCTTGGCAAAAGAACGCTGTGACTCATTAATATTATTGGGAAGAACTTGAATTACCAACTCTTCTTCAAAAGTCAAACCCGAATCAGTGATTGCAGACTTATATCCTAAAAATCGATCAATAGAGTTTTGTGACAGTAAAGGTCCTCTAAGGTGAGCTATTGTTTTTTTTCCTCTTGTGATGAGGTGCTCAACTGCTTTTTTGGCAGCATCACGATCACTTGTTGCTACTTTATCAAACGGACTAAGCTTGGAGATTTTGTCAAACTCAACAATGGGAATACCAAGATTAGAAATCTCAATTAAATGGTCTGGGAAACGCGTCTCATCTGAAAGGCTAATCAAAATGCCATCAACATTTAGTTTTACCAAATCAAGCAAAGCCATTTTTTCTTTTTCCAAATTTTCAAAGGTTGGTTTTACGATTACACTGATATTATCTTCGTAAGCTAATTCTACTATCGATTCAACAATTTTAGAAAAATAAAAATGATTGATTTGAGGCAAAATCAAGCCAATAAATTTTGTAGATTTTTTTCTAAAATTTACTGCTTGTTGATTTGGAAAATACTGCAATTCTTTAGCAAGCTTTATAACCTTATCTCTAGTTGATTGATTAACATCAGGATATCCGTTTAATGCTTTTGAGACTGTTGCTACTGAAACTCCCAAAACATTTGCGAGATATTTTATTGATACTTTTTTTAAACTCATAATTAGGTGATAGTATAGATTATAAATGTTTAAAATTAAGATAAACTAAATCGATTTAGATAATAAATATTGATTTTTTTTAATTTAAATAGACGTAGATATTCTATTATTAGTATGTTTATTACTAAATCATCAATTTTATAGACGTTATATTACGATATGAATAGTTTTTGTATAGTTTTTGTAGCAACTATTTTAATAGATGATTATTAAATTAGCAATTGATATTTATCAAATTGACATTGTAATTTATAATGTCATAAAATTAACTTTAACTAAATTATAAATATGAAAAACCAAAGAACATTTTTTAGTTTTTTCTTGACCATTTGTATTGTTGCGCTAAGTTTTGCTCAATCAGATACTGTGTCAGGAACGGTTTCAGATGCTGACGGTCCACTTCCAGGTGCAACTGTAGTAGTCAAAGGAACCAACAGTGGAGTTACTACTGATTTTGATGGTAACTTTTCTATTCAAGCTGCCGGAGATGATGTACTAGTCGTTTCGTATGTCGGGTTTGAATCACAAGAAGTTGGAGTGTCAAACCAAACCAGTATTTCGGTTGTGCTTAGCTCAAGTAATGAACTTGATGAGGTCATAATCACTGGGTATGGCTCTGTAACAAAACGAGATGCTACAGGTGCAGTTGATGCTGTTTCTGCAGGTGATTTCGATCAAGTATCAGCGGACTCTCCTGCTCAATTATTAAGAGGTAAAGTTGCAGGTGTACAAATTACTAGTTCAACTGGTGAACCTGGAGCTGGGGTTGCAATCAGAGTTAGAGGAAACTCATCTGTTCGTTCTGGAAATGAACCTCTAATTGTAGTCGATGGAGTTCCGTTAGCTGGTGGCAATACTTCTTCAGGACTTGGTGATGAAATTCTAGGTTCTGGTAGTGCAAAAAACCCACTTAACTTCCTAAGCCAAAATGATATTGAAAGCATAAGTGTGTTAAAAGATGCGTCATCTACAGCTATTTATGGTTCTAGAGGAGCAAACGGAGTTATTGTAATTACAACTAAAAGAGGTACTGCTGTTGAATCAGCCCCTAACGTGACTTATTCTGGATCCGTAAGCTTTTCTTCATTTGCTGAAAATAGCTCGTTTAATGATGTAATGAGTAGATCAGATTATATTAGCAATTTACCTTCAGGTTCTTCTGTAGCTTCTGAATCAGGGTCATACAAATGGCAAGATGTTCTTCTTCGTAATGCAACTAGTACTAATCACGATATTACTGTTACTGCTGGAGGACAAAATTCTTCAACTCGCCTGTCAATTGGAGCTAATTCACAAGACGGTGTAGTGAACAAAACTGGAATGGATAAATACAATGTAAGTTTGTATAACTCATATAATTTATTAGATAATAAAGTCAATGTACAAACAAGAGTAATTTATTCTGATATTGAAGATGAATCTCATCTTAATACAAACACTGCAGGTTATGTTGGTAACTTAATTGGTACTGCTCTCTACTGGAGACCAACGTTAGACGTTGTGGGTGCTACTGGGGATTACACTAATGTTAGTGATGATTATCTTAACCCTCAAGAACTTCTTGATGCTTATGATGACAATACTTTCACTAAAAGGCTTTTGGCTAATGTGAATGTTTCTTTTGCATTAAATAACGATGTTACTTTTAGAACCATTTATGGAGTTGACAGCTCTACTTCTGCCAGGGAAGCTCAGCTATCTCCTTCTATTGATATTAGAGATACTGCTAGAGCTGATGGAAAAAGAGGGCAAGCATCTATTTATAATGATGACAGGTTAAATAGAACATTTGAAAACACTTTGAATTATGTAAGTAATCTTAATGGTGTTGATGTTAATTTATTAGCTGGTTACTCATATTATAGTTATGTCAGCGAAGGAAGTGTACTTCATGCTAAAGGGTTTAATGCTGATCAAGTTAATTTGATTGATAATATCGGAGGTGTAGTTGATGTTAATTCAGCTTACTCTATAGGTTCATATAAAAATGAGACTGAGTTACAATCATTTTTTGCTCGAGCATCATTAACATATGATAAGTTATTAGCTACTTTAACATACAGAGTAGATGGTTCTTCAAAATTTGGTGAAGACAATAAGTATGGTAGCTTCCCAGCTGTTGGTTTAGGTTATAAACTTTTTGAAAATGAAAGTGGTTTAATCAATAACCTAAAAGTAAGAGGAAGTTGGGGTGTGACAGGGAATCAAGAATTTGCTGTAAACTCAGCAATATCAAAATCGAGATATAGCAATGCTTCTATTTCCGTTGTTACCAATGCTAACCCTAACCTTGAGTGGGAAACAACTACTTCAACCGGTTTCGGGGTTGATTTTGAAATTCTTGATGGAAAAGCAACTGGTTCATTAGATTATTTCCAAAGGTCAACTGAGAATTTAATTTTCCCAGTTCCTGAAGCTGCTACAAAGCCAGGTCCTGCATCACCTAGATTTATCAATCTAGATGGCGAGCTTGTAAATACCGGAGTTGAGGTTGGATTAAACTACAACTTGGTTGATTCAAGTGATTTAACTTGGGACGTTTCTGCAAATGCATCATTCTTATCGAACGAAATTCAAAATTTTGCTGGATTTGTTCAAACTGGTAGAATCCACGGTCAAGGTCTATCCGGTGCTTATGCTCAGGTTTTGACAAACAATCAACCACTTTATAGCTATTATATATTTGAATTCCAAGGATATGATGGTGATGGAGCTTCTTTGTATACTCAGCCAGATGGAAGTTCTGGGCCATTAGGAAGCGCCTCAAAAGTTCTCGATAAGCAAGCTCTTCCAAAAACAAATGTTGGTTTTTCAACAAGTGTTGCGTTTGGAGATTGGACTATGAGCACTTCTTTTTATGGTGCTTTCGGTCACTATGTATACAACAACACGGCTAATGCTTATTTTTTCAGAGGTGCGTATGAAACACGTAACGTACCTGCTACAGTTATATCCTCTGGTCAAGCAATCGCTGATCCAAACTCCCCATCGACGAAATTCCTTGAAAAGGGTGATTTCCTAAGATGGTCAAGTTTGAATATTGGTTATGATTTAGGCGATTCTATTTTAAGCTCGTTTGGGGTTACAAATGCAAGAGTATATCTGAATGCTGATAACCTGGCTACGTTTACTGATTACACTGGATTTGATCCTGAAGTAGCTATAGATAAGTCTATGGGAGGTGTACCTTCTGCTGGTATGGATTATTTAGCATACCCGAAATCCAGGACGTTTACTCTTGGAGTTAATTTGACATTTTAATTTTTAAACTATTTTAAATGAAATCTTTAATAAAATTTATTTATTGTTCGTTTATAGCTCTAGCTGTAGTTTCCTGTACTGATCTAGAAGAACAAGCCCTAGATGGAGTAATTCCTGAAGGATCTGGAGGAAGCGGTGCAAGTGCTGACTTACTTACTCTTGTAGGTGATGTTGCTGGGCTTCATAATGAGTGGAGTAGAAATCTTGGTGTTCAAGAAATGCCTGGAGATGCTATGGCTGGTCCTACTAGAGGTGGTGACTGGGATGATAACGCTGCTCTTCGACAAATCCATGCTCACACATGGGCGCCTGATCATCCTTGGATTGGTGCTACATTTAATGTGTTAATGACTGGAATCTACAATGCGGATCTTATCCTCAATGACAGTTCTCAATCATCATCACATGATGCTGCTAAGCTTTTAAAAGCATATTTCTATTTCCATATGATGGATAAGTTTGGTCAAGTACCATACAGGGACTCATATGATGATATGACTTTAGATGCTCAGGTATATAGTAGAGCAGATGCATTTGCTATTGCCGTAGATTTAGCTACTGCTGCGCTTTCTGGATTACCAGATAAAACTTCTGGTGGCGCAGATACGCCAAATAAAGATGCTGCCAGAATGTTACTTGCTAAATTACACCTAAATAGAGCTGTTTTTACAGGTGAGGCTGGAGCAACTTCATTTACACATGATGCTGCTGACATGACTGCTGTTATTGATTATGTTGATGCTATGACATCTACTCTTAATGATGATACCACAGATGGAACTGGTTATTGGGCTAATTTTGATAAGGACAATAATAGTTCTGATGAAATCATATGGGCTCTCAAGCAAGAGCAAGGTGCTTCTGACTCTAAAGGTTTCACAGGCTATTACTGGAGAATGGGGCAACACTATAACCAAACTCCTGGTGGATGGAATGGACCTGTTATGGTTGGTGAATACTATGACTACTTTTTAGAAAATGGAGTAGCTGATGGTGATGATCCAAGAGCAACATGGTCAAATTCTGAAATTATCACTATGATGGGTAACAACGTTGGTGTTCAAAGAGGTCAAATTAAAAAGCCTGGTGGGACTGAAGATGTTTTGGACCGTAAAGGTAATAATCTAATCTACACTAAAGAAGTGCCACTTGTTGTGTTAGACCCTGTAGCAATTGAATCAGCTGGATACAGAACAATTAAATATATCCCTGATGATTTTGATAACGCTAATTC
>MDSV01083435.1_pt1 | contig 18186 bp, 15 predicted proteins | sample 810851 | NCBI WGS metagenome assembly MDSV01 (sample SAMN05326640, study PRJNA326480) | marine metagenome | isolation source: seawater | place: Atlantic Ocean: North East | collected 2012 | reverse complement strand
CGTCCAGCGCCTTCAGCCTCGCCTTCACCCGCCACACCGGCCTGGCTCCCGCCCATTTCGCACGGGCGGAGACCAGGGCGGCGGCGGAATAGCGAAAGGCCGGCGCGCGAGGCGCCGGCCTTCGACATGATCGCAGATGAAACAGCCCTATTCAGCCGCGTCCGGCGTGCCCGGCGTCGAGATCGCGTTGGCCTCGTAACCGTGGGCTTCCTTCAGCGCGGCGCGAACGCCGGCTTCATAGTCCGGGTGAACCTGCTTGAACAGCGCGAGCTGGCGCTCGATGATCTCGCCCGGCACGCCGCCCATGGCGGCCGCCACATTGTCGAACAGGCGCGATTTCTGGCCATCGTCGAAGAGTTCGAACAGGGCGCGCGGCTGCGAGAAGTCGTCATTGCCCTCGCGGTGATTGTAGCGCGCCATCGCGCCTTCGATCGCGAGCGGCGGCTCCATCGCCGACTTGTCCTCGACCGCGCCGCCCATGCTGTTCGGCTCGTAATAGGCGTCCGTCGCACCGGTCTTCTGGCCGAAGAAATTCATCTGGCCATCCTTGTGGTAATGATGGACCGGACATTTCGGCGCGTTGACCGGCAGCGCCTCGTAATGGGTGCCGAGGCGGTAGCGATGGGCGTCCGCATAGGAGAAGATGCGCGCCTGCAGCATCTTGTCCGGCGAATGCGAGATGCCGGGCACGATGTTGGACGGCGAGAATGCCGCCTGCTCGATCTCGGCGAAGTAATTGTCGGCATTACGATTGAGTTCCATCACGCCGATATCGATCGGCGGATAGTCGCCATGCGGCCAGACCTTGGTGAGGTCGAACGGGTTGTAAGGGGTCTTGCCGGTATCGCTCTCCGGCATGATCTGCACCTGCACCTTCCAGCGCGGGTAGTTGCCGGTCTCAACCTTGTCGAACAGCGCTTCCTGATAGGTCTCGCGGCTCTTGCCGATCAGCGTCTCGGCCTCGTCATTGGTGTAGTGCTTGTGGCCCTGCTCGGTCTTGAAGTGGAATTTGACCCAGAAGCGCTCGCCGGCGTCGTTCCAGAACGAATAAGTGTGCGAGCCGTAGCCGTTCATGAAGGTCGGATCGACCGGAATGCCGCGATCGGACATCAGGATCGTCACCTGGTGCAGGCTTTCCGGCGACAGCGACCAGAAATCCCACATCGCCTTGGGCGAGCGCAGGTTGGTGCGCGGATGGCGCTTCTGGGTGTGGATGAAATCCGGGAACTTATAAGGGTCGCGGACGAAGAACACCGGCGTGTTGTTGCCGACGAGATCCCAGTTGCCGTCCTCGGTGTAGAATTTTAGCGCGAAGCCGCGCACGTCGCGCTCGGCATCGGCAGCACCCAGTTCGCCGGCAACGGTCGAGAACCGGGCAAGCATCGGCGTTTCCGCGCCCGGCTGGAGACACTTGGCCTTGGTGTACTTGGAAATGTCGCCGGTGATCTTCAGCGTGCCGAACGCGCCCCAGCCCTTGGCGTGGACCACGCGTTCGGGAATACGCTCGCGGTTCTGGTGGGCGAGCTTTTCGATCAGTTGGTAATCCTGGATCATCACCCCGCCGCGCGGGCCGGCGGTGATCGAGTTCTGGTTGTCGGGCACGGCGGCGCCGGCGGTTGTCGTCAGGGTCGGTTTATCTGCCATGGTTTCCTCCATTGTATCTGTCAGGCATGGTCTCACGAACAAGTGATAGTTTCCAATTGCGATTTCCTGCAAATACGATAGGTTTTTCCTATCATGATTACACTCAGGCAATTACGCTATTTTGAGGCGCTGGCGCGCGAGCGCCATTTCGGCCGGGCGGCGGAGGCGGTGCATATCAGCCAGCCGGCGCTGTCCGCACAAATCATGGATATGGAGGCTACGCTCGGCGTGGCGCTGTTCGAACGCACCCGCAAACAGGTGCTGCTGACGCGCGAGGGCGAGCGGGTGCTTGCCCATGCGGCAAGCGTGCTTTCCGCCATGGCGGCGCTGGAACACGCCGCCCGGCCGGCTGCGGGGCCGCTTTCGGGGTCGGTGGCGATCGGCCTCATCCCAACCGTCGCCCCCTACCTGATCCCGAAACTCGTGCCCTATCTGAAACGCCATTATCCCGAAGCCGAGGTCGCCCTGAAGGAAGCCGTCACCGACCAGCTTCTCGACCATCTGGAGGAGGGAACGCTCGATGCGGTGGTGGCGGCGCTGCCGATCGAGCGCGACGGCATCCAGACGATGGACCTTTTCGCCGACCGGTTCTTCATGGCGGTCGCGCGCAATCATGAGACCGTGCTGGCCTCGCCGCTGACCCAGGCCGATCTGGAGGTCGATCGCCTGCTGCTCCTGGAGGAGGGCCATTGCCTGCGCGATCAGGCGCTGGCACTCTGCGACCACAAGCCGAAACGCGCCATCGTCAATGTCGGGGCGACGTCGATGACCACGCTGCTGCAGATGGTGGCCAACGACATGGGCATGACGCTGATCCCCGAAATGGCGGTGGCGGCGGAGACCGCGCGCACGCCGCTGACCATCCTGCCCTTTGCGGAGCCTCAACCCGCGCGCCGGCTGGGGCTTTGCTGGCGGCGTTCGGACAGGCGGCGCGAAAGCATGGAGGCGCTGGCGGCGGCGGTGCTGAAATGCCGCGCGGGCTGAGGCGTATTGGCCCTTTACGAAAGCCCTCACAAGCGGGATAGTGTCGGCAGCGAAGAATACCGGCTGACGGGCGAGAGGGGCTTTGGTCATGAGCGGATTGACACGCATTCTGGCGACGGCATTTGCGGTTCTGGCGCTTGGCAGCGCCGCCGCGATGGCGGATGACGACAAGATCATGGTCTTCGGCGGCGATACCTATGCCAGCGGCACGACGACAGTGCTGAACCAGGACAGCCCGCGCAATGCCTTCGTGGCCGGCGCGACGGCGCGGATTGACGGGTCGGTCGGCCGCGATGCGCTTCTGGCGGGCGCCAGGGTTCGTTCCAACGCGAGCGTGAACGGCGATCTCTATGCGGCCGGATTTTCGGTCAGGATCGACGGCACGGTCGCCGGCGATCTTTCGGCTGCCGGCGCGGATATCGAGGTCGGCCCCGATGCTGCCGTCAGCGGCAATGCGCGGCTGGCGGGCGGTTCGGTGGCGATCAACGCGCCGATCGCGGGCAGCCTGCTCGTCGGCAGCGGCGACCTGATGCTGAACGCGGCGGTTTCCGGCGATGTCAGGATCATGGGCGATGATATCGCCTTCGGCCCGGACGCCACGATCGGCGGAACGTTGACCTATTATGCGCCGGATGAAGTCACCATTCCGGAATCGGTAATTGCCGCCGACAAGGTGACATTCCACCAGCTGACGCACGAGGCAGCCCCGGTGGAGGAGGATGAAACCGAGATCGTCTCCGACACGACCGTGGTCGCGAGCTTCATTTCCATGCTGGTCTTCATGCTGGCGCTGGCGACGGTGTTCCTGGTGCTGGCCCCGCAGCGCACGGAGGCGGCCCGGACGCGGCTGATCACCCGGCCTTTCGCCTCGCTCGGCTACGGCTTCGTTGCGCTTTCGACGCTGTTCGGCGCGGTGCCGCTGGCGCTGATGACGATCATCGCCATTCCGCTGATCCCGTTCATCATTCTGGCGACGGTGGTCGGCTGGACCTTTGCTTACCTTCTCGCCGTCTACGCCCTGTCGTGGTGGGTGGTTACCAGCATCAGGCCGCTCAAGCCCAGCCTCGTCAACCGTCTGCTGGCGATTGCCGGCGGGCTGGTGCTGATGTCGCTGCTGCATTACCTGCCGTTCCTCGGCTGGATCGCGAACATCATCGTCGTATTGCTGGGCTTCGGCGCCATGGCGGCCTTGTGCGGCCACGGCATGCTGGCGCGGCGCGAACGCCGAAAGGCGGACGTGATCGAAACCCCGCCACCGCATCCGCCCGCCGCCGCGACGCCGGATCCGACCGACCCGCCGGACGAGCCGCCGCGAGCATAGGCGGTCTCAGAACCGGAAGCCGATGCCGAGATTGACGGCGTTGGTGAGGATGCCGGTCTTCATCCGGTCGCCGCTGTCGATCTCGACGTCGACCCAGGAATAGTTGGCCTTGTATTCGACGAAGGCGTCCCAGTTCTTTGCGAAACTGTAGGAAACGCCCGCCTGGGCCTGCACGGTCGGGCCGCCGAACTGGTAGCCATAGGTGCGGCCGGATGGCCGGGTGACCTCGACATGGGGCACGTTGATGCCGGCCCCGAGGCCGAGATAGGGCGTCCACTTGCTGTCTTTTATCGGAAAGCGGTAGAGCGCGTTCAGCGTCAGCAGATTGAGCCCGTCGGTGAATTCGAAATGGCTCCAGCCCGATTTGGCGAGCGTCGCGTCATCGGCATAGACCTTGGCATGGCTGAAATCGAGCGCGATGCCGAGATTGGGCTGTTTGTAGCGGTCGAGCCAGTAGGTTGCCCGCGCCCCCCAATAGGCCGGCCAGTTGAACGACCGGCCCTCCCAGCCCGCGGTGAAAGCGTCAGCGCCATTGATCTCGATCGATGAATGCGGCGCGGTCTGATAGCCGCCATAGACGGAGAACGCGGTTTCGGCTGAAGCGCAATCGGCAGAAGCGGCAAATGACGCGGCAAGCAGGAGCAGGCCCGCTGAGGAGGTGAGGCGAAGCATGGAGACTCTCGGGTGCGGCGTAATATTAACGATAAATAAAGTATAAATTGGTTAAGGTTTCATGAATGATCACACCCGCGACGGCTGCATTTCATATTGGCTCGAGCGCTCGGCCCTTGCCGTCCCGCTCAAAACATGTTTCCTTTTTGTTCCAATGAGAATCAGGAGGCGACTGTGAGCGAAACGGCGGGGTTGATAACGGGCGATGACGGCAAGGTCCGCTGTTTCTGGCATGGCAATCTGCCGGATTATCTCAGATATCACGATGAGGAATGGGGCCGACCGGTCACCGATGATTTCCGGCTGTTCGAGAAGCTCTGCCTGGAAGGCTTCCAGTCGGGGCTTTCATGGCTGACCATCCTGCGCAAACGCGAGAATTTCCGCGCCGGCTTCGACGGCTTCGATTTTCACAAGGTTGCGCATTACGATCAATCAGATGTCGAGCGGCTGCTGGCCGATGCCGGGATCATCCGCCATCGCGGCAAGATCGAGGCGGCGATCAACAACGCCGCCCGCGCCATCGAGATGGAGGCCGAATTCGGTTCGCTGGCCGCGTATTTCTGGGCGCACGAGCCGGGACCGGAGGACCGGCCGGCAGTGGTCGATCTCGAAACGCTGAGGGCAAACCCGACCACGCCCGTCTCTGTGAAGATTTCGAAGGATCTGAAGAAGCGCGGCTGGAAATTCGTCGGCCCCACCACCGTCTATGCCTTCATGCAGGCGATGGGGCTGGTCAACGACCATCTTGAGGGCTGCTGCTGCCGCGATGAGGTGGAGCGGCTGCGGGCCGCGCTGAAGCGGCCCGTCGCCTCCTGATCAGCCGATCTGCAGCGCGAAGATCAGCGCCAGCGCGATTGCCGTCAGCGCCGCGATCGAAAGCACGGCGGTGGCGACCACCCGGCCGCCGGCGCGGCCGAGCGAGCGGATATCGACCGACAGCCCGAGCGCGGCCATCGCCAGAACGGTCAGCGCGTTGGAGGTGTGGGCGAGCGGCTCGATGAACTCTTCGGGAAACGCTCCGGCCGAGCGCAACGCCATCATCAGCGCGAAGCCGATGATGAACCAGGGCGCGATATGCCTGAGCTTCACCTTGGCGCCGCTTGAGCCGGAGCGCATGCTCATGCCGAGCGCGAACAGCACCGGACCCAACATCATCACCCGGATCAGCTTCACCAGCGTGCCGGTCTGCACCGCGATCACGCCGCCGGGCTGCGCCGCGGCCAGAACCTGCGGCACGGCATAGACGGTGAGGCCGGAGAGCACGCCATATTGCGCGCCGGTCATGCCGAGGCCGACAAGCGCCAGCGGCAGCGCCAGCACCATGATGACGCCGAGCACGGCGGTGAACGCGATCGCCGAGGCGATATCGCGCGGTTCCGCATCGATCACCGGGGCGGCGGCCGCAATCGCGGAATTGCCGCAGATCGAGTTGCCGCAGGCCACCAGCGTGGCGAGCTTTTTGTTGAGCCCGAGCGCGCGGCCGATGCCATAGGAAACCGCGATCGCGACGACCACCGTGCCGATAATGCCGAGCACCAGCGCCGGCCCGGCCGCCTTCAGCGCCTGCACGCTGATCGACGCGCCGAGCAGCACGATCGCGACTTCGAGGATGAATTTCTCGCAGAAGCGGATGCCGGGCTTGAACACTTCAGACAGCGACACGAGCGAGCGGATCAGCGTACCGAGCAGGATCGCCAGCACCAGGTTCTCGATGAAGCGATGGCCGGAAAGCCGCACTTCCACCGCCTCCAGCCCGAAGGCGGCCAGCGCCACGAGGCAGGACAATATAATCCCGGGCGCGAGGTTCATGATCGGCGCGGTCCAGGAGCGGTCGGGATTGTGGGTGACGGCAATGCGCATGCGGGTATTTCCTCGTTTGCGCAATACATGGTCTTCTTAAATGTCGTATTCCATCGAATAATAATTGACGTTTTGTTCGATTTTGGAGAATGTTTTTCCATGATGACCGTGGAGCAACTCGTCGTGTTCGTGGCCGTGGCCGAGCGCGAACACCTGACCCGGGCGGCCGAGGCGCTGCGCCTGACGCCATCGGCGGTGTCGAGCGCGCTGCGCAAGCTCGAGGACTTCTATCAGGTGGCGCTGTTCGACCGCGTCGGCCGGGGCCTGGTGCTGACGGCGGAGGGCCGGGTGTTTCTGGAGGAGGCCCGCGCAGCCCTCGCCCGCATCCGTTCCGCCGAGCAGGTGCTGGGCGAACTCGGCGGGCTGGAGCGCGGGCAGCTTTCGGTCTATGCCAGCCAGACGATTGCCAGCTACTGGCTGCCGGAAGTGCTGATGCGGTTTCACGCGCGCTATCCCGGCATCGAACTCAAACTCGCCATCGGCAACACCACCACGGTGGCCGACGCGGTGGCGAAGGGCGAGGCGGAGCTCGGCTATATCGAGGGCACGCTCGACAATCCGCGACTCAGGAAGCGGCACCTGACCGATGACGCGCTGATGGTGGTGGTCGGCCCCGGCCATCCGCTGGCCGATGGCCGCGCGGTGACGGCGGCGGAACTGGTCGCGGCGACCGGCTTCGTGCTGCGCGAGGAGGGCTCCGGCACGCGCTTCGAGTTCGAGCATGCGATGGCGGGCTTCGGCATCGCCGCCGCAGATCTCGACGTGGTGATGGTGTTGCCCTCCAACGAGGCGGTGCTTTCGGCGGTGCGCTCGGGCCGGGCCGCGACGGCGGTTTCCGGCGCGGTGGCCGCGCCCTGGCTTGCGTCGGGCGGGCTGAAGCGCCTCGATTTCGACCTGCCCTCGCGCGCGTTCCAGCTTCTGAGCCACAAGGAACGGCATCTGAGCAAGGCGGCGGCCGCGCTGGTGGCCTTCAGCATCGAGGCTCAGCCCGATGCGCTGCCGCCAAGGGCCAGCGGTTCCGGCGCGATCTCCAGATAAAGCTCGTGCGGCGTATCGGGCAGGCCGCGCCGGTAGCCGAAATCGAGTTTCAGGGCGCCGGCCGTCATGCCCGCCGCTTCGGCATGGGCGTGCAGGCGCGCGAAGCCCCCGGCAATGTCCGCAAGCGGCCCGTCATGGCGAAGGCGAAGATAGCGTCCGGGCGCGACCACATGGCGTTCCAGGCCGTTCGGTATCTCGGTCTTGCCGGCGGCCAGAAAGCCGAGAAACTCGGCATAGGTGCCATCTTCCTGCCTGCGGGAGACCTCCAGAAAGTTCGCGGCCTCCGGGGCGGCGACGAACAGCCTCTGCCAGCCGGCGGGAACCGATTTCGGCAGGTGGTGCCACGCGCCGCGCACCGTCAGGCCGATGCAGACGAGTTCAGGCAGGGGTGTGGTTGTGATCACGATCGGTCCTCCTTTTCGCCGCCGCCGCTTGGCCGGCGACCGCCTTGGCGCTTGCCGGACTTCCGGCGATCCGTTAATCAGGGCCGGAAAAATGAAGCTGTGTTCCGGATAGGTCAACCATGAGCGACAAGAAGAAGAAACCGCAGAAGTTGAAGGCCCGCCTGCCGCGCGGCTTTGGCGACCGCTCCGCCGCCGATATCCGCGCGACCGAGGAAATGGTGGCGAAGATCAAGGCGGTCTACGAGAACTACGGCTTCGATCCGGTGGAAACGCCGATGTTCGAATATACCGATGCGCTGGGCAAATTCCTGCCGGACAGCGACCGCCCGAACGAGGGCGTGTTCTCGCTCCAGGACGATGACGACCAGTGGATGAGCCTGCGCTACGACCTGACCGCGCCGCTCGCCCGCCATGTCGCCGAAAACTTCAACGACATCCAGCTTCCCTACCGCACCTATCGCGCCGGCTACGTGTTCCGCAACGAAAAGCCCGGCCCCGGCCGCTTCCGCCAGTTCATGCAGTTCGACGCCGACGTCGTTGGCGCGCCGGGCGTCCAGACCGATGCCGAAATGTGCATGATGATGGCGGATACGATGGAAACGCTCGGCATTGCGCGCGGGGATTATGTGATCCGGGTGAATAACCGGAAGGTGCTGGATGGGGTGCTGGAGGCGATCGGCCTTGGCGGCGAGGAGAATGCGGCGCAGCGGCTGACGGTGCTGCGGGCGATCGACAAGCTGGATAAGTTTGGGGTCGAGGGCGTGAAGCTTCTGCTGGGCGAGGGCCGCAAGGATGAAAGCGGCGACTTTACGAAGGGCGCGGGTCTGGACGCGGATCAGATTTCTACTGTCCTGCCTCTTCTCGAACCTATGGCCGGTGCAGTCTTTTTTCGGGACGAAGTCGGTGTGGACGGAGATGAGTTTTGGTTTGGAGAAATGCGGGCCACATTTGACGAGCCGCCTAAGCAGCAGCGCACAGGTGTTGAGGGGTGGCTAAGTAACTACAAAACCATCGAAGGGTTACGTGATCGATGCCGAAATTTGCGCAATGAGAAAATAGATCAGGCTTTGGCCGAACTTGATCATATTGAGAAGATAATTACCAGCGCTGGCTATGGTACAAAGCGCATAAGAATTGACCCCTCAGTCGTCCGCGGCCTCGAATACTACACTGGCCCCGTCTACGAAGCCGAGCTCACTTTCGACGTCACCAACGAAAAAGGTGAAAAGGTCGTGTTCGGCTCGGTCGGCGGCGGTGGGCGGTATGATGGGCTGGTGTCGCGCTTCATGGGCCAGCCGGTGCCGGCGACGGGCTTTTCCATCGGCGTGTCGCGGCTGATGACGGCGCTGAAGAACCTCGGCAAGCTCGGCGCGACCGAGATCATCGAGCCGGTTCTGGTCACCGTCATGGATGGCGATGCCGAGGCCATGGGGCGCTACCAGAAGATGACGCAGGAACTGCGCCGCGAAGGCATCCGCGCGGAGATGTATCAGGGAAACTGGAAGAAATTCGGCAACCAGCTCAAATATGCCGATCGCCGCGGTTGCCCGATCGCGATCATCCAGGGCGGTGACGAGCGCGCCGAGGGCGTCGTCCAGATCAAAGACCTGATCGAGGGCAAGCGCTTGTCCGGCGAGATCGAGGACAACGCCGAATGGCGCGAGGCCCGCGTGGCCCAGAAGACCGTGCCGGAAGGCGATCTCGTCGCGGAGGTCCGGGCGATGCTGGCGGCGCAGGCCGAGGATAGGAAGCGGACGGGCTGAGGGGCAAGCTTCTCAGTTTCTTTCGGCCTTTGCGACGGGCAGAAACGCCGCAGCCTACAATCTCCCCCCTTGAGGGGGAGATGTCGCGAACGCGACAGAGAGGGGTAAAGGGCGTGAGCCCTAAAAGCCGCAGTCTCCGTGCTCTCGGATAAGTTTCACCCCTCTCTGCCCCTATCGGGGCATCTCCCCCTCAAGGGGGGAGATTGTTTGGTGGTTGGTGAGATTCACCCCAAACCAAAAAAACGGCAGGCATTGCTGCGAACCGTTTATTGCACGCAGGCGCGGTGTTCAGTTGCCGCGTCATGCTGGCGGCGCAGGCGGAGGATCGGCAGCGCGCGGGCTGAGGGGCAAGCCTTTCAGTTTTCCGTGGTCTTTGTGATGGCAGAAGCGTCGCAGCTCATAATCTCCCCCCTTGAGGGGGAGATGTCGCGAAAGCGACAGAGAGGGGTAAAGGGCGTGAGCCCTAAAAGCCGCAGTCTCCGTGCTCTCGGATGGGGTTCACCCCTCTCTGCCCCTGTCGGGGCATCTCTCCCTCAAGGGGGGAGATTGTTTGGTGGTTGACGAGATTCTTCCCCAAAAACAAAACGGCCCGCATTGCTGCGAGCCGTTTGTCACACGCAGGCGCGGCAGGTCAGATGCCGCTGCCCTTGTTCTCGCGCTCCCTGGCGCGGTCGTCCATCAGTTCGTACCACATGGCGTTCAGCACCGCGAAGAGCGCTGCGAGCGGCAGACCGAGGATCCAGGCGAAGTACCACATAGAATTCTCCTTTCGTGAAAGGGGGGCGGGCCCTCAGGCCCGCCGGCTTTTCTCAGTAGGCGTGCTTGTCCGAGTTGGTGACGTCCGCGTCGGTCACCTTGCCCCACATGATGTGGTAGACCCACGAGGTGTAGGCGAGGATCAGCGGCACGAAGATCAGCGCGCAGACCAGCATGATGAACAGCGTCAGGTGGCTCGACGATGAATCCCATGCCGTCAGGCTGGCGCCGGGCTGTTCCGACGACGGCAGGATGAACGGGAACATCGCAACGCCGGGGGTCGCGACCACGCCGAAGACCGAAGCCGACGAAGACAGCATGGCAAGCGCCGGCCGGTTGCCGCGGAGCCCGATGAACGCGCCGATCGCGCCGAGGAAGCCGAGCGCGGGCGCCAGCATCATCCACGGATAACGGCCGTAATTGACGAACCATGCGCCCTGCGAGCGGGCAACATCGTTCATCAGCGGGTTCGACGGGCCGGCCGCATCGACGGCGCCGGTGAAGGCGTAGCCGTCAATGCCGTAATAGAGCCAGACGCCGGCGAGCGCGAACAGCACGATCAGGGCAACCGCCGAGATCGACCCGAAGCCGCGGGCGCGGTCGTTGACCGGGCCTTCGGTCTTGGTCGTCAGGTAAGCCGCGCCGTGCATGACCAGCATGGCGACGCAAACCAGACCGGTCAGCAGCGCGTAGGGGTTCAGCAGGCCAAAGAACGAGCCGTCATAGAAGATGCGAAGGTCGTTATCGAGCCGGAAGGGAACGCCCTGCAGCACGTTGCCGAGCGCCACGCCGAAGATCAGCGTCGGCACGAAGCCGCCGATGAACAGCAGCCAGTCCCAGGTATTGCGCCAGGTGGCGCTTTCGCGCTTGGAGCGGTACTTGAAGCCGACCGGGCGCAGGATGAGCGCGAACAGGATCGCAAACATCGCCAGATAGAAGCCCGAGAACGATACGGCGTAGATGGCCGGCCACGCCGCGAAGATCGCGCCGCCGCCGAGGATGAGCCACACCTGGTTGCCTTCCCAGACCGGGCCGACCGTGTTGACCACGACGCGGCGTTCGGTGTCGTTCTTGGCGACGAAGGGAAGCAGGGTGGCGGTTCCGAGATCGAAACCGTCCATCACGGCGAAGCCGATCAGCAGAACGCCGAGCAGCAACCACCAGATGACGCGGAGGACTTCGTAAGAGATAAGATCGTGTAGTACCATGATGTTTTACTCCGCAGGTGCCATGGTGCCCTGAACCCGGCGAGCGCCGAGAACCGGCATGTCGGGTCCGTTGTCCGGCTGCGGTCCCTTGCGGATCGCGGCGAGCATCAGGCCCATTTCGACGATGAACAGCACCGTATAGATTCCGACAAAGCCGATGATCGTGAGCAGCACCGTACTCGCGCCGAGGCTCGAGACTGCGAGCGCCGTCGGCAGGATGCCCTCGATGATCCATGGTTGGCGGCCGAGTTCCGCGACGATCCAGCCGCATTCGGCGGCAATCCACGGCAGCGGAATGATCCAGACCGCGAGGTGCAGCAGCCAGCGATGGCTGTCCAGCCTGCGACGGGTCGACAGGTAGAAGAACACACCCATGACGGCAATGAACAGGAAGCCGGCGCCGACCATGATGCGGAACGACCAGAACAGCGGACCGACCGGGGGAACCAGGCTGTTTGCGGCCTGTTCGATCTGGGCGGGCGTTGCGTCTGCCGGATCATCCACGAACGGCTTCAGGAGATAGGCGTAACCGAGGTCGTTGCCGTATTCCTCCATGAGAGCCTGGTCGGCCGGGTCCGGCGTGCCGGTGCCCATATTCGCGCGCATGTTCTGCAACGCGGTATAGGCCTGGATGCCGTTTTCGATCTTGGTCTTGCCGTTTTCGACCAGCTCGTTGATGCCCTCGATCGGGGTATCGAGCGAGCGGGTGCCGATCAGGCCCATGACCCACGGGATCTTCACCGCATAATGGGTCTCGCGGTTTTCGGTATCGGGAATGCCGAACAGCGTGAACGAGGCAGGCGCCGGTTCCGTTTCCCACATGGATTCGATCGCGGCGAGCTTCATCTTCTGGTGTTCGGTCGTCAGATACCCGCTTTCGTCACCCAGCACGACCACCGAAAGGGCGGCAGCAAGGCCGAAGGAACAGGCAACCGTCATCGAACGCTTGGCAAGCTCCACATGGCGGCCCTTCAGCACATACCATGCGCCGACGCCGAGCACGAAGACCGAGGCCGTGACATAGCCGGCCGAAACCGTATGCACGAACTTCGCCTGCGCGACCGGGTTGGTCAGAACCTCGAAGAAGTTGGTGACCTCCATGCGCATCGTGACCGGATTGAAAGCCGAGCCGACCGGGTTCTGCATCCAGCCATTGGCGATCAGGATCCACAGCGCCGAAAGGTTCGAGCCGATGGCGACGCACCAGGTGATGATCAGGTGCGCTACCCGCGACATGCGGTCCCAGCCGAAGAAGAACAGGCCTACGAAGGTGGCTTCCAGGAAGAAGGCCATCAGCCCCTCGATCGCCAGAGGCGCGCCGAAGATGTCGCCGACATAGTGGCTGTAATAGCTCCAGTTCATGCCGAACTGGAATTCCATCACGATGCCGGTGGAAACGCCGATGGCGAAGTTGATACCGAACAGCGTCCCCCAGAATTTGGTCATTTGCCGCCATATCTTGCGGCCGGTCATGACGTAGGTCGTTTCCATGATCGCGATGATCATGGAAAGGCCCAGCGTCAACGGCACAAACAGAAAGTGATAGAGCGCCGTCATAGCGAATTGCAGGCGCGATAGCGCCACGATGTCCAGTTCCATTGCGTCTCTCCCGCGTTCAAACCGGGTCTCAGTTTCATCGGCCGCCGTTTGAACGGCAGGCCGCATTATTATTGGAGGCCGGGTTTCAGTCCGGTCTCAGTGCGGCAAGCGCTCCGGCAAAGCCGGGCTCGCCTCTTCTGTAGGCGGAAACGATCCGCCCCGAATTGATCATGATCAGTCGATCGGCAATTTCTGCCTCCCGACGGATATGGGTCGCGATCAGCAAACTACGGTGTTTTCCGGCGCGCGCTTTGATCTTTGTCATGACGTCGCGCGCTGTCTTGCCATCGAGACCCTCGCTCGGCTCGTCGAGCAGCCATACCGGCGTATCGCGCAGCACCAGCCGGGCGAGCGCCAGCCGCCGGGCCTGTCCGCCCGAAAGCCCGAGGCCCTGTTCGCCGAGCTCGGTATCGAGACCGTGGGGCAGGCCGCGCACGGTGTCGCCGAGGCCGGCGGCGTCGAGCGCCTCCATCAGCCGTTCATCGCCGGCGGCGGGGAAGGCGAGCTTCAGGTTGGCGCGCAGCGTATCCTGGAACAGCTCTGTGCGCTGGGTCAACAGCGTGGCCGGCAGGGCGGCGATGGTGCCGGCGTCCGGCGCGACTTCGCCGGCGATCAGCGCCATGATCGAGGATTTTCCGGCCCCGCTCGCGCCTATCAGCGCCACCCTTTCGCCTTCCGCGATCGTCAGCGTCAGGCCGGAAATGGCCGCGGCACCGCGTCCGGGATAGCGCAGGCGGACATTGTCGAACGCCACCGCGATGCCGGCATCCGGCGCGGCGTGAACGGCGCTGGCGGCGGGTTCCGCTTCCAGTCGGGGCGAGAGCCTGCGCGCGGCCAGCAGCGTGCGGCCAAGCTCCATCGCGCCGCGCCTGAGCGCCGCGAACGGTTCCAGTGCTGCAAAGGCGATGAGGAGTGCCAGGGCGGCAAGCGGCGCGGTGATCTGCCCGGCCTCGGCGAGGGCAGCGCCGGAAAGCAGCACGCCGGCGAGAATCAGGGCGGTGACCATATCGAAGCCGAAACCGGTATTGCTGTCGATCCGGTTGAGCGCCAGATCGGCGGCATATTCCCTGCTGTCGGCGTTTTCCACCCTTCCGCGCTGGGCATCGAGCCGGCCGGCAAGGGCCAGTTCGCTCTGGCCGGCAACCATGTCCACGGCGCGGGCGCGCAGCGCCTCCTGGGCATGCGCCCGGCGGCGGGCGGGCTTTTCGGCCGCGCGCGCGGCCAGCGCCGGCAGGGCAAGGCCCGGCAGCACGATCGCCGCGCCGACGGCCAGCGCCAGCGGCCACGACAGAATGCCGAGCGCGATGATGGCGGCGAGCCCGGCGATGACCGCGACAGCGCCCGGCACCAGCACCCTCAGATAAAGCGAATCGAGCGCGTCGACATCGGCCGTCAGCCGGAACAGCAGGCGCGCGGGGCGGAGCGCCAGCGCGCGGGCAGCACCCGGCGCCGCAAAGCCCCGGAACAGTTTGACGCGCAGGCCCGCCAGCACCCGCAGCGTCGCATCATGGGTCTGCAGCCGTTCGAAATAGCGCCCGGCGGTGCGCGAAAGGGCGAGAAAGCGGATCGCGGCCGACGGTGCGAAGACATCAAAGGCAAGCGCCGTCGCCATGCTCAGCCCTGCGATCGCGGTGGCGGTCACGAACCAGCCGGAGACGCCCAGCAGCGCAATGCCGGCGAGCACGGTAAAGGCGGAAAGCGCCGCACCCGCGACAAGCCCGCCGCGCCGCTCGCGCCAGAACAGGCGGATGATCGGGCCAAGGGCCGCAAAGCCTCGTGTTTTCATAGCCCGTTCTCCCTGAAGCTCTCGGCCCTGAAATCCTCTGCAAGGTGCACGACGCGGTCCATCCGCGCGGCCAGTACCGGATCGTGGGTCGCGACGATCAGCGTGCGGCCGGCGGCTAGCGTCAGCAGCGCTTCGGTGATTTCGGCGGCGGTGTGGTGATCGAGATGGGCGGTTGGCTCGTCGGCGAGGATGAGGCCTGCGCCCCGGGTCGCGGCGGCGCGCGCCAGCGTCAGACGGAGGCCCTCGCCACCGGAAAGCCCGGCGCCGTTTTCGCCGATCATGGCGTTGCCATGGGCCTCGGCGACGGTGTCGAGCGCGGATAGCTTCAGCGCTGCGGCGATATCGTCGCGGCTGATATCCTCGCGGCTGAGGCGGATATTTGAGGCGATCGAACCGGCGAAGAGATGCGGGTCCTGGCCGATCCAGGCGATCTTTCTGCGCAGCCTGTCGGCGGTGTCGTCGGCAAGCGTCAGGTCATCGATGACGATGCGGCCGTGGCGGGCCTCGGCCAGCCCTGCGATGAGCGCAAGCAGCGTCGACTTGCCGCTGCCCGAGGGGCCGAGCAGCGCGACATGCTCTCCCGGTCTGACGGTCAGATCGAAGCCGTCGAAGACCGGGTCTTTCGAGCCCTGATGGACGAAGCCGAGATCGCGCAGTTCCACGCTTGCCGGGCGGGCCGATGCCGGGGCTGCATCGGCTGTCGCGCCGCCGACCATGGAAAGCCCGTCCTCGGCAAGGCTGTCGAGCGCGGAAAGCGCGGCCTCGCCGGCCGCGCGGTCGTGCCAGACGGACGACAGCATTCTGAGAGGATCGAAGAAGGCCGGCGCCAGCAGCAATATGAACAGGCCTTCCGACAGCGTCAGCTTGCCGCCCCAGGCGCCGAAGCCGATCTGGCCCAGAAGATGAAAGCCGATATAGGCCGCGGCCATCGCAACGCCGAGCGCGGAAAACAGCTCGAGCACAGCGGATGTCAGGAAGGCGATTTTCAGCACCGCCATGGTGCGCCGCCGCAGGTTTTCGGCGCGATACCTCAGGCGGCGCGAGACCTGCTCAACGGCATCGAAGGAGCGGATGGTCTGCAGCCCGCGCAACCGGTCGAGCAGGAAGGCGTTGAGCGTTCCCATGTCGGCAAGGTGCTTTTCGCTCGCCGATTGCGCGCTCCAGCCGATCAGCGCCATGAAGACGGGGATCAGGGGCGCTGCGATCAAAAGCACCAGCGCCGCGATCCAGGAATAGGGAAATACCACCGCCAGTATGGCGAGCGGCACCACGCTCGCCTTGAAGCGCGCGGTCTGGAAGCGGGCAAGATAGGGCACGATATGTTCGGCCTGCTCTGCAAGAATGCTGGCGGCTTCGCCCGAGGCGGCCCGACCGGTATCGAGCGGCGAACGTCGCGTGAGGGCGGCGACCGCGATGGCGCGCTTTCGCGAGAGGATTTTTCGGGCCTCTCGATAGGCCATGCGGTTGCCTGCCCGCTCCAGGAGAGCCTTGGCAAGGCCGAGCGCCAGCACGGCGGCAGCCAGCGGCCAGATCTCGGCAACGCCATTGCCCGCCGCCACCCGTCCGATGCCATAGGCAAGGCAGGCGGCTTGCGGCAGCCACATCAGTTCGGCAAGGGTGGAGAGCCAGGCGGCAAGCTTCAGCGCGCGGGTTTTCGGCGCGCGCGATTTCTGTCGGGCCGCCTCCGGCGCCGCGCCTCGCGGTGACGCGGCGCGGCCATTGCCCCGAGCGGCGGTCCGCGCGGGGGCGTCGTCGTCTGCCCTGGGTTTTTCGACAAGCGCGTCCATCATGAAACCTTGCTGTCTTTTGCGCCCTTCCGGCCGAAGCCGGGGAGCCTGTCTGCCGTTTCCAGCAGTTTGGTGACGGCCGAGCCCATGCCCAAAAGCATCAGAAGCCGATCGGTCTCCATCACCTTCACATCATCGTACCAGTCGGAAAGTTTTTCAATCAATGCGTGCATTTCGCCCAGTCTTTCCTGCGCATAGCGCTCTTCGTCGTTCTCCGGTTCGCGCATCAGTACCTCGCGCAGCATGGTCAGCGTCGGGTCGATCTCTCGCTTCTTGCGCTCTTCGGCGAGCGTCCTCAGAATTGCCCAGACATCCTCGGGAGTGGTAAAATAGTCCCGCCGGTCGCCCGGCTTGTGGCGCAGCAGAACTAGCCCCCAGCCCTGCAATTCCTTCAGCCCCATGGCCACGTTCGAGCGCGACATCTTCAGCGCTTCCACCATGTCGTCGGCGCAGAGCGGCTCGCTGGTAGCGTAAAGCAGGGCGTAAATCTGCCCCACCGAACGGTTGATGCCCCAGCGGCTTCCCATTTCCCCGAAATGGGCCACGAAATCCTGCACAATCGGTGACAATGGCATCGATATTCCTGCTATATCTGAATTTTCAGAAATTTCTGAAAATTATGTATACCGATACTTGACGGAAAGCAAGCCGCCGATCTCTTGCTACCGATGTAGCCGAATGGGAGCGGTCTGAAATTGATTTATGTCATGTGGGTGAAGCGGGTGCGTCAGCCGTAAGGCTCGTAGCAATGCGAAGCCCTATACCCTCATCCGGCCTTCGGCCACCTTCTCCCCACGGGGAGAAGGGGACGCCGGTGAGGCTCTGCCTGTCCGAAGGCTTCTGCGGCTGCTGCATGGTTCCCCTCGCCCCGGAGGGGAGAGGGTGGCGCGGATGCGCCGGGTGAGGGGAGACAGCGCCTGCCGCGTGCATTGCGTCTGCGGCTTTGCTCCTCCACCCACCCGCGTCAAAATCACCGAATGGTGGCCGAAAGGGTTTCGGCGAGCGCCTGCTTCGGCTTCAGATTGCAGTAGGCCGGGCGGTCGCGTTCGAAGCGCCAGCCTTCGGAAAGCGGTCCCGCGTCGACACTGTCGAAACCGAACTGATGATAGAGTTCGGCGATCACCGCCTTAGCCTCCGCATCATCGCCGGCCAATGGCAGGGCGAAACGATCGGCAGTATCCTCCGGCCGTCCCGCCACCTCTAGGTCGATCATCCGGATGGCGTTGAAGGCCTTGACGACGCGGGCGCCCGGCAGATGCGCGGCGATCATCTCGCTGGTGGTGGTCTCGCCCCGGTCCAGCGCTTCGATATGGCCATCGCGCTCGTGATAGTAGTTGATCGCGTCGATCACGATCTTGCCCCTG
>MDSV01058149.1_pt1 | contig 18187 bp, 19 predicted proteins | sample 810851 | NCBI WGS metagenome assembly MDSV01 (sample SAMN05326640, study PRJNA326480) | marine metagenome | isolation source: seawater | place: Atlantic Ocean: North East | collected 2012 | reverse complement strand
ATTTTTTTAAAGTATTTTAATTGTTTTATCATTTTATTAAGATTAATTTTAGTCGTTTTATAAAAGAGGAAGCGATGATTAAAGAATTTTTAGAAAGCGTTAATTTGTTCTATGATGTTAAAGAATCTGTGATAGAAGAAGTATCTTCCGTATCGCAAGTTAAAAACTACCCTAAAAATAGTATGATTATTCTTGAGGAAGAATTTGGTGATCAATTATTTATAGTAAAGACTGGAACTGTTAAAATAACTAGAGTTAATGATGAAGGAAAAGAGGTTATTTTAGCTCTCCTTGGAGTTGGGGATTTTTTTGGTGAAATGGCAATACTTGATGGAAAGTCAAGGTCTGCAAATGCCCTTGCACAAGAGAAATGTGAAGTTGTAACAATAAATAGCGCTGATTTTATAAATATATTGAAAAATAACTTTCAAGTCTCTATGAACTTATTAGAGGAATTAGCCGTTAGACTTAGAAAGTCAGACCAACAGATTGAAGCATTATCTTTATCTGACGCAGAACATAGAATTGGAGTTTCATTACTTAATATTGCAGAAGACATGGGGGTTATTAAAAACGGTGTAGTTACGATACCTAATTTGCCATATCAACAAGATATCGCAAATATGGCCGGAACATCTCGTGAGACTGTTTCTAGGGTTCTTAAAATGTTTGAAGATAGGCTGTTAATAACAAAAAAGGGCCATACTTTACAAATATCTGATTATAAATTTTTTAAACGTATTTTTGGCTAATCAAGTATACCTATTATAAACACTTTGCTTTCAGGTATTATAAATCAAGATTATTCAGCTTTGGCAAAAGCAATTACCCTTGTAGAGAACTGCTCTCAAGGTTACAGATCTTTACTGAGTGACATATATCGCTACAGAAAAAAAAATCATAAAATTGGGATAACGGGCCCCCCTGGATCAGGTAAGAGCACTCTTACAGCTAAAATTGTCAATAAATATTTAGATGAAGATAAGAAAATTGCAGTTATCTGTGTTGACCCTTCTAGCTCATTTAATGGCGGAGCAATCCTTGGAGATAGAATTAGAATGCAAGAGATTTATGGTAACAAAAATGTGTTTATTAGAAGCTTAGCAACTAGAGGTTCTCTTGGAGGCTTATCTAATTCTGTTTCAAACATAGAAACTTTATTAGAGGCATTTGGTTTTGATATAATAATTTATGAAACTGTTGGCGTTGGTCAAATTGAGATTGATGTTGCTAATTATGCAGACTCTTTATTACTTGTTCTTACTCCAGAGTCTGGTGATGATATTCAAATGATGAAGGCTGGTCTTATAGAATTTGCAAGTATAATAGTTATTAATAAATCTGACAGACCCGGATCCAAGAAGATGAAAGTGATTTTAGATCAAGTTGTAAGTTTTAATAATAATGAATGGTCTATCCCAGTAGTAGATGTTATTGCGATTAAAGATAGCAACATTAATAAGCTTTGTCGTAAAATTTCAAATCACCACTCTTTTTTAAATAATAACAACCTTATTACTAAAAAAAACAACCAAAAATACATTCAGTCAATAAAAACAATGATTGAGGATTATAGTATTAAGAGAATTCTTGATTCGGAATCAATGATGCTAATCGAAAAAGAACTTACCAAGCCTAAAGATGAAGTAATATCTCCTCAAGAAATGTTTTTAAGGTTGAGGAAATGACTAAACCTTCATCTGAAATGACTTTTTGGGAGCATATTGACGAACTTAGATTAAGAATTATATCATCACTTCTTGTATTTTTTTTAACATCGATCGTTTCCTATATTTTTATCGATCATATATTAGAGTTCATTAGAACCCCAATTATCGATATAATTAAAAATAACTCTAATATCCAAGAAGCTTTTAAGGGTATTACTGATCCATTTTTTTTAAATATTTCAACCTCGCTGTACTCTGGGTTTTTTCTTTCGTTACCTTTTATTTTGTATAGTTTTCTTAGATTTATTTTTCCAGCAATTAAAAAAAAGAATTTTATTTTTTTATCTATGACAATATTATTCAGTGTTATTCTATTTCTGTTAGGTGCATTTTTATCATATAAATTATTATTCCCAATTAGTATTCATTTTCTAATTACCTTTATACCTTCAAATAGTGATATTCCACTTTTTATTTTTGTAAATGAATATATATCTTTAATATTCTCAGTAACAATACTTATAGGGTTGGTTTTTCAGCTTCCAATTGTAGCGTTATTTCTATCAAAATTACGATTGATCACCCCAAGAACATTATCATTAGGTAGAAAGTATGCCATTCTAGGTTCGGTTATCATTTCTGCTCTTATCACTCCACCTGATATTGTTAGTCAGATTTTATTGTCAATTCCAATTTTAGTTTTATACGAACTTTCAATCCTAATTGTTAAAATTTTTAATAATGAATAATTATATAAAAAATGAAATAAATATTTTTGAAAAAAAATATTTTAAGAATATTGAATCTGAGGTTGACCTAATCGATAAAGTTGTTAGATATTTGTGTAAGCATAAAGGGAAGATGTTGCGGCCTCAGCTCGCGATTTTTACAGCTAAAATACTTGGCAATGTTAATGATAAAACATATTTGGTAGCTTCTCTTGTGGAAATGATTCACGTTGCGACTTTAATACATGACGATATTGTCGATGAATCTTATCTTAGAAGGGGATGGCCAACTATTAGCAGGATTTGGAAAAATAAACTATCTGTCCTTATTGGAGATTATCTTTTTTCGAAAGCACTAACTACCACAGTAAAGCTGGATGATTTAAATTCTATTTCAATTTTATCAAATGCCTCTGACAGACTTAGTAAGGGCGAAATTTTTCAAATTCAGCAATCTAAAAAAAGAGATATGACTGAAGATATGTATTATAGCATGACCTCTGATAAAACAGCGTCACTTTTTAGCGCAACTTGCGAGCTTGCTGCAATTTCTGCTACAGATGATAAAGCAAATATTTCAAAGTTTAAGAAATTCGGAGAAAATTTTGGAATAGCTTATCAGATAAAAGATGATATAAATGATATTATTGGAAAAACTGAAGATTTAGGCAAGCCATCAAATTTTGATTTAAAAAGAAATATGCTAACTCTTCCATTTATTCATTGTATTCATAACTTGAGCCCTAGAAAAAAGAAAAGTTTCTTAACTAACATGAAATCCTTATCGAAAAAAGGTAAGATTAAGGAGATTATTTCTATAGTTGATAAGTATAATGGCTTGGATTATGCTAATAGTATTATGGATAAATTTTTAGAGGAATCAAAAAATAATATATCTAACTTCCCAAACAGTGGTGAATTAACTTTATTTATAGATAGTATTTTCTATGACAAATAATAGTATTATAAATATCCCAAATTTTATTTCAGTAACGAGGATTTTCTTGACAATACCTCTTGTGTATTTTTTAAGTAAAATTCCAAATAAATTGGAATTTAAGGATTTTGATGAGTTTGGTTTTGAGCTCTCTGCAATAATTGTAATAATATCTGTTATGATAATTTCAGATTTATTGGACGGATATATTGCGAGACTACTCAATAATGTTACAGATTTTGGAAAGCTTATTGATCCATTGGCTGATAAAGTGTGTCTTCTTATAGTGATAATATATTTAACACAGAAGCCTGGACTAGATGGTTTTTTTATATTATTATATTTCATTCTACTTTGCTTTAGAGATACGATGATTTTATTATTAGGTTTATATCTCATGAATAAACATGATTATAGATTTAATTCAATTAACAGCGGTAAGTGGTTTGTAGGGTTTTCAGCAATTATGTTTTTAGCATTTATATATGATCCAATCTTGATTAAGTTTATATATATTAAATGGTTTCTTTATTTTATATCAATAATGCTTATGATTTATAGTACATATGAATATTATAATAGATACATGCAATTACTATTAGAGAAAGGTGATGTTTAGAAAAGGTATTAAAAAAAGTAAAATAGGAATACTTAAAGCTTTTTCTTTTATTTCAGGTAAAGTAAACATTAGCAATGAAGATTTAGATAAATTTGAAGAACTACTTATTGAATCAGATATGGATTTGGAAACTATAGATTGTATTTTATATGAAGCAAAACGATTAAAAGACGACAGAACTCCTTTATCTGTCAGCTTTAAAAATATTATAAAGGAAACACTACCTTCTCTAGGCCCTGTCAAGCAATCTAAGGTCACTATGCTTGTTGGAGTAAATGGAACTGGTAAAACAACTTTTTGTGCAAAATATGCAAAATATTTATCAAATATTAATAAAAAGGTTCTAATTGTTGCAGCTGATACTTATAGAGCTGCCGCATACGAACAAATTAAAAATTGGAGCGATAAATATGGATTTAAGTGTATCGCAAATATAGCTAAAAGCGACCCTTCTTCTGTCATTTATGATGCTTTAAATTCAAATGATGCCAAAGAAGCAGATAGTATAATTATTGATTCAGCAGGAAGACTTCATAATTCTATTAATCTAATGAAGGAGCTTAGAAAAATGTCAAATGTTATTCAAAAATTTGACTATACGTATAATAATTTGATTAGTATTGATGCAAATACTGGAAAAAATGCCTTAGATCAAATTAAATTATTTAATGATTATTTAAATATTGATGGTGTTGTTTTAAATAAAGTTGATGGCACTGCAAAAGGGGGCATTGTTCTTTCAATTATGAAAAAAAATAATATCCCAGTTTGCTTTTTAGGTTTAGGGGAATCAATTGAAGATATTTCTATATTTGATCTTGATATTTTTTTAAATAGTCTAATTGAAGAAAATGAATAAAATGAAGAAAATTAGTATAGTTACACTTGGATGTTCTAAAAATATATATGATTCTGAGCTTTTACTTGGAGGGTTTAAGAGAAATAACTTCAAAATTATTAATGAACCAGTAGATGCAGACTATGTAGTGGTAAATACATGCGGATTTTTAGATGAAGCTCGTCAAGAAAGTATTGATGTTATATTGGAGTTAGAAAGACTTCGAAAAAATAGTACAATATCACTACTTGTTGTTGCAGGTTGTATGTCTGAAAGATTTGAAGATGAGATGAGAAAAGAGTTAGAATACGTTGACCACTTTTTTGGAACAAATGACTCAAATAAAATTATTGACTATATGTGTTCAGAGGCTCATCATAAATTTGACCCTGATTTTAATAGAATACATTTAACTCCTAAACATTATGGTTATTTGAAAATCTCTGAAGGTTGTGATAATGGATGCTCATTTTGCTCTATCCCACTAATGCGTGGCCTTCAAAAAAGTCAGCCTATTGCTTGGAATGTCCAGGAAGCAAAAAGAATGTCATCAAACGGAACAAAAGAGATTTTAGTTATTGCTCAAGACTCTACATCTTATGGTTGGGATTTAAGTCCCAGAACATCCTTAGATAAGCTCTTATTATCGCTAAATAGTATTGATGAGATTAATTGGATTAGATTGCATTATGCTCATCCTGCTCATTTAAAAAGAAAAATCATAAATTGTTTTAAGGAATTAGATAAAATGGTTCCTTATGTAGATATGCCAATTCAGCATGCCTCTAATAATGTTTTAAAAGTTATGAGAAGAGGTTTGAATATTGAGGGTATTAAAAGAAAAATAGATGAATTGAGGGCCGTTAATAGCAATATCGCTATAAGAACATCAATGATTGTTGGCTTTCCAAATGAAACTGAAAATGACTTTAAACAGCTTTACGACTTTGTTAGTGAAATGCAATTTGACAGATTAGGAGTTTTTATGTATTCTGAAGAAGATGGCACTTACGGACAGAAAACTCTTGAAGATATTGTTCCAAAATCTGTTAAAAAGGATAGGCTCGATGAAATTATGAAGCTTCAGCATTCTATAAGTTTAAAAAACAATACAGCTTTAATTGGATCTACACAAGAAGTTGTCATTGACACTAATACGCACGATGGCAAGTCTATTGGAAGAACGTTTAGAGATTCTCCGGATATTGATAACACTGTAACAGTAAACTCTAAATTGAATGTTGGAGGTTTTTACGATATTAAGATTAAAGATGTTTCTGCATACAATATGAATGGAGAAGTCGCATAATGAAAACTTTCAAAATTATTAAAATTGATCATATAGCTATTGCTTCTGTAGAATCAGAGCGAATGAATGACTTCTTTGCAGATTTATTTTCACAATATGACTATATGCAAGAAGAGATTAAGTCTGAGAACGTTATTACATCATTTTTTAATATTGGAGATGTTAATATTGAGACTTTAAAATCTACTAGTGAAAAATCAATAATTAATAAATATTTAAAAAAAAATAAGTCTGGTATTCATCATATAGCCTTTCTTGTGGATAATATCTATGCTGCTATTTCTCATTTTAAGAGTAGTAAAATTAGAGTAATATACGATCCACCAAAAGTTGGTGCATCGAATAAATTAATAACTTTTCTACATCCTAAAGATACATTTGGGATTCTTATGGAAATATCTCAAAAGCAGTAATTATGCAGACAATAATTGGAAAAGTACCTAAAAAACCGGGTATTTACTTTTTTAAAGATAAAAAAAATCAAATAATTTATATAGGTAAGGCAAAGTTGCTACGTAATAGGGTTCGATCTTACTTTGCCTCAACTCACCTTAAAGATGCTAAAACTCAGGTCCTTGTTAAAAATATAGCTGATATTGATTATTTGGTTGTTAGGTCTGAAGCAGAGGCTCTTTTGACTGAAGCAAACCTAATAAAGCAGCATAAACCAAGGTATAATGTCTATTTGAAAGACGACAAGACTTTTCCTTACATAAGAATAACAAAGGAAGATTATCCTAAAGTAGAAATTATTAGAATGAAAAATTTACAAAAAGATAAGCATACCTATTTTGGGCCATATACTGATATAAAATATCTTAGAAATATTATGAAGTCAATTAATTCAATATTTCCAGAAACAAACCATTCATTAACTCATCTTAAAATTGCAGAGATACCAAATAAGGATGTTTATCTATCAATAATTGATAAAATTATTTTATTTTTAAAAGGAAGAAGTAATGAGGTTAGAGATAAAATCGAGCATGAAATGAACAAAGCGAGTAGTAATCTGCAATATGAAGAAGCTGCCAAGTATAGAGATAAACTAAAATCAATAAATAGCTTCATTCTTAACGAAAAGAAAGTTACTCATGACTTTATGGATCGAGATATAGTCTGTGTTTCATCAAAAGGTGTTGATGGAGTAGGAATGTTAATAAGAATACGTAATGGTCATCTAGTTGGTAAAAGTAGGTTTAATATGAAAATAAATAATGAATCTGACATATCAGGAAACACCGAAATTTTTATAAAGCAACATTATAGTTCTACTATGGATTTTCCCAAAGAGATTTTAATTGCTACAAATATTAATAAAAAAGATGAAATTGAGATGTGGCTTTCAAGTTTAAAGAATTCAACTTTAAGAATCATAAACCCTAGAAGAGGAGAGAAGAAAGAGCTGGTAAATATGTGTAAAAAGAATGCAGATTTGTACCTTCAAGAACTTATTGCTCAAAAAAAAATACTTAGAGAGTCAGTATCTAAAAAAGTTGAAAACCTAAAAAAGGACCTTAGTATGAATGTTCTTCCATCAAAAATAGAAGCTTTTGATATATCTCATATATCTGGAAAATTTCAAGTTGGTGGTATGGTTACTTTTAAGGATGGCATTCCTTATAAAAATGGTTATAGAAAATTCAAAATAAAACATGATTTCGAAAACAATGACTTTCTATCTATTTCCGAGGTTATATCTAGAAGATATTCAAGATTAAAACATGAGAATAAAGTTTTCCCTGACTTGATATTGGTTGATGGTGGTAAAGGCCAATTAAGCGCAGCAAAAAAATCATTGGTTGATTTAGGACTTGATTTCATACCTATTATTTCTTTAGCAAAAAAATTGGAAGAGGTATATATACCTGAATCTAAAAATCCACTTTCGATAAGAAAAACTTCACCAGGACTTTTTTTGCTTAGACAAATTAGAGATGAAGTCCATAGGTTTTCAATAAAATATCACCGATCATTAAGATCTCAAAATTTACTCAAGTCAAAAATCTTAGGCATTAAAGGTGTTGGTGAAAAGCGACTTGAAACCCTTATTAAAAAATATAAAACGCTATCAAAAATTAAGAGTAAGTCTCCATTAAAGATATCGCAAGAGACAAATATTTCTATTTGTATCTGCGCAAAGATAGTTCAAGAGTTGAAAAGCTAAACTATTTTTATTTTATTAGATAGCGTTCCTATTTTGTCAGTACAGATATCTATTGAATCTTCATGCTTTAGCCATACATGTTCTGATGGTTTTTTTGATGAGTTCAATTCATAAAAGCATCCTGTTGCACAAGTGCCTGATCCAATGATATCTGACGGATAAATCCACGTACCTTTTGAGATTTGAGATATGATCTCAGCAAATGTCCAATGCATATTTTTAAGATTGTCGCTTGAATATTGAATGCCATTGATTTTGCACGTCAACTCTATATCATAATGGTTACCTTTAATAGTTTTAATAATAGAGTCTTGAAGCTCATCCTTAGTACAAATGTAAGGACCTATAGATGTAGCAAAGTCCTTGCCTTTAGCTGGGCCTAAGTTTAATTTCATTTCCTCCATTTGTATTTGTCGAGAACTTAAATCGTTCATAATAGAAAATCCATATATATAATTATCTGCATCTTGAGGAGAAATATTTATTCCCTTTTTACCAATAATGATAGCTACTTCTAGCTCATAGTCTAACTTTTTTGAAAAAAAAGTATCAATTTCTATTAAGCCAGGACCGTTTATAGCATTGTGATTTGAATAGTAATAGATTGGGAAATTATTAAATTCATCAATCATTTCTAGGCCTCTGTTCCTCCTTGAAGTTTCAACGTGCTGTCTAAAGGCATAACCATCACGTACAGAAGATATGCTATCAATAGGGCATAATAGTTTGACATTTTGAATGTTTTTAATATTTAGATTTATTTCACTTACGGATGTAAAAAAATCATTAAACCAAATATTAATTGAAGGGGTAGAAATTAAATCTATAATAGACAAATCCTTTCCTGTTTCTGACTTATAAATCTCACCAATATTAATAAAGTTTTCACCTGAAAGTATTGCCCCAATGGCAGGTGAATTTTGGGAGTATTTTTTTGAAGTATATCTAAAGATTTTCACTGTTTTTTTTCAGGTTTATTTTTTTCTATTCCAAAAATGTTATTTGAAGAATATATTTTTTTACTATCGATGCCTGAAGGTGCCTCATTTTTAATTCTTTTTTCAGTAATAAGTGCTAAAAAGGATACGAAAAGGAGAGGAACGAAAATAATCAATCCAGTATAAAAAATGAAATTAGCTTGTACCATCAATGTTCTCGTTATTATCAAATAAAATAGCTTCTTTACTTTCTTCCTTATTCATGAATCTTCTTACTGTAGGATATGCAAAATCTATTTGCAATTCATTATGAAATTCTTCTAATACAGATTCCCATATATCTTGTTCGATCTCTCTTCTCTGCCTAGGTTCGCAAAGGAAACGAATCGTAAGCTCTACTCCAGAATCTTCAACAGTTGTATACACAATAGGCTCTAATGATGTTTTGTGAATCATAAATTTTTTTGATGCTTCTTTTATCATCTTTGAAGCATCGATTTTAAATTTTTCAGATTTAACTTTAATGATTTTATTTAGAATTTTCTTTGCTTTTTTCCAGTCACTTTCAAAGGTCACAAGAACAGGTATTTCATGCCAGATAAAATGAAAGCCTTTGCCATAATTTGCTAAAGACTCTGTAAAAACTCTAGCATTAGGAATGTGTATTATTCTTCCAGTCATATCATCAGCGTCGACCCAATTTCCCATTTCCATGATACTGAAATTAAAAACATTTATATCAATAACATCGCCTGCATTAGATCCTAGCTCTATACGATCTCCAATTTTAAAAGGAGCTCTAGTGCTGATAAACATCCACCCTGCAACATTTGCAATTGGATCTTTTAGTGCAAATGCAATAGCTGCAGATACAAATCCTAAGTAAGTCGCAATAGATTCAAAACCTTCAAACCATATACTGCCTATTATAATAAAAAGTAAAAAATATATAATATAGGAGGCACGCTTAGTCCACATATACCTTTTTTTTGTATCTTTTATCTTATTTATAATTGGGGTTATTAAAAATCTTTTTATTAAAGGAAAAAGTATGAGCGCAAAAATAGTGGCGCCAACTTTTACTTGCATATGGGTTGAGCTAAAGATAGTTCCTAGCCATCTAAATTCTAAAAATTGATTAATTACATCTTGCAACTTTAACCCCTATATTTAATTTAAATATAATTGATAAATACTTTACAGTGGACAATGTGTAAAGTACTATATATAAAAATAATAATATATTTTTATTTATATAAAAATGACAGATGACTATAACTCCTAATACTATTATAATTAAATTTATTTTCTTTTGAAATCCTGACCATTTATTAATTATTAAAAAATTGTAACTAGATAAATTTCTAGTGATTGACATATCACTTAAAAATTTACTAATTAAAAAATATATAATTAATTCTAATGAAATAAATAAAAAAATAAAATCATAATAATTCATATTAAATGATATTTCAAGTATTGGGATAATGTTAATTTTTAAATCGCTATCTATGATAGGCCAAAACAGATATATAATATTTTTAGTAAAAAAAGCTTCCAAAGCAATATATAGAAAGAATCCAATTAGAATATGCTTATAAAATGAGGAGGATATTCTTTTATTGAATAGCTCACTTAAAATGCTAATAAGTAAAATGATAAAAATCATTGTGAATATGCTATGAAAGACGTGCTGAGAATATGAATATTTAATATTCTCAATATCCATTGTTAAAAAAATTGATAAAAATATATTCACTAAGAAATCAAGTGAGGGAATGAAAAGTCCAAATGAAAACATTGCAACAAAAGAAGGATTGCTAAAGAGTTTTACTTTGTAAATAAAAAAAAATATAATTAAACCAACTAAGCTTAGTGGTATCATTCTATTTTTTTGTCATTTTTTTTATAGCAGACCAGAGCTTTTTAGGTATTTTATCAAGTTTGTTAAACTGACCAGCGTTATGAATCCACTCAGCTCCATCTATAGTAATTATTTCACCATTTATATAGTCAGAGTAATCAGAAAGAAGATATGCTGATAGATTTGCAAGCTCTTGATGATCACCATATCTTTTAAGTGGATGTTTTTTTTCCATGTCGAATATCATTGAGAAGGGTTTAGGAAATAGTCGTGACCATGCACCTTCTGTAGGAAACGGTCCTGGAGCTATTGCATTCGAATAAATATTGTATTTAGACCATTCTGCAGCTAGGGATCTCGTTAATGAGAGGACCCCACCTTTTGCAGCAGCAGATGGAACTACATATGCTGAGCCTGTAAATGCATAAGTTGTTATTATATTAACAATTTTACCTTTTCTTTTATTAGTAATACATTTTTTACCATAAAGTAATGAAAATACGCAAGTACCTTTTAGAACTATGTCTATAATTGCCGAAAAAGCATTTGGGGATAAGTTTTCTGTGGGTGAGATAAAGTTGCCTGCGGCATTATTGACTATACCATCGATATGACTATATTCAGAAAATGATTCTTCGATAACATTGGATATCATATTATGATCTTTTACATCACAAACTTTAAAAACAATATTATTTTTTTCAGTAGTATTAGGCATAAGGTCTTTAACAGCTTTATGTAATTTCTTTTCATTTCTACTAACAATTATAACATTAGCTCCTAGATTTAGTAGGTATGCAGTCATGCTTTTACCTAGTCCGGAGCCTCCACCAGTAACAATGTAGGTCTTATCTTTTAGAGAATTTTCTTTAAGCATTCCTTGGTTGTGCATATTTATTTTCCATTTATTATTTAAAAAACTTTTATGATTTAATTTAACTTAATAATTTCAGAGCACCAATTATAGATTAAAATAATAATTATCAATTAATATAGAGATTAAAATATGATATCAGCAAAAATAGAAGATGTTAGTCCGAACATAGAAGAATATGTAATCACAAATAAGTCTTGCACTCTTATTCTAGGGGTATTTTCTGATGAGAAGCCTAACTTAGAAGATCTTGACAGTTCTTATAGAGATATTGTTCAAAATGCAATAAGTATTGAGAATTTTAAAGGTAGAAAGAAAGAGAGATTTCTAGTATATGGAAATGGTGAAATTAAAAGATTATTAATTTGGGGATTAGGTGATAAAAAAAATGCTTCATCAGATTTTTTACGATCTGAAGGCGCTGATATATATAATTATGCAAATTCCAAAAAAATGAAATCAATTGCTATTTTACTAAATTCTTTCAAATGCAATGACGATGATAATTTTCAACCACTTCTTGAAGGCGTATTGATTGGGTCATATAGATTTGAAGGGCACGGCAAAAGCCACGATAATACTATTAAAATAACTAAGAAAATAGACCTGGTATCAAAAAAAATAAATGATGACATAGTAGAAAATGCTATGGCTATAGCAGATGGTGTTAGCCTTGCGCGAGATCTTGGAAATGAACCAGCTAACTTATGTACACCAACGTATATTGCAAATACTGCTGTTGAAATTGCAAAATCAAAAAATATGAAATCTAAAATATTCAATGTTGATGAATTTGAAAAAATGAATCTCGGTAGCTTTTACGGTGTTGCGAAAGGAGCTAAAGAGCCCGCAAAACTCATTCTTGTTGAGTATATGGGCGGTAAAATCGACGATCCTCCAATAGGCTTGATTGGTAAGGGGTTGACTTTTGATACTGGTGGAATATCATTAAAACCTCCAGCAAAAATGGATGAAATGAAATTTGATATGTGCGGGAGTGCTACTGTTTTAGGAATTATGAAAGTTGTTTCGGTTTTGCAGCCTAAAGTAAATATTATATTTGCCGTTGGTTCAACTGAAAATATGCCTGGGAGTGATGCTCAAAAACCTGGTGATATAGTTACAGCTCATAATGGTAAGACTATTGAGGTTCTAAACACTGATGCTGAAGGTAGACTTGTTCTCGCAGATGTTTTATCATACGTCAACGATAACTATAATCCATCATGTATGATTGATTTTGCAACTTTAACTGGAGCTGTGATTGTCGCTTTGGGACATAGGGCAACTGGAATAATGGGTAATAATGATGGTGTGGTATCAGATATTAAAAAATCAAGTAAAGATACTGGCGAAAAGGTATGGGAGCTTCCTTTGTGGGATGACTATACTGAGGACATAAAATCAAAATACGCGGATCTAAAAAATATTGGTTCAGGAGGAGCCGGAACTATAACGGCTGGTGCATTTTTAAAAGAGTTTGTTGGAGATACTCCGTGGTGTCATCTAGATATAGCTGGTACTGCTTGGGGAGTTAAGCCAACAGGTTATAATCCTAAGTTTGGCGCTACTGGTGTAGCTGTTCGACTAATATATGATTTTGTAGAAAAAAGAATAAAATAAGGCGGCGTAGCTCAGTTGGTTAGAGCACCGGAATCATAATCCGGGTGTCCGGGGTTCGAGTCCCTGCGCCGCCACACGTGGCACATGTTCCAGAAAATATAAGCTTTAAAGATAAAATACTTTTAAAACTATACTGCTATTTAAAACTTCCTCTTATAGCATATTGTCGACCTAAAATAATCACTTTAACATACATTGAGTCTATTGTGGAAATTCCCTTAAATAGAAGAACTAAGAATCACTTTAAATCTATGTATTTCGGTGCACTATCGATTGGTGCAGATTTTACTGGAGGATTACTTGTTATGAATATGATAAAAAAAAACAAGTCTAAATCTAGGCTTCTTTTTAAGGACTTTAGCGCCAATTTTATTAAAAGATGTACAACTGATATAGTTTTTTCATGTAGTGATCACGCAATAATTCAGAAATCTATTGACCGAAATTTGGAAACAGGGGAGAGAGTTAATTTTAAGTTGAAAGTTCAGGCTTTTTCCAAAAATGGAGAACATGTAGCTGACTTTGTTTTGACTACATCCATTAAATAATGTAAAAATATGTAATAAATCACATTTTTTTCAAAATAATAATTTAAATTCTACTAACATTGTTGTTTTTCTCCTTAATTGCAATGTTTAAGCAAAAAAAGGTCCTATTTGGGCCTTTTTTTGTATAAAACTTTAAAAAAAATATTAGAATATATATAAATATATCATAAAATTAATACCTAATGAATTATACTACTATAGCACAAATGTTTCTGAATACTGTTTCCAAGCATGGATCAAAAGAAATATTTTTTTACAAGAAAGGTAATGATTGGTCTTCCATAAATGGCAAGACTATATTATATACAGTAACTGATATTTCTAATGCAATTTTAGGTGAAGGCTTAACTAAGGGTGATAGAGTCGGAATAATTTCAAATAATTCCCCTAAATGGGCTATGGCTGATTATGGAATAATATGCTCTGGGTGTGTTACTGTAAGTATTTACCCTACATTAACTCCTTTGCAAACTGAGTACATAATTAACGACTCTAAGCTTAAAATACTATTTCTTGAAAATGAAGACCAGTTAAAAAAAATTGTTTCTATTTGGGATAAATGTCCTTCTTTGAATCTCATTGTAATGATGAATGACTCTTTTGCCGATGAATCTGATAAAGTCGTTAAATATTCATCTTTTTTGGACCGAGGAATGAATTATCGCACTGAAAATAAGGATGCATTTGAAAATGTTTCAAATTCTATTCAAGAAGATGACTTGCTAACCCTAATTTACACATCTGGAACAACTGGCACCCCTAAAGGTGTTATGCTTACTCACAAAAACTTGGCCTCAAATATAAAGGCTACTATCCATATGCAGCAATTTAATAATAATGAAACTTTTCTATCATTTCTTCCTTTAAGCCATGTCTTTGAAAGAATGACTGGACATTTTTCTGCATTTTCGATAGGAGCTAGAACTTACTACGCAGAAAGCATTGAGACTGTAGCTGATAACATGGTAGAGGCTAAGCCAACTGTGGTAATTAGTGTTCCTAGGCTATATGAAAAAATTCATGCTAAAATCATTAACGGACTAAAGACTGCCCCTGTAATTAAGCGCAAGCTTTTTTTCTGGGCCTTATCAGTTGGTAGGCAAGCCTCAGTACAAGTTAGAAGCGGTCAACCTCTGCCATCAAGTTTGAAAATTAAGCATGCGATTGCAAAAAAATTAATATTCAACAAGGTAAAGGGGCGTTTTGGAGGTAATCTTAAATATTTTGTTTCTGGTGGTGCTCCTTTATCTGGCAAGCTTGCTGAGTTTTTTCATTCTCTGGGTATTCTGATTGTTGAAGGTTATGGCTTGACCGAAACTAGTCCAGTTCTAACTTGTAATAGTGCATCTGCGTTTAAATTTGGAACGGTAGGGAAAGCTCTCAATAATGTCACTATAAAAATTGCAGAAGATGGAGAAATTATAGCAAAAGCCCCAAGTATTATGGTTGGATATTACGGAAAAGAAGAAAAGACGAAAGAGGCTATTGATAGCGATGGCTGGTTTCACACTGGTGACATTGGACAGATTGATGAAGAGGGTTTTTTAAAAATTACAGATAGAAAGAAAAGTTTATTGGTTACTTCTGGTGGTAAAAATATTGCACCAGCCCCATTAGAAAATTCTATTTGTAATTCTATCTATGTAGAGCAATGTATAGTTATTGGTGATAAAAGAAATTTTGTTACTGCATTAATAGTGCCTAATATTGATGCTGTAAAAGCATACTTAGGTGAAAGGGGTGTGAATTGCCCTGACATTAATGCTATGATTGATCATGATAAGGTTATTGATCTCTTTGATCGCGAAATTGATGATAGTATGGCCGATTTTGCTAAATTTGAAACTGTCAAGAAATATAAACTATTGCCTGATCTTTGGACGATTGATAAAGGTGAGATGACCCCATCTCTGAAGGTTGTCAGAAAAGTTGTAGAGTCTAATTATCAGTCGATTATTGACTCTATGTATAATAATAACAAACAATAAAAGATAATGACTACATATAAAGAAGCTGGTGTTGATATTGATTTAGCTAACAAATCAATAGAGAAAATAAAAAAAACTGTTAAGACTACCTTTAACAGCAACACTTTGTCAAATTTAGGAGCTTTTGGTGGATGCTATAGATTTCCAGCTAAAGATTATGATTCGCCTGTATTGGTCTCCAGTACAGATGGTGTTGGGACAAAGCTAAAAATAGCTTTTTTAACTAATACCCATGATTCAATAGGGCAGTGCCTTGTTAACCACTGTGTAAATGATATTCTGGTTTTAGGAGCTAAGCCTCTATTTTTTTTAGATTATTATGCAACTGATAAGTTAGATTCAAATACATTTTCCGATGTTATTTCTGGCATGTCTAAGGCTTGTGTTGAAAACGCATGTGTTTTAATTGCTGGCGAAACTGCTGAAATGCCAGGTTTTTACGGCAAGGATGAGTATGACTTATCTGGTACAATAGTTGGCGTTGCAGATGAAAAGAATTTGATGTCTAAAAGAAACGCTCAAAGTGGCGATATTCTAATTGGCATTCATTCTACAGGCTTACACACTAATGGCTATTCACTTGCTAGGAAAGTCCTTCTTGAAAAATTCTCTATTGATGAATACGTTGATGATTTAGGTATGACTATTGGTCAAAAACTACTTTCTATTCATAAATCTTATCTAAATATTGTCTATCCATTAATTGAAAATACAAGTCTGCATGCTATTTCTCACATAACTGGAGGAGGGATAGTTGAAAATACTAACAGAGTAATTGGTGAGAATTTAAAAATTAAAATTGATTGGAATTCTTGGGACATACCCCACATATTTAACCTTATAAAAGATCAAGGCGATGTGCCAGTTGAAGATATGAGAAAAAGTTTTAATCTTGGTATTGGGATGATACTGGTGATTGATAAATCAAAAGTTGATACCTTTACAGCGCATTTAGATAGTAATAATGAAGCCTATTCAATTCTAGGGGAAATTGTATAAAACAATCTCTATAATTGGCTCTGGAACATGGGGCATGGCAATAGCCGCCCATCTTTCTTCAAAAGCTAAAGTAGATATTTTTCACTACAACCATAGTTCCCTAAAAAATATTCAAATATCAAAAAGTCATCCAAATATTAGTGATTTTAAAGTTCCAAATTCAATTTCCTTTAATTATTCAAACAGTATAGAAAGCGATTTATGTATTATTGCTATTCCTGTTCAAAACATGAAATCTGTTCTGGATAATTTTGATATTCAAAAAAATACACCAATATTAATTTTATCAAAAGGTATAGAAACAGAAACTCTAAAATTCCCATTAGATTTAATTTTAGAATATGGTAGTGAAATATGTGATATAGCCATACTATCCGGCCCAAGTCATGCAGAGCAAGTTATTATGAATCACCCAACTAGTGTTGTGGTTGCTTCTAAAAATAAGTTGCTATCTAGTAATCTTCAGAAGCTGTTTTCAAACAGTTATTTTAGGGTTTATTTAAGTGATGACCTAAATGGTGTCCAGATTGGCGGTGCTGTTAAAAATGTAATTTCAATTGCTTCTGGCATTGTTGAGGGGCTTGGTTATAAAGAAAATACAACATCAGCTTTATTGGCTAGAGGCCTCTATGAAATAAAAAAAATAGGTTCTTTTCTAGGCGCTAAAGAAGATACATTTAATGGTTTGGCTGGGTTGGGAGATTTAATGGCTACGGCTTTTAGCAATCATAGTAGAAATAGAATGGTTGGAGTAAATATAGCTAAGGGAATATCTTTTAAAAAAACAATCAAAGATATAAATATGAAAGCTGAAGGTGTTTACTCATCAAAATCAGTTTACAGGATATCGAAGAAATTTAATATAGATATGCCCATTTGTAACAATGTTTACAATATCATTCATAATGGTAAAAATCCTAGTGTTGCAATTGACGAGCTAATGAATAGAGAGCTTAAAAGTGAATTTTAATGTTGTATAAAGATAGTTACTCTTATAAATTAGTAGGCTAAATTTATTTATAACTAGCCCTTGTAGTTCAATCGGATAGAACAGTCGCCTCCTAAGCGATAGATCCCCGTTCGAT
>MDSV01135163.1_pt1 | contig 18192 bp, 10 predicted proteins | sample 810851 | NCBI WGS metagenome assembly MDSV01 (sample SAMN05326640, study PRJNA326480) | marine metagenome | isolation source: seawater | place: Atlantic Ocean: North East | collected 2012 | reverse complement strand
GAGAATTCAAGATTCTACATCTCAAAATCAGACTTTCCTATTGTTAGATAATCTTAGAGAAATAAATTCTGTAGAAATAATTCTTGCAAATCCAAATGGACCCGGTTATTTGCCAGCACTGTCTTTTGATGTTGGAAGAAGACCTACTATGGCTCAGCCAGGACAGTTACAAGGTGGAGATGATAGTGCATTCGAAATTGTAATCGGTCAACGAGATTATGCTTATCGTTTCGCTAACAATGCTATGTGGCTTGATACACAGGGATGGCCTGGTGCAGGAGACTTCCTTTCAGTATTATCTTTGGACAATGAAGATGTAGGAATTACAGAAGTTACTGTGGCCCCGGTATCCTATAATCCGGCAACTGGAGACGCACAACTTGGTGAGGGAAATAGGTTTGTAAATGTAACAATTAAGAATACAGGTTTGAATCCTATATCAGGTAGCGTAGACGTTAATCTGGAGGTCAAAGAAGTATTAGGTGGAACTGATACTATAGTTTATTCAAATGATTTCGATGGAAATGAGGACAAGTCAGGATGTAATTCGTGTGCCTGGGAAAAGTTCTCTTACACTGGAGAATATGATGAAGGAGACTCTTCTTGGCATGTAGAAACAGGTTCTACAGCAGGACAAAATGCTTCATGGTATGAAGCAGATTCTAATCCAACAAACTATTATTGGGCTGGACTTGATTATCAAGGCGGCCAGAATGAAACAGATTCAGGATATTACAATCATCAAGATGAAGCAGTAATTCTTCAAAACGTTGACTTGACAGGTGCAGATGCAGCTTATCTTGATATGTGGGCAATGTGTAGTGCCTCCTTCTTCCAACTATATTTAGCAGAGCAGTTTGATGTCGTTGAACGTTGGTTATATGAAGATTCATGCAGCATTGAAGTTTGGAGTGATGGAAGTGGTTGGGAACAAGTATTCTTTGCTGGTGGTTGGGATAACGATCGTTATTTCCGTCTATTATATCAGGGGGTAGATCCTGAATATAATACATACAATGGAGATATTTCTAGTGAGACTGTGACTGGTTGGTTAAATTTCACTGAAGATGGCTCTGATTCTCCCGATGAAGAGAAAATTAATTCTATTGATTTGACTCCTTATGCGGGTGAAATAATCGATATTAGATTTAGATTTAGGAGCGGCTTAGAAGGTTCAGTAGGGCCTACAGGTGCATCTAAGGATAACGGATTAGATGGTTTTGCTTTTGATAATATATCAATCCGGAAGAGAGATGTAAACTTCGGTACTGAAGCTTTAGTTAGTCAAGAACTCTCATTCACTAATCTAGGTGCCGGAGCTATACGTGAAGTTTCGTTAACCTCTAATTTCATTGATAATAAGACATACTACATTTCTACATCCTTAGAAGATCCTACTGGATTTGATAATGCCGATGCAACAAATGATGAGGTAAAGTTCCAACTCACTGTCGATAATTTATACGATCCAGGAGTTGCTGAAGAAGCCTGGGTTGATTTAGAAAATGGCGTAAGGTATGCATCTGGACCCAGAGATATTAATGTCAAAGTTCAGAATTATGGTAACACTATTACTGACTTCCAAGTTGAGGCTAAGGTTAGAAATGCCTTACCTGACTTAGTAGCAATTGAAGATTTCTCATTTGGTAATCCAGCCGATCAAATTTGGGAAGATGATGGGAATGATAATGGTAGCCGTATTGATGACTCAAGTGGATCTAATGGGATGCTCCCTCAAAATCAAGGTGTCTTCAATAATCATGCTTACTGGCTCGGACATCCAGATACCGGTTATGGTGATAATTGGAATGAGACACTGACAATTCCAAATATTCCAGTTGGTGCTGAAGGTGCTGACTTCACATATCTAACCTTTGATTATTTTGCTGAAGGTGATTACTTGAAAGACAGTAATGGAAATATTCTTGCGATTAGGGACGCAGCTCAACTAGAAGTTTCATGGACTAAGAATGGAGAAAACTTCAATGGAATTATCTTTGGAAGTTGGACTGATTTGAATGAAAACGGCCCTAGGCCATTTGATAGTTGTGAAGACTTCGATGGGAATGGGTATGACGAAGTAGAGTACTTTGGTGACTTTTCAGATAGATATAATTCTGTAGTTTGGTTTGACTCTGAACAAATAGTAAAGTCAGTAACTGTAGATATGTCAAATATTTTCCTACAGAATCAAAGTAGCGAAAATACTTTTGAGTGGGCTGATGAATGTACCTCCTTATCAGGTTCCGAAGTCACTCTAACTTGGAGATTTTTATCTAATGATGACGGAGTAAATGGAAATGCAGGTTCTGCTGGTTTCGCAATCGATAATATTAGAATTGAAGAATTTACATTTGAAGATGATGGAACATATACAATCGATGTCAATGGAATGGATGCTTCTGAGAAACAGGTTGTTACCATTGCGAATCACGATTTCCAGAGTGGGATATATCGAATTGATGTTAAGACATTATTCGATAATACTGATCCTTTACAGAAATGGTACAATGAATCTGAAGTAAATTTAGCCAACAATTATACTACAATTATGTTCAGTATTGCAAGTGCAGATATTACTCTTATGCAGCCAGATATTCTTGATTGTACAACAGATATCACATATGCTTGTGTATATACAACAAACAAAGATGAGTTTGGCGCTTATGGTTCTTCTTCACATGATTTTGTTTTGCCATTGTTAAATGGAGTTATAGAGGCTGAATATCAATTAACAATGAAGATTGTCGATGAAGATACAGGCCAAACTGTGTATGAAGAAAACTCAGATAATGGCCCATTTGATTTAGTCCCTCATGAACGTTCTTGGGCGAATTGGACTGCCCCTTATTCGTCTTGGTATGATGGACATACTTACAATATTAGTTTCTTTGCCAATTTCACAGAAGACGGTAATAGTTCTGGCAATGAGCGTTTCTTTGTAATTCAATTCTATGATCAAGTTGATGTTGCTATACTTTCCAATCCTACTGACCAGAATCGTCTCCAACAAGTAAAGAATGATCTCGATGCAATGAATATGACTTACACGCAACTTAGAGTGAGTGATTGGGACACTTATGCAACTCCAGATTGGATAGAACATTACAATAAAGTTCTACTTCCTTGGCAAACTGATTACAATGTGGTTTACGGAGATTATTATGAGATTATGGATACTACAAGAGAGAGTGATGGATTAAGTGTAGTAGATGTTTTAGAAAATTTCATGGTTGACGGAGGAACAGTTCAGATGCATTTAGGACCTTACCAAAATGAGTATGACCCCGGTAGATTGATTTTTGATATGGCAATCAAAGACAGAAATCAGTACAACTTTACCACTGATAATAGAATTAATTATGATGATCTGTCAATAGATGACCCTTACCACCCTATCCTGAAAGGAATTGATAAGGTGACCTTTTCAGTAATTCATGCGGGAGATTATGTGGCACTTTCAGGAATTGATGTTGCTTCACAAGTTCAACAAAATCAGATACCAGCTACTTGTGGTGGTAGAATAAGTGTTACTGGGGGGACTTTCCATACGCTAATGAGAGATACTGTACAAGGTCATTCTTTGATGTCAGTGTGTAATAAGGGAGCAGGAGGATTAATTGTAACCACTGTTGACGTCGAGAATCCAAGTGTATCAGAGTCTTATGGCGGAGAAAATATTCCTCTCCTATCAAATATGCTTTCTTATCATTTAACCCCATATCCTTTAGATTTCGGCATTGCAGGAACTGATTTCGATTTGATTATCAATGGTGAATCGGTTGATATCAACCCGACAACGGGTGCTTATCGTGATAAATATATCAAGAGTAATGCAGATCTAGAGTTTACTTATACTTCAGAAGTTGAAGGACTAATTGCAGATTGGGATCTTGAATCTGGAAATAATGATTCAGTAACTGGTTGGGATGGAGCAGTATTAGATGCAGGCTTAGTTAGTCACACTAATCAACTCAATCCGTCAATACCTACTATGGGCTCATTCTGTGCCGTAGGTGAAGATGATGAGCCATGTAGAATAGGTGCAGAGTGGTTACTAACTCTATACTTACATGATGATGCTGGTCATACTAGAATTACCTACATCCGTCTGATTACAAATGATACTCTTGCAGATGACTTCTATCCTATTTCAGCGGCAACTATTGTTCATGATGATGATACATCAGAATTTATTACTCGTGATGGAACGAAGCCTATTGCAGGAGTTGACTGGCCAGTTTACAGAGTAAGACTATCTGATACTGGAGAAACTACTGTTAAGTTCACAGGCGAGAATAGTAGTGATCCAGACGCTCCTGAAGGAGAAACTGGAATCGCTCTATACGAGTGGAGAGTGATTAATGATATGCCTGTAGGAGAATTTAGTGACGAACAACATGTATGGCAGAATCCCGCAGCTGTTACTGATGAATGGAGTTATACTTTCCGTAATATAACTGCGAGTCCAACTATTGAAAAAGATGTACGTGTAGAATTAATTGTTTATGACAAGGCTGGTAAACAAACACAAAATAAGTATCGAATGTACTTCATAGTTGTAGGTGAAAATGATGGAGATGAAGAACCAGTATGGGTTTTCTCATCCCCTCGTCCAAGTGATTCCCAATCTGGAGATGATGTAACAATTGTTGGTAGTATTTTAGGTGGTGCAGAGAATAGTGACGTTAAGATTGAGGTATCACTGAATCCTCTTATCTTAGACTATACCCCTACACAGAAGATTACACAGAAAACAATTGGTAAGTATAATGTTTCAGAGGGATTGGGTGACGGCAGTGGATTCTCGATGACGCTAGATATATCTGATTTATACTCGATCAGTGGTCAGCAAGCAACACTATATTTCAGAATCACCGAGGGTGATGGAACTAGGTATACCTTATCTGAAGAAATGGTTATAAATTTACTTCCTAAGGATATTTGTGAAATTGATCCTAGTGATTCAAGTTGTAGTTCTAGTGAGAGTGGCGGAATTAGCCCAGTATTACTAGGGGTCGGAGGACTAATAGCTGTATTAGCAATTGTCGGAGTCACATTATTACTAAAGAGAGGTGGTAATGATTCAGATGATGATGTAGTTGAACAATTCGGTGGAGTTGAACAAATGGACCCTGTTGAAGCATATGTCCAACAGATGGTGGCATCAGGATATGACGAGCAGACTGCTCGGCAATATGCTGAGCAATACTATGCTTCTTACTATGCCCAACAAAATGGAAAAAATTGACGTAAACTTAGTCGAATAGTGGGGTGCGATAAAACGTACCTTGAATAACACGGTGCGGATGCATTGTGTCATGGATACATCGGGTTCATACACTGTTGCTGATATTTCATTGGCTGATGCAGGAGAAAAAAGGGTCGCTTGGGCAAGAAGTAGAATGCCCGCTTTAGCAGCCCTAAGGAAGAAAGCAGAAACTGAGAAACCTCTTGCGGGGCAAAGAGTCTCTGGATGCCTACATGTAACCAAAGAAACAGCTATTCTCATTGAAACAATAGTTGCTGCTGGAGCAGAAATTTCTTGGTCAGGATGTAATCCTTTATCTACTCAAGATGATGTAGCCGCTTGGTTAGCCAGAGAAGGATATGGTGTGCATGCTTGGTATGGTCAGGACAACCAGGGTTTCTATGATTGTATTGACCGCACACTGGATTTTAAACCCACTTTAACTCTAGATGACGGTGCTGATTTAATTTACAGAGTTCACAGTAAGTTTCCTGAATTGTCGAGTGGAATAATAGGAGGTACTGAGGAAACAACAACCGGAGTTCATAGGCTCAGAGCTATGGCAGATGCTGGAGAATTATTATACCCCGTAATCGCAGTTAATGATGCAGAGACTAAATGGGATTTTGACAATGTCCATGGTACAGGTCAATCTACTATTGATGGTATAATTAGATCAACCAGCGTCCTCTTAGCTGGAAAAGTGTTCGTTGTCGCGGGGTATGGTCATTGCGGTAGAGGCCTAGCAATTAGGGCACGTGGATTGGGAGCCAACGTTATAGTTACAGAAATAGATCCAATCTGCGCATTGAAGGCAACAATGGATGGATTTAGAGTCATGAAAATGGATGACGCAGCACAAATTGGAGAAATTTTTTGTACTGCAACAGGAATGAAAGATGTGATAGTAGGTAGACACTTTGACTTAATGAAAGAAGGTGCAATAATTTGTAATACCGGACATTATGACTGTGAAATTAATATTCCTGATCTGGAAGATCGAGCTAAGGATGTTTATACTATCAGGGATAATAATGAAGCATTTCATCTGAAAGATGGAAGAACAATTCATTTGCTTGCTAGAGGGCGTTTAGTTAATCTAGCAGCTGCTGAAGGTCATCCTAGTGAAGTAATGGATATGTCATTTGCAAATCAATTTCTTGCTTTATGCAGGTTGGCTAAAGAGGGAACATCTTATTCTAATTCAGTCTATGACATTACCAAAGAACAAGATAGTGAATTGGCCTCGCTGAAACTTTCAACTACTGGAATAACTATCGATGAATTAACTGATGACCAAATAGCATATTCTACAGATTATAGTGCAGGCACATAATTCAGAAATATATTTTTACCAATTCGGTAATTTAGGCTGATATTTCGGATTGATTTTCTCACCTGAATCGATAAGTATCTCAAGTCTCTCGATAACTGCTGGACTTCTATTTTTCAGCATTGAATTATACACAACACTTCCTCTTATTGATTCTGGAATACATAACTTACCCGATGATGTTTCATAATCAATGGCTCTATCGACATCTAATGCATGCCTATTTCTTGATTGTAAAAGACCCATAGATAATCTAGTCAAAATTCCAAAGGCTGCTAAAATCAAAAGAAAAACTAGTATGAAACCAAACATAGTCCCTCCTAAAAACGTCATAGCAAAACTTCCAAAGATAAATACAATAGGTGCTATGAAAGCTACCAACCAGAAAGTTGAAGATAGTGGTTTCACTTTTTTCATTTTTTCAATTATTTCCCATCTTGGATGATTTGGATCTTGAGGCTTAAATATTTCTTCTTTTTCCATCTTTGAGGCTCTATCTACCATTCCCTTGACTCCTTGCATCCTCATGGCTTGTTGACTTGTCGGCTCATCCATTCCTTCATCATTTAATTCTACAAGTCTTTCTGCACATTCCTCGTACAAACCTAATCTAACTAGTACAGCAATTTGTTCTAATATCGGTGTTACATTTTTTGGAAATTGTACTCTACATTCTTCCCACCATTGTAGAGCATCTTCAAGCATTCCTAAATGGTCTAGTAGAATTCTTCCTCCAAAATTCCATGCTTCTAAGTTCTCAGGCTCGTGTAGAATTACTTTTTTTAGAGCGGAGATAGACTTGGCTGATTGCTGTAATGATGGTTGAATAGGCTTCCCCCTAGTAGGTGGAGGTAGTGACCACATAGCAATAGCCATCCAAGCTTCTGCATTTTCCTCCTCGATTTCGACCACTTCTTTAGCTAGACTAATTGCTTCATCAAAGTCTCCTTTCTCTCTAGAATCCAATGCAGCAAGCCAAATCTCTTCCACACCCTTAACCATAAACACCCGTAATAGTTCTTAGAAATTAATCCTCGGGTATGAAAGGTTCTCTTTAATTCTAAATTATCTTCTAGAATTGAACTTTTTATTATTCCTAGAATTATTACTATGCTTGCTATTGCCACTTCTGGTTCTAGACTGACGTTTTGTCTGTCTGCGATTTTTATTTCTACCTGCGCTGTTATTATCACTTCTTCGATCAGGTCTTCTGGTTCTGGCAGGAGTATTTCTTCTACCTTTATTTTCTCCTGAACTTCCGGGCTTCCTCACATCACAATTTGAGCGATTACAGAAATTTTTGCTTGCAAAGTTATGATTTTTACACTTAGGACATATCCAATCTCCAGGTTTCATATTTGGTTCATTACTTCTATCATTTCTTCGTTGATTACTACGAGTCTTTTTGTTATCCCTTCTTCCTCTATCATTACGGGGCCTTCGATCTCTTGGAGCAATTTCTACTGGAGAACCAATTGTATTTCCTATCACCAAATTTTCGGCTAAAGGTTTGATGTGAATGTAAGCACTGTCTACAGGGCCTATCACTGAGTCTACCCTACCTAGAAATTTTCCACCTACTATTCTAATTCCTGTATATAGTCCGGGAGCCCTACCTTCAAACTCTACCAGTAGCCCCCCCTCATGGGATTCTCGAATAACATTCCCGGAGAAACTCATGTACTAATCGCGTCGGGTTGAGTATATGAGACCGATAGTTAATGACATGAGAGTCAAGATCATAGAAAAACCCGGTAATAATCCTGTTTCTGAATCATCAACAGTATCAACAGGCTCAAGTAAATCTGACTCAAATAAGTGCGTATTATTCACTGTAAGTAGTACTTCGTTACACTTTGAAGATGTATCACAACCGATAATTTTTACTTCATGCTCACCTTCATCCCACAATCCAAAATTTATCATTGGCGTACTCCATGAATTTCCAGAAACTGAAATACTTCCTGCGGATAAACCATTCACTGATAAAGAAAATTGCACATCTTCTCCATCAGGATCGCTAAACTGTCCTTGAGCTTGCCAAATATCTACTTCCCAACCATATTCTGTAATGCTAATCATAGGTGGCGAACTTTCTTTAGTAATACCAAGAGAAAATATCTTTTCTGTAGGAAATATTTCATTACCATTAATTCCTATCCATAAATCTACTGGGCCAGGAATCATTCCACTGGAACTAATTAGAATAGTCTCATCGGAAGATATAGTTAATGATTCGATATTTTCGGTATTGATATTTTGAGATTGGGTAAATGTGTATTCTAATATTAAATCTGGCCAATTTTCGTTAATTTGTACATCTATTGGGTGAGGATTCAATAAATTTTCTGATGATGTAACTAGAGAAATAGGTACACCCAAGTTCCAAGTTCTAATTCCAGAACTTTGTCCTAAATCATCAACTGATTCACATTGGATTTGTATATCCTGGCCAAAATTTATATTCCCAGAAAAAGATTTGTCAGACAACTGCTGAATATTTGCCGAAGATTCAGAATTACAATTTATTTCCAATTGTGAAATAGGTTTTTCATCGATAAACCATGAAGAAATACTATTCCAATCAGCCCAAATTATTTGTCCACTTTCTAATGAAGGAAACCAAGACCCATTTAATGGTGCATTTTCTGACCAAGAAGGGGGATTATTAATTGGAATTGGGGCGGTAGTAAAATCAATAAAAAGGTCTTCTCCACTTGGCCATAAGTCTGTACTTCTGTGAGGCATTAGAATAAATTTGACTCCTTCCTCTTCAGTATTCTCAAAAATATAGGATGATGAACCATCTCCGATACAGGTTCCCCTAAGAGGGGCATCTTCTTGAGTCGATGGTTCAAATTCTACATCTCTTCCTTCACATTCCTCCCACATGTCCAATCTCAAATCTGGACTAATCGGAAATGTAAAATCCAAAACTGCATTAGTCATATTCGAAGCATTGAATACCATTGTAAATTCCTCTCCTTCATCCATACTCGGAATTACCATTGTAGCATTCATCCAAAGTTCAAGTCTACACTCATCGATACCTTCTGAGGCCTCAATAAGAGTATCACAATCTCTTTCAGAATTAGGGAATACTGGTACTTCGACACAATCATTACTGGATCCAATTGTTGTACAATCTCTGATATCCGCATGATTAGAGGGGACTAAATTCCATTCTTCAATAATTACTCCATTATCTTGCCAAGTAGCATTCTTCCAATCTAGACCAACTCCCCCTCTATGAGGTGTCGATTCTCTCAAACCAATCCTAGTCATCGCATATTCTATACATTCTGAGGCCACTGCTTCTACTGCTGATTTTTCATCAGTCGAAATCCAACCATCTCCTCCACTAGGATATAATTCTTCCAGATATGAATCAAGTTTCTCTCTCAATAAATCAACACTGGTACCATTAATCCATGCTCTGGCTTTAACTTCAGCTGAGTCCCAGTCATCATCAACAACAATATCAAAATGTGCATGAGTGTAAGGTAGAATATCTTCGAAAGTAATAGAACTACATCTCTCTTCAAGACTACCCCCACCTCCTCCCAATTGATTTTTGATAATTATTTCTTCATTCAGAAGAGGTTGTTTATCATCAACTGGATAAATCATCGAAAACATAAGAATTACGCAGATTGTAGCTACAATTTTCGTTTGACTAAAGTATTTCACAAGCCATCGAGAGGGTATACTCACATCAGTATATCGCCGGCAGATTCATAATTTTCATGCACTATATTTCGAAATTTAGGCGAACCTAAATTTCATATACCTTACCTTCTTCGGGAAGTTTAGGGTAGCCTAAATCCCGGAGATGAAATAATGAAAAATAATAAAATAATTGCTATAATGATGACAACTACTATGCTGGCTGCAGCATTTGCTGGTTGCCTATCTGATGATGAAAATGTTGACTTGGATGATTCCGATGGAGGCTATGAATATGCCTCTAATGTTGATAATCACCGAATGCTGATGGGAGATGTATGTGATATCAAGGACTTATCCGGTTCTTATGACTGGGATGGAGTAAAAAATATCTATGAATCTGGAGAGCATGCTGAAAAGTCCGACGGATCATATAGGACCCTAATGGGCTTTGCAGATGCATCTGAAAAGAATCATGCTTACGACGAATATTATGATGCTGACGGCTCATGGAACGACTTCGTATCCGCTGCTATCGATGGAACAGGACCATTTGCTGGTGAGTCTGATACAGTTAGAGATCAGGCTACAGAGAAAGGAATCCAAAATGGAATCATGACTGCATATGCAATCCATGAACTAAATGCTGCAATTATCAAGGCTGAGGCAGGAAACTGGGGTCCTGATGATGCACAGCACGCATGGGACGAGGGATGGGCATTCTATCACGGTCCTGATGATGCAGGTGCAGATTATGATGGATGCGGCCCATATGCAACTGCTGACAAGAGAGCTGGTAACTTTGGAACTGCTAATGCTGATGGTACAGCAGCTACTAATGTTGCTACTTTAGCAGCAATGAACGATGGCCTAACAGCTCTTCAAAATGAAGACATGCAGGGAGTAATCGATGCGAGAGATGAGGTTCTAAAGAATATCATAATAGTTTATTCACAGGCTTCCGTTAGATATGCATCAAAGATGACAGATGATTTAGCTGCTGGAGATACTGCAGACTATGACAAGCACCAGGCAGAAGGACATGCCTTCTATAGAGTAATAGAGGCTTACGTAGCTGATTACACATCGATTTGCTATAATATGGTATCTCACCAAGTGTCATCTGATAATTCGCAGACATCTTGCGAGGCGTATATGTATCTGGAGAACTACACTTCTCCGAACGATCCAAATGGCGAGGAGTTTACTGGATGCTACAATTCAGTGACACATACTCAGCATGAGAATATGTCACAAGAAGAATGTGAGGCATACGGATGGTACGCGAACTATTATTCCGACAAGATTGTTGCTATGTTTGATTTAGCCAACGATGGTGATGCTTCCGCAGACTACGAAGCTGACATCCGATCATGGCTACAGCCAGCATGGGATCACTTCGGAATTACAGCAGAAGATATTGGTACACTGCAGTAAAATTATGATTTCTATGCGGGCGTAATGCCCGCATAGAATGATACCACTATAACGGTAACAGGAGACGTCAGTTTATCTGCCTCACAACAGATAATCATTAACTACATCATAGTAAAATGGGACTCACATTCAATTTTAAGCGTCTCCTGTTTACCCAAAATTTATTTTCTAAAAACTCACATTAAATTACTATAGTACCCTCGTATAATCATAGTCGACGTGGTTTTAATATGGGAGGCAATAGAATAACTACTATTGTTGTTATTTTGATTTTAGTAATGACTTATGTTTCTGGATGTGTAGGTAATGACAGTGAAGACGATAGTTTAGGGACTCTTATAATTGCATATGAAATTAAAGATAACATAGATAATATTGATGAAAATCCACTACTTTTTGCTGAATATCTTTCTAAAGAATTAAATTATGATGTTTCTTTATTCAGTGTTGATTCAGAGGGCGCAATGGTAGAGGCTCTTAGATTTGGTAATGCAGATATTGCATTAATGGATGCTGGAGCCGCATGGGTTGGTTGGCAACAATATGATTTAGAAGTTTTAGCTGCAGATCTTAATGTCGATGGAGGAACGTATTACAATGCTAATGCATGGGTGAAGTCAGATAGTGATATTGCGATAGCTCATCTCGATGATAACCCCTATACTGATCCTTATGCACTTTTATCTGGTAAAACATCTTGTCACACAGGATGGCTAAAATCTGTAGGGATGCTGCTCCCAATGGGTTATCTGATTGGTTTAGGGTATGCAAATATTATCGGAGATCCGAATGATGTTGAGACCATAAGAAATACCATACATGGATTTTTTAATCCTAATTCTTCAATTCCAGATGCTGGAACTCCATATTATGGTTTCTCAGGTGCTTTGAAATGCTTGTCGGAAGGAAAAGGAGATGTTGCTTTTTTAGAAGAAAATAGTGTAGAAATTCTTTGCAATAATGATATTGCATCTCTCAATCAAGATTGGTGTCTTGATACTGAGGAGTATGTTGCATTGCCCGCCTTTGGAAAATCTCCTAGCCATCCTGTGATGTATAATCCTAATTTTTTAGATTCAGAAATTACAAGTAAAATCACAAATGTGTTAGTAGAGATGAGTAGTAATCCCGAAGCGAATAATATTCTCGAAAACGTCTTAAATACTCCTGGATTTATTTCAACAAATGCTTCAGTACACTTAGGCAGTTATTCATCATTAATTTCTAATATACCTGGTATTTCTGCTTATTATCAAGATAAATTCTCTTTGAATACTTCTGTCTCTCCGGATGTTAATCAAATTAAAATTGCTTACGATTCAGGTGAATTATCAGATAATGTAGATCAAAATCCTGAACTATTAGCGGATTTTCTTTCTCAAAAATTAAACATAGATGTCGAAGTAATTTATGTTAATTCTCAAAATGAATTACTCAATAGTTTAAAAAATGGAAATGCAGATATTGCAATTGTTAATTCAGAGTTAGCATGGGTTGGGTGGAAACAATATGGATTGGCAGTAATGGCTGCAGTGGAAATGGAAGATAGTCGGACATATTCAGATATTTTAGCTTGGGTTAATTCTAACAGTTCTATTGCTGCAAGTCACTTAGATAACGACCCTCTGACTAATCCATTTGATAATTTGGAAGGAAAAACATCTTGTCATTCTAGTCCTCTAGATATAGAAAGTATGATGCTTCCGATAAGTTACTTAGCCAAAAATAATTATATCGATTTAAACCAAAGTAATGATATAGATCATTTATCAGAAATTATTTACTCTTTCTTCAATTCTAATTCATCAATACCCAGTTATAATGATGAATATTTTGGTAATTCAGGAGCACTAAGATGTCTTTCAGAAGGTGGGGGGGATATCACATTTTTAGAAGAAAATATTGTGGATAAATTTTGTGATAATTATATAGTTTCAGAAAATATGGATTGGTGCTTGAATATTGAAGAATACACTTCCCTCCCTTCCATGGCCCCCATTCCAAGTGATTCAATAATTTATAATCCCGAGTTGTTTGATATCCAAACAAGGACAGCGGTTTTGAATGCCTTAATTTCACTTAATTATGAGATGTATTTAGAAAATTTCAGTACACGCGGATCTATATACACAGGTTGCTATGATATTTCAGTACACGTTATTGATGAAACTTCTCAAAAAAATATGTGTGGTTCTGAGATAATGAATAACATATTAGGTACATCTGCACTGACTAGAGCAACTTCTCAAGAACATCTAGGCCAATATTCATCATTCATAGCAATTATTCCTGGTATTTCTTCATATTATTCTGATATCTTCACTAACTAATTATATGTTGGATTTAAATTTTGAGTTTTCACTACTCTCCGTCAATACCAAATAGGGATTAGGGTCACCTAAACTTAGCAACAGGGTGTGCGAGGTGCGTCTATGACAGATATTCCATGGAGTACTGAACCAATTATACGATTGAATGACGTAACGATTGGCTACAAGGAAAAAGAGCCCTTAGTTGAAATACCTAATTTAGAGATTTTTCCTGGAGAAATTGTTGCAATAGCCGGCCCTTCCGGTGTTGGTAAATCCACTCTATTGAAAACAATTGCAGGACTAATTAGGCCAATTTCTGGTAGTGTTGAAGTTTGTGGTAAGTCTTTTCCCAATAGGCCAAATAGAGGAGAATTAGGGTATGTGCCACAAAGTTTGGGTTTGGTCAGGCATGCCAGCGTATTGCATAATGTGATGTTAGGTGCAGATTCAGGACATAATAATCCCATACCTTTTATCGGTTTTTGTTTTCCCTCACCTCTTGCAAAGAAAAAAGCTATTCAGGCTATTAATTCCATGGGACTCGAAGAGAAAATTAATGAGCCAATTAGAAGACTTTCAGGAGGTCAACAGAGGAGAGTTGCTACTGCTAGAACACTAGCTCAATGTCCTGACCTGATAATGGCTGATGAATTCCTAAGCGAGCTTGATGAAAAAACAATTGATATGGTTCTGGGCGAGGTAACAAAGTATGTTAGATCTAGTAATGCAGCTCTTCTTGTGGTCGAGCATGATATTACTCGAGCTAAGATGATGGCAGATAGGTTACTAGTTATTGATGATGGACGAATTAATCCATTTATTACAGAACCTACGGCAATGGAGGTGAAGATATGAAGTATTTTGATAGAATCAGTAGACCCTCATGGCTAGTAACCTGTGTTCTAATATTTTTATTCAGTATTATTATTCTTAATGGAATGATTAATGATTGGGGAAGAGCATCTCAAGGTATTGGAAATCTTATAACATTCTTTAATGAATCATTATGGCCACCGGACTGGAGTGTCCTTGAGCCACAAGCATATCCTGTATGTACGGTCTATCCTAGTTTCATGGATTTTACATGCTCAACTGCTTGGATTGGAATGTTAGAGACAATAAAAATTGCATTTGTCTCAACAGTCTTTGGAACAATTTTATCTATCCCTCTATCATTATTAGCAGCACGTAATTTAAATCCATCATGGGTTTCTTATTCATCTAGATTTTTCTTAGCAGCATTCAGAAGTTTACCAAGTATTATTTGGGCGATTTTCTTCGTAATACTAGTTGGATTTGGTCCTTTAGCAGGAGTCTTAGCCATGACAGTTTACACTGTCGGATATCTTGGAAAACTTCAATATGAGGCTATAGAAGGGATGACAAAAGTCCCTCTTGATGCTTCTGAGGCAATGGGTCTTTCAAAATTTGAAACCGCAATTAAGGTGGTAATTCCAGAATCTGCAAATGATTTAATATCTCAAGCAATTTTCATGTTTGAGTATAATTTCAGACATGGAACAGTAATTGGAATAGTGGGTGCTGGAGGAATTGGATATTACATCAATCTATATTTGAAATTTTTACAATATGACAAAGTAATTGCATACTTAATTATTATATTCGTAGTAGTCTTGTTTATTGATTTTATTTCAATTAAAGCACGTTCCTATTTCACAGAAGAAATCGACTTACCTCGTTCAACTTGGAAAAGTATTTTTTTCCCACCAGGTCTTAACAAGAGATAGTTTTTTTTTATTCAATTAGTGCTATATCGCCTGTCCAATGAAATACTAATAATTCCTCGGCAATTCCTCTTCCAAAACCAACAATCATTCCACCACTAGAACCAACATAATTTTCTTTCCATTCACCATCAACTGTTTGTTTTAATAACCAAATTTCTCCACTGCAAAAATCCCCGTATAGGTATCCATTTTGTAGCGATTCAGGCCCCCAATCCATCCACAATCCTCCTGTAATAGAACAATTCCCATTTTCATGACCATAAACTAAAACCGGATAAGTCAATCCATCTTCGTCTTGATTACTATTTTCATAACATTCTCCACCTTCTTCGAAATCTTGAAGTCCTTCTTTTATTGACCAACCAAGATTTTTCCTTTCATACAAGGGGACTAAATTTATTTCTTCCCAACAATTTTGTCCAACATCTCCAATCCAGATAGTGTTATTCTCACCCAGTGAAAATCTCCATGGATTTCTAAGACCATGATGTAGTACATAAGGGTCATTTTCTGAACTGTTGAGTACCGGAGAGATTTCTCCATTCTTATATGAAAAAAGGTTTATACTTCCGAGAGAATTAGCTTCGTTCTGTCCATTATTTTCAGGATCGTTTGCATCTCCACCATCACCTATACCCCAAAGATATTGATTATTCCCTATACTGATTAAGTGTCCGCCATTATGATTTCTGTAAGGTTGTTCAATTGTTCTTAGAGTTGAAACAGTTGATGGATCAAGTAAACCATTTTCTCCTGCTACTATTGATGCCAATATCAGATCTGATTCATTGGGTCCGTCACAACTTCCTTCTTCAATGTACGATATCAATACTGTTTTTGAAGTATTGAAATCTTCATCAAAAGCCATCCCCAGAAGTCCCTGTTCCATATGGCAACGATTTACTAATGAACTTAGATCAACAACTTCTCCAAGTTCCTCTCCATTCCATGACTTAACGAATCCATTAAGATAAATAATCCATAATTCACCATTTTCAGGATTTAGTATTGAATGATGTGGAGTTTCGAATCCTTCCATATACAACTTGCATTCAAGTTCATAATCTTGGGATAATTCACAATTAAACTCAGTGGGTTCAGGCCATTCAAATTCGTCATCAGAATCTGAAGCAAAACATCCTGTTAATCCTGAACAAAATATTACTAGAACAAATATAGCAAAAGATCTCATGTGGTCACCAAATATTTCTAAAATATAACTTCGTGTTTATTCAAAATAAGCCTGTATTCCTGGGACATTGGATACAGCAGCACCATAAGTCCCAAGATGATCTTCTGAATTAGCAGCTACCATTCCATCGGTGTTTAATAGATCGTTCAGAATTTGCCGACCTTCTTCATCATCACTAAGTTTTACTAATCCTTGTTGAACAATAGTGGCTGTTTCTTCGTCCATAAATTCTGTATTATAGATTGCAGGATGGCTTGGAGCTTGTCCAAATGCAGGTAGCATTACATACTCATCAACATCTAAGCACCAATCATATCGGCCATCTCCAGTACAGTATGAATTTACTACAGAATCTTTGGCTAGAGTTACATCTCCAGTTCCATCTGATAGGCATCTAAGTGCCCCTTTGTATCCTGAGTAAGGCGTGCCTCCCTCTGGAATACTAGAATCAGTTGAAAAGAAAGTTGTTACAGTATCTCTTAATGATTCAATTTCATTTTCATCGCCAATAACTTCTGCATAACCATTGCCAATCAAATAGCCCATTGGAATCAGCATCCCTGCACTTTTCAGCCACCCAGTATGACAAGAAACCTTTCCTTTCATTAATGCGAATGGATCTGTAGAGTTATCATCATCGAGGTAAGCTTGTGCCATATCAGAGTCCGCTTTTACCCACGCGGTTGCATTGTAATACACCCTCCCATCCGCTTTTTGTTCTGCTGCTAATACATCAAGTCCGTACACTTCCCATGCTAACCATGCCGCTGCCCCATCCATGAATGCAATATCTGCATTGCCTTTGTCTACTGCTTCAATTGCTGCACCTGAATCGGTTACTGGATATATCTCTACATCCATCCCCGTAAGCGTACTTAGTTTGTCAGCCAAATGCTGTGGATTTTTGTCCCAAATTAGGTATGTATCTTGAACTTCAAAAGCCACAACAAGACAATTTTCTTGATCTTCACATTCTTCATAATTTACGTCAAAAATCAGATATATTGTGGCAGCACATAGGATTAATCCTGCCATCAAAATCGCTTTATTTTTTATTGCCCAGTCAGTAACCGCAGCCCTCATCATATATCTACGAAGAATACTCGATAGATAATATTTAGGGTAGCCTAAATTTTTTAAAATAATTTTTTTATAGGCCAAATAACCATTTTGGTTTCGCAAATATCCACCTAATCCGAGATTTTGAAGCTGTAAAAAGTTCAACTCTATGCCTCCCTACTCTTACAAATTTT
>MDSV01189117.1_pt1 | contig 18194 bp, 11 predicted proteins | sample 810851 | NCBI WGS metagenome assembly MDSV01 (sample SAMN05326640, study PRJNA326480) | marine metagenome | isolation source: seawater | place: Atlantic Ocean: North East | collected 2012 | reverse complement strand
AGACCATGCTAAGGCAACTTTGAATGGAGATCCTGGAGAGGTTACGTTGATGTTATATTCTAAACTAGTTCCACTATTGGATAGTGATGATCTATCATCTACCCAAATTCCTCTTCCTCCTGTGGGAGCAATTGAATTTTGTAGATTTATTCTACCCCAACCTTCATTATTATTTGGAATATCTCTCGTTCCAAGATCTTGAGCACCCAAAATAAGCATTGCTTTCATTAATGCACCTTGTGGAGACGCTCTTCCTGCTACTTCAGTCAAATATTCTCTAACCAATGCTGCTGCTCCAGCGGCGTTTGGAGTAGCCATTGAAGTTCCAGTATATTCCATGTAATACTGATTATCCCATGTTGAACCTCCATCATCTGTAGCTTCTTGCGATTTACAAGAACGTACATAACCTCCAGGTGCTAAAATATCAGGTTTAATTCTATCATCATCAGTAGGGCCTCTAGATGAACCACTCATGATTGTATTAGGGGCGGCGCCATATCGACTTTGGTGCATACCTACAGTAAGTGAATTTTTTGCAGTTGATGGGGATGAAACAGTTCCAGAATTTGGCCCATCATTTCCTGCAGCAAAAACAATCGAAAGACCTTGATAACCATTGTAATAACGATCATATTGATTTGCCTTATCGTCTACATCTTCACTTTCACTTGTATATGCTCCTTGTGCAGCACTTCCAAAAGACCCCCACGAATTTGAATGGATCCTCGCACCAGCAGAATATGCATTGCTAAATAGTGAGGTTAGAGAGGGAGAATAAAAATCACCATTATCATCATCTTCCATTGCTTGAAAATATAATTCTGCTTGAGGAGCAACTCCTGCATATCCTCCTTGAGTGCCATCTCCTAAGACTGTACATGCAACATGTGTACCATGCCCACTCCATTTATCTCCTGTTTTCCCTCCATCATTTATGACATCTATTTTAGCATCAATTCGATTTCCAAAATCTCCATGATCATGATCAATACCTGTATCAGCCACTGCAATTAATTGACCACTTCCATTTAGTCCATTTGTTGGGAAGTGAGTAGTAACACTTGACCATTTCATGTGTGTTCTTGAATTATCATTATAGATTGAGAATTCTGGAGAAATTCTAATCCAAGCAACACCTGGATCGGATAAAATATTTATCAAATTTGAATTAGATGTTTTACCATCAAAACGACCATTGTCCCATTTTACTATCTCATTCATATTTAAATCTAATAATTTAGGTAAATCAGAAAATAATAAATCACCCTTAACTCCTTCAGTTTCTATGTTTTCATGGAAACCCTCACTGTCTGCTCTTCTCCAACCATCAATACGGAGTAAAATTTCTTCAATATCTTGATTTTGATTTAGTAACTCAACAATTACATCACCTAAGATTAAAGCAATTGGAATGGAGTGGATGGCTTTAACTTCTTCAATATTATTTATTTCTTCTAAAGTGGAAATTGGTCCTTGAACAATAAATCCACTCGGCCAAATATATTCTCTAATTACCAGCCCTTCTATTTCATTCAAATTATTTCTCGCATCTGTAAGAGCTACATTACCGTCAACAATTATTAATTTAATATCGGGTCTTATTTCCTTTAAAACCTCAGGTATTTCGATTGTTTGAATGAATTCTTCAGAATTAAACAAACCTATTCTAGTCCATGCTTCCGAAGGCCTTTTCTTAATATTAATATCATGATATTCAATAACTTCCAGGTTATGCAATTGATTTGGATCTATGTTGATTATTTCAAATCTTTTTTGTAAGGCATCTTGTGAGAAAAGTTCATTTTCAACAGGTTTTGCTAAAGGAGACCAACTTGTTAAAATTAGTAGTAATAATGCAATTATTACATGCCGAACTTCTCTGTTCACATTACTCCGTCTCCACTTACCCTATTCAATGGTTTAGTATAGATGGGCTTCATTAAATGATTAACCAATGTCTAGTTGCTTTATTTGTAAACCATTCATAAACCCAATCACCAACAGGGTGAGTCCAAGTTGTAGATCTTTGATTGTTATTACCATCCTTGTAATTAATTGATATTTTAATTTCATAGTTATCCCATACTGTAGCCCCAGGAACTGTTAATTCTAGATCATCACTTGCTACACTGATATGTGCTCCTATTGTTTCACGATAAAAAATTGTATTGTTTAATTCATTTCCAGCTAAATCTTCAAATGAAATTTCTACACTAACTTCACTAATTTCTCTACTTCCTACATTATGAACTTGTGTTAAAATCACATGTCCGCCACCAGATTGCATGTATATCACTTCAACATTTACAGCATCTCTTGGAATAATCCAATAATAGGTTGCAAAAATACTTGAAAATAATAAAAGTACCATTAATGATGCTGCTAATAACCTAACGGGGGAAAGTGTTCCTCTAATGGATTGGAATAATTCAGCAGCCTGTTTACTACGTTCTAATTCATCTTCACTAGCATATACAGTGTCAGAAATCTGAATCAACTTTATTTCTTCCTCGTCTTCATAATCATCCATATGTTTCAACTCAAAAAATAGTAAATAGAATTGTCAAAATTCCACTTGAAATAGGTTCTGGAAATACAAAGTGTGTTGTTGTTGCCCTACCATTTGTTACTGAGTTTAATAATGCTAAATCATTACCAATTCCGTTAATTGCAAATGTAGATGCACTCGGGATTATTCCAGTAACTTGAGCATCAATTAATACACCTTTTGCATCCCAACTAATTCCACCCATTTCTATATCCGCACTTCCAGTAGCAATTACTTTTCCTCCAGTAACATCACTAATTATTCCTATCGGGTAAATATCTCCAATGTAGTGAGCATGAACTGTTGCACTTCGTAGATTCTCTCCGAGAATTTCACTACTTTCTAAAAATACTCCGGGTTGAACTGGCATATTTGTTTGTCTAAGGTAAAAACGTTTAATTCCATTTGGAAACGACTCTATTTTCATTCCCCAATTATCTGTATGTTTGATACTGGTGGTGCTTGGCATATCTTCTGCAAGCATTAGAATATCAGATCTTGAATCAATCGCCCTTCCAGTCGCATAAATGTAAAGATCCATATCATCACCATTTGATGTATAATCTAGAGTATTTACCCCTTGGAAAGTAGTGTCCTCAGTAATATCAAAATCTTTTGAAGGTCCAGTGGAAAGATGAACCTCTCCAGGCAGATTTCTCATAAAAGCAGTAGCTGGCCACCAGTTATTATCTACATAACGAGCCATTGAAATCATCAAAGCATCTACTGAATTAGGTGCAGATGTAGAACCACCAGGAGCAGGAACTGTAAGATCTAATTCTAATATATCTCCTATTGTTGCTGCAAAGTTCGCTCTAGGGGGTATATCAACAATTAATGTAGAGATACGTTGTTGAAGAACTTTATCAAGCATATTAATTTGTGCATATTCTAATGAAGTTCCGATGTCAAATTGCATATCCGTGTAAATTCGTGGAACAACCAAAGTAGAATCTGTTGACAAAAACATCTTTATTTCAACATCAGTAGCCCTAGTTGTCTCAAATCCGGCTAAATTAATCTTTAAATCCATACCTTCTAATCCTTCCACTGAAATAATTAAATCATCATATTTTGGTTTCCAATCGGTCATTTTTAAATTTAAACTCCATTGAGGAATCTCATCATCAACAAAGTAAAAATAACTCATATCAACAATTGGAGCCATATTAGGTAGCCATGCTTTTATGTGGTATGATCTTTCATCATGGGTATTTATTCCAGATTCAGCTAATAATTCTAAATCAATATTTTTTAATTCTTCAGAATTAATCCAACCATCTCTCATCATTTCTGAAAGGCTGGTTGGATCTCTAATTTTATCTTCCATTATTGCAAAGAATCTATGGTGTTCATCTTCAGAAATAATCTCATCTTTTAGAATGTCGAGTAAATCTGAGATAGAATTATTGGTCAAATTAAGTGTTGTAAAATCTACATCTAATAATGTTCTTTCAATAAATTTTGAAGAGATTCCGTGAACCCAAGCAGGTTCATCTAATACATAATCCCCTTTTTCAAGTTCAATGAAAATATCAAACTCTTCATCTGATTCTAAATTTAGAACAAGGCTAGCATTGATATCTCCAGGTTGAGGTCCTAGGAAATCTCTAGTTAAATTACCGACTAAATCATTAACTCCCGTTCCAAATCCAATTAACCCTGAAAGGAAATTAGATATGCCATTTATTCCACTTTGTTCACCAAAACTCGGTAAAACCAAGGAATCACCAGCATCATCAGTTGGAATGTCCATAATTAAATTACCAGGTAATGGAGAAATTTGTAATGTAGCATTCAATCCGAGATGTTTATTTTCATATGTAGTTTCATCAATCAGTTTAGCGTTAAATGTATCACCTTGAGGACGAATCAATTTAATTTGCGCTAATCCATCTACTCCGCTTGCCCCAGGAATTTCCGGAGAACGCCAAGAAGCAGTAATTAAATTGCTAATTTTTACAGACAAACTTGCTTCTCCAATATCTCCGTTTTGCCAATGGTAAGCGTGGTCTCCATCTAAGACATAATCTGTAGTTGCGTTTGAAATTTGAATTGCAATTGAACCTAAAGGTTCGTTAGAGGAATATCCAACTTCATCACCAAGTAATATTTCAAAATTATTTGGTAAATCTTCTAATTTTAATGCATTTTTTTGTTTACCTGATTCAGCCCTGTAGACTAAACTAGAAATTCCAGTATCTGCTGTATATTGCATTGATTCCGAGTTTTGAACAATTGATAAATTTCCAGGCCTTCCAGTTAAAAGTGCAGATTGATATGCTGAAAGATTAATTGAATTATTTTCATGTTCTAGGTATGCAAATCTAAAGTTTTCACCAGGGCTCATTTTAATTTGTATATCTCTAGTTTCGTCACTTGGTTCAAATGAATAATGGATATCTGATAAACCTGTAAATTTAGCACTTAAACCAACTCTAGTCAAAGGTTCACTTTGTCCTAATCTTCCAGTAACGTAATCTAAATCAGTATCTTTTGTTAACATGAAATGGTCTTCTAAAATTGTTGGGTGAGAACTACTTCCAAACAAAATCATTATTTCACCAAGGAACCTTTGGAATCTACTTTCACGAACACTGTTCATCATTTCGATATTTATTTCTCCGCCATTAGAGCCAGAAGTTTCTGTTAAAGCTTCAGGGACCGTATTTAAAATTGAACCAATATTGATAATTACATCGACAATAGTAATTATTGCTCCATCAAGAAGTTGACTAAAAGCACTTAGACTAGGGTCATTAGGTGTTTCAATTTGATCATCACTTTCACCTAATTCAAATGAACCATATAATACAATTACTTCAGGGATATCGGTCAAAGTAAAGTGAATTCTCCTATGGTCTGACTCATTTCCATATCTTTGAAACCATGAAATATAATCTAATTGTTCAACTTTTGTTTTTGATGCAATTAAAATGAGAGTATTTGGGCTAGTAGAACTATGTGGGTTTACAGGTAAAGTAGGGTCATTATTATTTTCAGAAGTATCTTTTGTAAAATTCTTAATTCCTAAAATGAACGATAATCTTGCGGGTCTTTGCCCTGGCATATCTATTTCATTATCGTATCCTAACATTTCATAAATCCTATCAATTTCATCAGGCTCAAAACTTTGAGATGGTAATTTTCTTATCCACCCTATTGCTTCAGTAATGTTTCCATACAAGTCACCTTCTTGAAGTTTAGAACGGTCTTCATAATAATGAATTCTTAAATCTGTATCCCTTTCTGCCCAAAACTCAATAGTATCTAGCCCATCCTCTCCAAGATTATCATTCCTGATAATTAAATCAACTTCTTCTGGCAAACAGTAACGTACAGGAATATTAGTACAAGGTGTAGCAGAATTTCCGGTAGGGTGGAAAGAAGCATCAATATATGCCATTTCAAGCATTTCTGTCGGGTTATTTCCCGCTGGGTAGTGAACGTATCCTAGTCCTACCGCTAATCCGCAATCTTGTTGTTCGCTCGGTAAATCTCTCTGATCAGGGGTATATTCAACTCTACATCTTGCTTGATCTGTATTAACTAAGTTGAGTGAATAAGGTGAAGCTAACATTGCTAAACTTAATTCTGAACTTCCTTCAAATACATTCAACAAAGTTAGCAGGCCACCAGTAGTAGCATCTAAGGCTGAAAGAGTAGTATCTGTAATATTCAAAGTTACTCTTTCTAATCCTACATTTAATTCAAATAATTCTGGGCTTTGGGTAAATCTAGAGTCTATAGTCCATACATAACTTTCACCAATTTCAGAACCCACTGACAAATCATAAGTGAACCCTTTCAATAATGAAACTTCTAAATGATCTAAATCATCCCATAATGGATCATTAATATTAATTGTACTAACGGTGAAAGAAATTGTAGGTTTTACCCATAGTTGTGCGGGTACTCCTGTTGAGATGTCAAAAATACTTCCATCGTAAGGCCAAGGGTTTCCAAAATTATCAATAATATCCCAAGTATCTCCTTTTCCAAGATCAATATCACCATTTTCTGGGAAAACTGAAATTGTTAAGGTTACAACGATATCAGCCTCATCATCTCCATCAATATCAATTTCATTGTTAAATGGATTTGGTGGAAATGCAATTAATTGTCCATAGAATGATGCATTATCAAATAAAATAAGACCCTCCTCATCATCTAAAGTAGAATAATTTGTAATTACAACATAATTATCAATTCCCCAAGGGGCAAGTGTTTCCCATAAACTTGCAGGTAAACCTTCTGGTTTTTGTTGAGGATTTTCAAGCATTTGATATGGAAGTGGATGTAATGGTTTATTTGGGGTAGTATCGGTTAGAATTAAATTATTTAAATCAGTTGAATTCTCTCCAAATGGATCTTCTAATCCGCTTTCTCTTTCTCTTTCATTAATTTCATCAATAATGGCCTGTGATGCTATTGGTGCTGCTTCTTGACCGTCACCAACAAAAGTTGAAGAAGTAACTTCATGAAGTTTATCTAAAACTCCAAAATCATTTGTTTTTAATGCACCAGATTCAGCGGAAACAAGTGGTGAAAAACTAGAAATCATCATTAAAACAATTAATAAAAATGCAATTTTTGCTTTTTTTATTTTTTTAACGCGGGGAAGTTCCAAGATAAGCCGAATTCCCTCCATAATTATAGCAGGTAATGACCTTCCTCATTTACCATTGCCCTTAATGGATGTTTTTACAATCAATTTTTAAAAAAAATTCAAAGGTCAATATCATCATCATTTTGATTATTATCATTTTGAATAACAGTCTTCGGTAAAGGTGGCAACTCAATCTTTAATCCACCTTTATTTTTCTTTACGGGTTGAATTTCTTTTTTCATTCCTGGAATTTCCATCTTTAATCCCGAATTACTTTTTTGTTTTTCAGTTTTTTCGTCCTTCTTCATTTCTTTCAAGAATGATAAGTCGTGCTCAACCTCTTTTGGTTTTTCTTCAATTATTTCAGGCTCTTCCATAAGAGCTTCAAGCATATTATTTCCAATATTATTTGTTTGAATAGAATTATTTTGGACCATATTTATATCTGGAATTCCTGCAATATCATGATAATTAATTTGTTGTGCTTGAGGCCTACTCCATTGTTGTTCTTGACTGCCCACATTTGCAATATTAGCTAAATTAGTTTGATCATCACCATATAATTCTTGAGATAATTCTTGTTGCTTAATTTCTGCTCTTTCTTCGGGTGTAAGGTTTCTCCCTTCTTCTTCAATTTTAGAAATTCGTTCTTGAATATTTTTCCATGCAATAAAACCACCACCTGCTAATAATCCAAGTAAAATAATTCCTCCAGATAAATATACCATCGATGAGGTCTCAGGCGGAGATGCTTGAGATACTACAACTGAATGAGTTAATTCTAATTTTCTATTCTCGGAATTTAATACTTGTACCATCACAGTGTAAACCCCAGGATTAGAGTAAGTATAACTCATTTTAGCTTCATTTGTTGTGGTGTCATAAGCACCTATTATCCAATCATTTCTTTTATCTCCATCATTATTACTATCGACACTTAAGTCGATATCCCAGCGGAAAATTAGATTAGAATCTTCAGGGTCAGTGGCTTTAATTTTGAAATCCAACTCGGAATTTTGAACAATATTATCATCAGGCCAAATTACAGAAATTAGTTCTGGTGCAGTAGCATCAATAATTGTAATGCTTAAGCTAGATTGAACTAAATTACCTGACATATCTGTGACTTTTACTTCCAGAGTATGTAATCCTAATTCTTCAGTTGGTAAAATGAAAGAAGAACCTTGATTTGGATTAACATCCGAATCCCAAATCCATTCAATTTTGTCTATTTGATGATTATCCCCACAGTCACAGTTTAATGTTAAATCAGAATTTTGTTCAATAAGTGCATTATCAATAATTCCTGAGATTCTCAAATTTGGTTCAATCAAATCAACAACAGTTATTGAAATAGATGATGTTGCAGTCGCTCCATCAGATCTTAAGATTTCTAAACTTACAGAGTATTGACCTGGAGAATCCCATTTTGCATTTGCTGCGGTAGAATCAATAATGCCAATATTTTCAATATCCCAATTATAATTTTCAATTTGATTCCATTTATTGGGTGAAGATGAAGCATCTAATTGAAGTGTATCTTCTAATTGAATCTCTGTTGAATTATGAGATATAATTTCAATTATTGGATTGAGTGTAGGAGTGATAAATATTGTAATTGTTGTTGCCATCTTTGAATTACCTTGATTAATAATGGTTAACCATAATGGCGAATCAGCAAATTCTGAACTAATTACTAAATCTAATTCATTATCTTCAGAAATGATTAATGTTTCGCTAATCCAAGTTAATGACTCTTCATCATTCATGGATGCTAAACCAATTTCACCATTCCCAAATAATGGATTTGATTTAATTGTAATGATATCACCTTCATCAAATAATAATGCCTCGTCATTAATATTTTCAGTTTCTAGATTTTCTTCTAATTGTATAATTGAATTATAGGGAGTCCATTCCCATGTTTCATTATTCAACGTTACAGATACACCTATAGAAACTGAAATCCCTCCTCCAGCACCTCTACCTTCATCTGCTGGATGTCGCATATTATCCAATACAAGAATATAATTTTCATTTGACGGAATTGACCATGTGAATTCTATATCTTCTGTTAGATTTTCGATACTAGGGTCTTTTTCAATCAAATAAGAATTACTTAGTGGATTAATATGATATTTTTGTTCATTTAAGTAACTGTAGTACACACCTGAATCCATAATTAATGAATCAATTGCATTCGAAGAATTTCCTAAGATATTAAAATCTAAAATTTCATTTCCCACAGATCCCTGGAAAACTAATGCAACACAATCATCATCATTTACTATAAATGCTGCATCAATCTCAAAATTTGAATTTAGGTTGTAATTATATTCAGAACATTCAAAAGAAGTACGAGCAAGAGTATTTTTATTTTCTAGATTAGATTCTAAATAACTAGGAATGATTGGAAAAATTAGCAACGCAACAAGGGCCATCACTACCAAATCCTTTGTTCGCATAACCTTTGGTCAGTCGACACCCTCATGAAACTTGTCTAAATTTGTTCGACATATTTTCAATCAATCTCATAAGCCAACTTTACTTGTATAGTATTGTCACATGCCCGATAGTAAAGATATCCCGATTGCACCAATTGCAAAGAAAGTAGATTATTTTGTTAAATTTGGTAAAGTTGAAGGAGAAAATAGAGGTAGGAACCCTATTGATCCACCTATAGAAAAACTAGATTCTTATTATTGGATGAGGGATGATTCAAGAACAGATAAAGAAATATTGAAACATTTACAACTAGAGAATGAATTTACAGAAAAATGCACTAATTCATTAGTTGGAAATCAAGTAAAAATCTATGATGAGTTACTCTCACATATTCAGGAGACTGACACAACAGACCCCGTTCCAAATGGAAAATTTGAATATTATTCTCACACAATTGAGGGTTTATCATATCCAATTCATTGTAGAAGAAATAGGGACTTAAATAATTCAGAAGAAGAAATTATCTTGGATGAAAATGAGTTATCAAAAGAGTTAGGAACAACTCAAATGAATGTTGGAGGAATTAGAATTAGCCCCTCTCAAAATTTATTGGCTTTTTCAGTAGACACAAGTGGATATGAAACCTATGATATAACAATAATTAATCTTTCAAATAAAGAAATCATTTCTAAAATTTCAGATGTTGCTAGTTTTGAATGGGGTGGAGACGATCATACAATATTTTACACAAAGATGGATTCAGCTCATAGACCATTTCAAGTGTGGAAAAATGATTTAAAAAATTCAAATTCTGATGAATTAATCTTTGAAGAAGAAGATGAATTATTTTGGGTAGGGATATCTAAATCTAGAGATCGTGAATTATTATTTTTATCATCAGGTTCGAAAGAAACTAGTGAAATAAATTATATTAATTTAAATCAAAAAACTAATAATTTTATTCAGATTAAAGCGAGAAAGCAAGGAATATTATATTCGGTAAGTAAACGAAAAAATATATTTTATATTGTAACAAATGCAGATAATGCAAAAAATTTTGAAATACTTACAAGTCAGGTAAATAACCCAGATGATTGGAAGCCTTTAACCGATAAATCAGGAAAAATAATTTTTAGCAATGATGAATTGAGAAGCATTAGTTATACTATTTCTTTTGAAGACTTTTTAGTCGTATTCGGTAGAGAAAATGGGCTAAAACAAGCTTGGTGTATTGTTTTTGAAGAAAACATACCTTCAGGCTTTCATCAACTTGAATTCCCAGAATCAGCATATGTTGTAGGTATGGGCTCAAATTTAGAATTCAATTCAAAATTTGTTAGAATTACATATAGTTCGATGGTTACCCCTCATACTATTTTTGATTATGATGTGGCCAAAAAAGAATTAAATTTAATAAAACAGAAAAATGTACCCAACTTTGAACCTTCTAAATTTGAAACAAAAAGAGTTAATGCAATAGCAAAAGATGGGACCTTAGTTCCAATTTCGGTAGTTTATCGTAAGGATTTTCACCTTGAAGGCATAAATAATTCAAAATTAATGTTGTATGGGTATGGTTCTTACGGATCTTGTATTGAGCCTAGTTTTAATTCACGAATTTTACCAATGTTAAATAGGGGAATTGTATATTGTATAGCCCATATTAGAGGTGGTTCTGAAATGGGTCGTTCTTGGTACGAAGATCAAGGTAAATATTTGACTAAGAAGAATACATTTGAGGACTTTTGTAGCTGTGCAGAGTATTTGATTAGTAAAGGTTGGACTTCTCCGGAAAACCTTGCAATAGAAGGTAGAAGTGCTGGCGGATTGTTAATGGGTGCTGTATTGAATATGAGGCCTGATTTGTTTAATGTTGCAATTGCAGGAGTTCCATTTGTTGATGTGATGACTACAATGTGTGACCCTTCAATACCCTTAACTGTTGTTGAGTGGGAAGAATGGGGTAATCCAAATGAAGAAAAATATCATGATTATATGAGTTCATATTCCCCGATAGATAATGTAATTGAGCAAAGATATCCAAATATTTTGATTACTGCAGGTTTACATGACCCGAGAGTTGCTTACTGGGAAGCCATGAAATGGTGTGCGAAATTAAGAGAAAAAGCATCTCAAGATTCAGGTATGATTTTATTAAAAACAGATATTGAAGCTGGTCATTTTAGTGCATCAGATAGATACAAATATCTCAAAGAAAAAGCATTTGAATATGCATTTATGTTTGATTGTTTAGATTTATAGCAGGTAAAGTAAAGCGGAAAAAAATTTTATTTAGTGTAATAATGAGGGATTACTGAGTTAATTCCGAATCATTACTAAACAAAATTTTTGCAGTTGAATTAAACAGTATATCAACAGCAATATCGAAACCCGCCAAAGTAAATGATTGGATGATATTTTCTTCTTGAGTTTTGTAATCCTTCGATGAACGAAACCTCTCCAAAGTCATCTCGTCTGACCACCTTGTATAGACTATGACACGTTCATTATCTTCGGCAAAAGTTGAACCAATACAGCCATTTTCCATTGCAATTGAAAGAAAACTCATCATTGATTCACTCATTTCTCTTGAGATTTCTCTGTTATTTTTATTGGTAATCCACATTCTAATAACCGCTGATTGTTCCATACAATAACCAAGGGTTAGGCGGTTTAATTTTCTTTTCAAGTCGTAAAAATAGATTCATTAGTGTATTTCCATATCAGTTGGAGTTAAATCAATGATATCGTTATCTGATGCAGCGTGTACGGAATTAAATTCTTCTTGTGCCTCTAATTTTAAATCTGAAGTATCTTTAATTCTAGAACTGTAATGAGTTAAAATCAAATGATTTGCATTAATTAATTTTGCATTTTTAGCTGCTTGAATTGCTGTAGAGTGAAAATATTTTTTTGCTCTATCCTTATGTTCTTCCAAAAATGTTGCTTCATGAATTAATAGTGTAGTACGATTATCAGTTTCTGAAAAAGTTACAAAACCATTATTTTTCCCACTTGTATCACCACTAATTAGAACACTTGGACCAATTTGCTCTGTGGATCTATAATCTAAATGAGAATGCTCTTCAAAATTTTCACCTTTAGCTAATAATCGAATTTGTTCCAAGTTTAGATTATTTTTTTCTGCAAGTTCAGAATTAAATTTTCCTTTTTTATCATCTTCTTTAATCCACCAAGCACAACTTGGAACTGAATGTACAGTTGGAATATTTAGAATTTCAATTTCATTTGTATATTTTTTTAAATCTGTTATTTTTTCTATACTGTTTTCTAGAGGTTCAATTAAAATTCCATTCATTGTTCCTATTTTATCATTTTCATCTACTCCAATTAGAATCCAATTTGTATCAAATTCAAGAAATTCATTCGTTCCTCCTAATGACCACCAATGCCTATATTGAAAAATCAAATCAACATTTGAAGGTTCTAAGTCTGAAATATCACAAAATGGATTTTTTGTTTCAACTAATCTTTCAATTATTTCGTGAGTTGTAGGTGCAATAATTGTTAGCGGCTTTTCTCTTCCTTCTAATGAAAGTGTTTTCAAAAAAGGCAATAAACCCCAAGTATGATCTAAATGACCATGGGTTAGCAGTATTGTGCATATTTTTCCTACTTTTATCCGAAATTGAGAATTTTTTTGTTTAAGTTCTTTATTGTGTGTGTAAATTCTTTCCTGAAAACCTTCTCCACAATCAACAATAAATCCACCTTTTTCAGTACTAACTACAGAGCCACTTACACTTCTTCCATGGGCAGGTTTTGAAGAAGACGTTCCTAGAATATGTATTTGCATTTAACTCACCGAGTTTATTGTACAGGATTTTTTGGAATTGGAGTTTGTGGAAACCATCTTAGTATAACAATATCATTCACTGAGCGAACCCATCTCCAAGGTATTGCAACATGAATACTATCTTCAACAATTTCAGGTTTACATTCATTTACAAATAAATGTGTACAATTCCACTCCTTAGTTTCAACAACACAATCATGAACCATTCCAAGTAATCTTCCATCTGGAAGATATACCTGTTTTCCTTTTAGTTCGGCTAAACTACCGTGAGTCACAGGTTGCTGTACATGACATGGGAAATCAATATTGTCATTAAAAACCATCAAAAAGAAGTTTTTTTCAATTATTTGCCGCGATTCAAATTAGCTTTAAGGCTTGGACGCAATTTTTCAGCACCTTTACCTTTATTATGAAGCCCTCTTCCTCTTTTTCCAGCACTAGTTTTGCCACGGAAAGCTCTACCTCTATGGGATGAACCTTCAGCAACCCAACCTAAGTCCTTATCATTAATTATTGAAGGATGATTAGGATCGACAAGAATAACTTCAAAGAATTTATGCTTACCGTCTTCTCCAACCCAGTAAGAATTCAAAACTTCTAGATTAGGATGATGTCTAGCAACACGCTCTTCTGCTATCCTTTGAGTATTTTTTGCCATAGTAATTTTATTTATACCCATTTTACTTGGTTTACGTTTCATGTGGATTTTCCCTTTTCTAAGACCTCCACGTCTTACTCTAGTTCTAATTAAAACAACTCCTTGTTTCGCTTTGTAACCTAATCTTCTAGCAGCATCTAAACGAGTAGGCCTTTCAATTTTACAATTTACAGGCTCTCTACGCCATGTAGCCATTCTTTTTTGACGTACTTCAAAAGGTATAGAATCTTTAGGCCTTTTCCAGGTTTCTCTAGTGTAGTGATATAGTCCCTTTGCCATGTTGATACCCCTTGAAGCAACTTGGCGACCAACCACCCCTTTATGACCGTTGTCTATACTATTCTTCTTCAACAATCAGTGATTCAACGTCATGAAGCATGTCTTCTAGTGATGAAATACTATCATTATATTCAATTTTTTGAGCAACTTGAAGGGGTACTGGCATAGTACTTGAAATTGTATCATATTCACTCCTAATCATAGTAATTTCCGCTCTAATTCTCTGCATTGCTAGAGATATTGCACTTTCATAAGTTCTTTTATCTAAATTTCCATTTTCATAATGGTCTAGTAATCTTTGTAGGACTTGTAATACATCTTCATCTGTATTCACTAGGCTTCTTCCTCCAGAACCTTCTTTCATAGTGTAAAATAATTGTGACATTGTAGCAGCTAAACTACCAACTAAGCCTATACCAACCAACATTAGAAATGCAGCAACTATTCTAGATAATGGATCAACAGGAGAAAAGTCTCCGTAACCTACAGTTGTTGTTGTTACTATTGCCCACCACATTGCATCTCCAAATGAATTAATCATTCTATTACATTCATCAGGAACAATCTGAGATGTACATAATGCTTCATATTCTTGAGATTCAAACACATAAACGAAGAATCCACCTGCAACAATTAATGTTAGAACAATCGTAAGTAAATGTAGCATTTGTTTTTCAACTGTAACTTTATTTTTTCTCCTAGCCATACCTATTAGCCTTAAAACACCTGAAAATGCTCTAACTAAACGAAGTAATCTCAAACCTCCAAGAGATGCAAGAAGTGGGATTGCAGTTACAAACATTGGAATTAATCCAAGGAATTCCCACCAATGAGTTTTCCACCACCATTCTTTGTCTACACATCTTTCATAATCATCTCTTAAATCTGCAAGGAATATACAAATTAATAATAAATCTGACAGAGCTAAAAACATCCATTTTAAATCTTTATCTTCTATAATATCAAAAATAGTTCTTTCACTAAAATATTCTAAATCATAAACTATTATTGCAATATTTGCAATTGTTAGTAGGAAAATAAGGTAATCATTAGCCCACCAAGGCTGTTCTTCAGTGGTGTATTTCTCACCATCATCTAATTCAGCCATACATTCCGCATAAAGAACTTATTTTTGAGTGTTATTGCGATTAGTAATTCATTAAACTCTGAGAGGAGTAGAGTTTCATAGTCTCATCATTACGGGGTGTTATGGTCAGAGGTGATGCTCCACTAAGGCGATTAATCACGCATATGAGTTCTCATCGGAAGACTGTTTGGTTAGCATCAACATGTAGTGTAGTTAACAGATTATTTGATTTAGCTCCCCCTGTATTAATTGGGGCAGCAGTCGATGTTGTTGTTAGAGGAGAAGATTCAGTAATTTCATCAATAGGAATTGTTAATGTCCATCAGCAATTATGGTTTCTTGCAGCGATTACGTTCTTAATTTGGGGTTTTGAATCATTATTCCAATATTTGTATGGAGTATTATGGAGAAATTTGGCTCAAACAGTACAGCATGAACTTAGATTAGATGTTTATGGACATATTCAAAATCTGGAGATGGGTTGGTTTCTCGAACAATCTAAAGGAAATTTAATGGCAATAATGAATGATGATGTAAATCAACTTGAAAGATTTCTTGATGAGGGAGCAACTGATTTACTACACGTTGCAACTACAGTAATTGTTATCAGTGCACTCTTTTTTATTATAGACTGGAGAGTTGCACTATTTTCAATAGCCCCAATACCTTTGATTTTATGGGGTTCATTCCGTTTTCAATCTAGAATAGCTCCAAGATATGCAGATGTACGTATGAAAGCTGGAAATATTGGAACTTTATTAGAAAATAATCTTACAGGGATTACAACAATTAAGAGTTTCACTGGGGAAGATAGAGAATTTGAAAGGTTAAGAATTACTTCAGAAGATTATTGTGAATCTAATCGTAGCGCAATTAAACTCAGTGCGAGCTTTGTACCATTAATTAGAATGGCGATATTAATAGGTTTCACTGCAACATTACTTTTGGGTGGAGAATTAACCCTAAGTGGGACTATTGAGGTTGGAGAGTTCAGCATTCTAGTTTTTATGACACAGAGATTATTATGGCCATTAACAAGATTAGGAGCGACTTTTGATCTTTATCAGAGGGCTATGGCTTCAACAAGTAGAGTTCTAAATTTATTGGAAACTGAAATTTCAATGAAAGATGGAGATAAAATTTTGAGTAATGTTAAGGGAAGAGTTAGTACTGAATCCTTGAGTTTTGCTTACCCTGAAAGAGATTCTACTATAGAGGATGTAAATATTGAGATTCCAGCAGGCTCAACTGTAGCAATTGTAGGCCCAACGGGATCAGGTAAAACTACTATTGTTCGTTTATTATTGAGATTTTATGATCCAAATAATGGTTCAATTAAAGTAGATGGTATTGATGTTCGCGAGCTTAAATTATCTTCATTGAGACAATCAATTGCATTAGTAAGTCAAAGAGTCACATTGTTTCCAGAAAGTGTCAAAGAAAATATCCGTTATGGTAATCTCGATGCTACAGATGAAGAAATAGAAAATGCGGCAGAAATAGCTGAAGCAATCGAATTTATTGATACATTACCACATGGCTTCGACACCAAGATTGGAGAGGGAGGATACAAATTGTCAGGTGGACAAAGGCAAAGATTATCAATTGCTAGAGCAGTTTTGAAAGATGCACCAATTTTAATTTTAGATGAAGCTACATCATCAGTAGATAATGAAACAGAAGCAGCTCTGCAAAGAAGTTTAGCACAGATTAGTGAGGGTAGGACAACATTGATAATAGCACATAGACTTTCTACAATACGTAATGCTGACAATATATTTGTTCTTGAAAATGGTAAAGTCATAGAGTCTGGAACACATGATAATTTAGTTTTGAACGATCATATGTATAAACGACTTTGGGATGTCCAAACTGGTATGCAATATAAAAAAGAGGACTAAGATTAAATCATAAATGTGTGAGTGAAAATTATGGAACAGCCTACGCGTTTAAGATATTCAATAATTTTGTTAACATCCTATACATTTGGTTGGATGATTTTAGGATGGATTTTTTGGGTATTAGGCGGATGTAAAGCAATAATGCCTTTTATTTCAGATTTAGACCTTTATCAGCCAGGAGATACAATTTTTACATTAGGCGCAATAGGAAGTAGTTTTTTGGTTATTTGGTTTCTTTTTGAACTCCAAAATTTTAGGCATAAATATTTATTAAAAAATAATTTTGGTACTTTTTGGGTCGCTTTTAATTATGTTTCAGTAGTTCCAGGAATTGTTGCAGCTGTAGCGTGTTTTAGAATTGGATATACTCCTTGGAATGTTGACGGTATAGCGCATGGTTCCTTTGCCAATGATATTTTTTATGGTGGAGTAATTTGGTGTATTTTAGTTACAGCATTAACTTTTAAATTATTCAAAGGATCTGAAAATTTTATTCAATTGATTTCAATTAGGGCTTTTACAGCAATAATAGCTGTAGTGTCTTTATGGCAAATGATTGTAAATGTAACTAAAGTTTGGACTAGTGATTTCGATTGGGATTATTGGAATGAATCAGCAAACAATATGCAAGAATTTTGTACAAGTCACATGTATCCTTTATTGGATAAAGCAGCTTTGTGGGAATGGGCATTAATCGCAGGTATTTTAGCAACTGTTTTGACATTTTTACCCGAAATAAAATTATTATCACTTAATGAAGAAGAATAAAATGAGTTGGTAGAATGAATTTACCGAATAGTATCGTTTCTGATAAATCATTAAAATCAATATTAATTTTAGGAGTTCT
>MDSV01144911.1_pt1 | contig 18194 bp, 10 predicted proteins | sample 810851 | NCBI WGS metagenome assembly MDSV01 (sample SAMN05326640, study PRJNA326480) | marine metagenome | isolation source: seawater | place: Atlantic Ocean: North East | collected 2012 | reverse complement strand
CTTGATCTGCTCGACGGACAGACCCGGGGGCAGGGACTGCTTGAGCTTGTTCGCCTTGTTGGCGTCGTCGACGCACAGCGTGTACAAGTACTTCGAGCAGCGCACCTTGAACTTGGTGCGCGTCCCGGTCTTCTTGATCTTCACGCTCTTGGCATCCTTGCGGCGCGCCGTGAGGAGGAAATCCTTGATTTCGTTGATCTGCTTAGGCTGCGGTTCGTGGGATCGTGAAAAGGGCGGCGAGCGGAAGAGGGCGGGTCAGGGTCCGGTCGGGACGAGGCGACTCACTGCGCGAAACTCTGCGCAAGGAACTTGGGAAAGGAACGCTCGCGTCCCATCCCGCGAAAATAGGGTTGGCAGTCGCGCGCGGCGGGGCGCGTCGCGACGCCGCGACCGCCGGAGAGGACGCGCGCGACCGCCGGGCGGACGCCGACAACCGTTCTCGACGCGTCCGCGCCCGGTTTCTCCCGCTCGCGGGTCGCGAAGCGGTCCCGACGCCGGAGATCCGGCGCGGTGCCCGTCGCGCGACGCGCGATGCCGAGCCAAACCCTAAACTGCGTTTCTTCGCCTCCGCCGGGAGACGGCCGAACGGCACCGACGGAGACGTCGGACGCGACGCGGGAACGGATGGTGATGGTGGACGTACCATATTTTGCTTCCCGAACCGAGCTCTGCTTGCTTGCGCGAGCTTAAAAGGGCCGCCTGGGGGTCGCGGCTCGGTTGATGGCGCACGGAAAAACTCGTCTCCTCGAACGTCGCGAGGTTGGCGTCCGCGTTTTAGCGTTTTGTACGTATGCATTTCCAGTCTGAAAATGTCGGGCAGTTATGCATTCAATTGTGCATCATCCACGTATTGGTAGTCTCAGAAAACCGATAAATGCGGACGTAAAAAATTGAAGACGCCGTAACAAACGAAGTTGGACGATGTCCTCGAACACACTTCACCGTACTCGGCGCGGGCCACCTCACGGGCGTCGGGGGCGCGGAGTCTCGCGCGTGTCTGGGGCGACGATGGCGTCGGCGTCGGAGACGCGCGCGCGCGAGTACTACAACCCCAAGGGTGGGGGCGGCGCGCGATGCTGGGGCAGCGCCGTGGCGAAGGACGCCGAGCGTCAGTACTGGTGGTCTTGGCGGGGCATACACGTCGACCCCAACGCGCCGTTGACCAACGAGGAGCTCGGGGAGCTGAAAGACGCGCTCATGGAGAAGAACTGGAGCTGGAACCTGGCGGGAGACGCGAACGCGACGCGGAGCGGTGACGACGCCGACGCCGACCCCGAGGCGGTCGTCGCGTCCGCGGAGAAGACGAAAGAGAAGGCTGGACCGACCTGGATCGACGCGGCGGCGACGGAGTGGGACGTCATGACCGCCCCCCCCGCGCCGCCCGCGTCTGACTTGGGGATCAAGGAAACCACCGAGGCGCTGATCGAGGCGAAGAGCGGGAGAACGGACGGGGAAGAGACCGTCGCCGGCGCCGCCGTCGCGTCGCTGCTCTTCGTGTTGATGACGACGCTCGTCTTGGGCAGCTGGCTGAAGAAGCGCCGCGTGCACTGGCTGCACCAGGCGGGCGCGGCGCTTCTGCTCGGCGTCGCGGGGGGCGTGTACATGATCTCGCAGGCGATCGCGCAGGACATGCGCAGCAAGGACGGGTTGGGCGGGGAGAAAAACTGGATCCTGACGTACGGCGATTACCTCGTCTTCGACACGGAGTTTTTCTTTCTCTTCCTGCTTCCGCCCGTCATCTTCGAGTCCGGGTACGCCATCGACGCCGAGCCATTCTTCCGCAACATCGGAAAGATCGCGTACTTCGCGTTCATCGGCACCTTTATTGGCAGTTTCGCGTTCGGGATCGGGATGTACGTCTTGGGCGCTATCGGTTTGGCGCACCCGTTCGGGTTCGTCAACGCGATGCTGTTCGGTTCCGTCATGGGCGCGACGGATCCGGTGACGGTGCTCGCCATCTTCACCGACTTAAGAGTCGACCCCGACTTGTTCGCGGTCGTGTTCGGCGAATCCGTCCTGAACGACGCCGTCGCGGTGGTGCTGTATCGCTCGATTCACCTGCTGGAAGACGCGTTCACGCCGAGAAACGTCGCGCGCGCCGTGTACGCGTTCGCGTTCGTGTTCCTCGGTTCGACCGCCGTCGGTGTGACAATAGCGCTGGCGTCGGCGCTTTTTTTTAAAAACGTCAAGCTCAGCGGCGACGGCGCACATGCTGCGCACCCGGAGGCGAGACGTTCGCCGTCGCCGGCGGAAGCCCGACCGAGCCTCTCCCCGGTGAATGCGACCGCGAAACGACCGACGACGGACGACGCGAACGTGCACGCGGAGAACACCCTGCTGAGTGCGGACGCGGAAGGCGCTGCGCTCCGACCGGGCGCGCCGGCGCGCGTCGAGACGCGCGCGGAGCCCTTCGCCTCCGCCGAACGCGACGCGAAGGAATTTCGCTCGTTCGACGGGAGGATCAAAGGCGCCACGCTCGAGGCTTCCGTGGTCGTGCTGTTCCCCTGGATCGCGTACATGCTCGCGGAGGCGCTGGAGCTCGTGGGGATCGTCTCCGTGCTGTTCTGCGGGATCGTCATGGGGCACTACACCAAGCGCAACCTGAGCGAGGGAGGGCGCGCGCTCAGCTCGGGAGCTTTCGCGCTGAGCGCGCAGCTCAGCGAGATGTTCGTGTTCATCTACTGCGGCGCGTCCGTGTTCCTGGCGCAGCCGCGGTTCTTCGGCACCGCGGCGTGGACCGTGCTCCTGTGTCTGCTCACGCGGGCGCTCGTCGTGTTTCCGGGCGTGTCCCTGATCAACAGGCACAGCCGCGGCGGCGCCGCGTCCACGGCGCGCGATGGGGAGACGGCCGCGTTTCTCAAGCGAGGCGACGAAGGGCCTTCGCGCGACGCCGACAAAGAGCCCGTGTCGACGACGAAGAGCGGTCACGCGAAGAGCGGCGGCGTGTTCGGGTCTCTCGGCGGTGTCGCGCGCGCGGCGGCGGCGACGACGCGGAGGATGACGACGCGACTTTTCTTTCCGCGTCGCGACGCGTTTCCTTTCGCCGACGCGTCTCGGCGCGTCGTCGCCGCTCTGTTCGGCGGCGGCGAGCGCGTGCCCGAGAACCACGCGCGCATGCTCTGGTTCTCCGGCCTGCGCGGCGCGATGGCGTTCGCGCTCGCGATGGAGGCGGCGGCGAAGCGCGGGGAGGACGGGCGCGCGATGCTCACCAGCACGCTGGGCGCGGTGCTGTTCACGGTGCTCGTCGTCGGCGGGCTCGTCGTGCCGGCGCTGCGGCGGCTCGGCATCGAGTGCGACGGAGAGACGATCAGTCGCGAAAATACTCGCGCGGGGCTCCGATCGGGCCGCGGCGCGGCTTCAGAAAACGACGCGGACCGGCGCAGAAAAGGGAAAGGCGGCGTTCTCACTGGGGAATCCCAAATGCGTCAGGGCGAGTCGATGGACGCTGAGTCTTTGGTGCTGGTGCGCTCGGAGAAGGACGACGGGCCGGCGGCGAAGCGCGGCGGCGGGCGCCGCGACCGAGCGGAGGGTGGCGGGAAGACGTTCGGGTCGTTCGACGAAGCGGACGGCTCGTACGGAATCGACGTGCGCGAGACGTTCAGGTTCGTGGACAGGCAGTACATCACGCCCATGTTCACGCTGGAGGAGAGCAAGAGGGATGTCGGAAACGACCCGGGTGGGGAAGGCGACCGCGGGGGCGCTCTGTGAGTATTGAGTCCCGCGGACGACGTTTTCGCGCGCGACGTCGCGTCGACGCGCGTTCGCGTCGCAAGTGCGTCGCTCGCTCGCTCGTATTATAGCGTTCCTCGCGAGCGTACTACCGTATATACCGTTTTACCATAGTAATCATACCGTATCGTACGTGTTTTCTTCCTAAAATACAGCGTTTCGTACGACCCGTGCGTACACCTAGACGTTCCGCCGACTCGGCGAGTCCTCCCCTCCCAGCCCCGAGGCCCACGTGACGTTCTTCGCGGCGCCCGACCAGGCGAAGGGCGCGACGCCGGCGCGCGCGGGGCGCGCCGTCGGCGGGCGCGCGCCTTCGTTTTCGTTTTCGCGCACCCACGCGCCGAGGCCGACGCACCGCAGGAACCACGCGCCCATCGGGCTGTACAGCGAACCGCCCGCGATCGCCACGAGCAGCCCGCCGAGCGACTGAGGCGTGTACAGCGACTCGAAGATCAAGCCGCTCACGAGGATGGTGAGGAACTTGCTCCCCGTGCTCATGACGTCGAACGCCGTCGCCGAGAGGAAATCGCGCGACTTGTTACTCGCGCTCGCCAGCGCCACCCCCATCAGGCACGACGCGCACAGCCAGAACGACCCCGCCGCGCTCATGTCTTCGTAGCTCGAGCTCGTGCACTCGAACAGAAGCGAGAACAGGCCGAGCGGCGGTACCGCAGTCGCGTTGAGGTACGTCGTCTTCTCCCACACGTTGAGGTCTTTGTTCATCGAGAAGGCGTGCTTGACGTACAGCATGGAGGTGACCATGGCGAGCCAGTACAGGCTCGCCCACATGTACCCCTCGGCGTCGTACTGCGCGTCGTACCACGCGTACACGAAGCACCCGGTGAGGATCGTGGCGATGGACGCGATCTCGCGCGACGTGAACTTCTTTCCGTACGCGCTGTCGCCGAGCGATACGCCGATGAGCGTCGCGGTGCGGAACACGATGAGCGTCTCGGGGTTGAGGCGCGTGAGCGCGCGCAGGTTGAGCGCGAGCGGGATGGCCCAGACGAACCCCGTGGGCAGCCACTGCCCGAAGATCTCCCAGCGGTACGGCTTCATGCGGATGAGCCCCGAGACCTGCCACAGCTTGAGCAGCGCGACCGTCGCCACCGTCTGCACGAGCATCACGAAAAAGGGCACGGGCAGGTGCTTCACGGTCTTTTTGTTCACCACCCACATGGCGGTCGCCAGGAACATGTACGTCACGCACACCCACACGTCTCGGGGGTTCAGGCGCGCGTCCCCGCGGCGCGAGGGCTCCGGGTCCATCGCGGAGCTCTCGGAAGGCGGCGCCCGGGAAAGACGCGAGGTTGCGCGCGCGACTCTGAGGCGCGCGACAGCGGCCTCGGAGAAACGACGAAAGCCGCGGCCACTCGCCGATAAAAGCCGAGCGTTCAGGCGTGAGTCAGTCACGTCGTCGATCCTTCTGGCAGTCTGGCCGGCGCGAAAAACAGACGAGCGAAAATCGCGACAGTTGGAGACCGCGGCCCGCGTCGTTCGGACCGCCGCGCGAACGGTGGCACCTCCGAAAAAACGCGCCACGTCGTGACCACAGCACACGGCCGACTGGATAGTACGTTCACATGAGACTCGTGTGTGGTGGCGCGCCGCGTCCTGAGGCGTTCGGTACGCGCGGCGCGCGAACGCGAACGTCGCGAAAAAAATCGATAGACCATCTACAACCGACGCGAGCCTCGCGCGCCGCGTGACTTTAAAACAGCACGTCGTCGTCCCTCTCGGGCTCGAGCATGTGACCGACGTCCGCGCCGCTGGCGACGGTGATCGCAGCGAACGGGTCCTCAGACTCGTGCGAGATGTCGCGCGTCGCGCGCGCCGCGGCTTCTTCCCCGGCGTCCATGTCCTTTTTCTTCTTCGCCTGTACCTTCTTCAGGCGGAAAAACTCCTCGCGCTCGAGCTCGTCCAGCTCGCCCTTGATGTACGACACCGTGTTCTCCAGTCGCGGCGTCACGACGTTTTCCAGCGCGTTCACGCGTCGGCTGGTGGTTTTGATGGCGATATCCAGCGTGATGAACGCCGTCTGCAGCCCCGCGAGCTCGACGAGCAACTCCACAGCCTCCAGGTACGCCTTCTTGCAGTTCTGCAGCTGCTTCCCGCCCGACCCCAAACCCGTCATCTCGGCGTTCGCATTCTCCACGCCCACCAGCCGGTGTTCGAACCGAGGCAGCTTCACGCCCGCGACGTTGTCCGTGAAGGCGCGCACGCGCACATTAGCCTGGCCCACGGAGTCGAGCACCGTGTGCTTGATGCCCTCGCCGGCGACGTACTTGGCCTCGGTCAACGCGAACGCGCTGTGTTTCATGGTCGCGCCCATCTTCGCCTTGGCGTCCACGATCTTCTTCAGTATGCTCCGGTACCGCATGGTGAGCGCGTCCGCTTTCTTCTTCAGGAGGCGGTACCCGCGCTGCGCGCCGGAAAGGCGGTTCTTGATCACCGCCAGCACCGTCACCGTCGGCACGACGTTCAGCCGGTTGGTGGTGGACATGTTCGCCGCAGGCCGAGAGGCCGCGTCCGCCGAGCCTCCCTGCCGCGGCTCCGCCGAGCACCGCGCGCGGGGATCTGAGACGCGCGGCTGCGGGCGCGTCTGAGCCGCGGATTCATCTGTTTCTCGGCGAACATCAAGCAGGACTGAAGGAGTGACGATTTCCACTCCTCGACAGAATGAAAACGCGCGGAAGACACACTCGAGACGATGGTTCGTTTTTACGTACGGTCCCTTTTCGGAAAAGGTTCTCACGCGTTCGGGTCGAGCGCGAGCCCCGCCATCCCCTCGATCGGCGGCAGCTCCGCGTCCACCAGGTCGGGAAGCGGGAACCGCAACGTCGCGGCCACGCCCGTGAGCTCGCCGAGCTGCCTCCCGCTCTCGTGCGCCGACGAAAACACGCGCGCGACGCCTCCGCCCGCCTCAACCTCCTCGGCGAGCCGCACCCACCGAGCGCGCGCCGGGGCGTTCGCGCACCTGAACAGCCCGTCCGCGATGAGCAAAGTGTCGATCGCGCCGAGCTCGTGCGCGGCGAACACGTGCGCGGGGCCGTAGAGCGCTCGCTCGGGTTTCGAGGCGAGCGTCTCGAAAAACGCGTCGAGCGCGGCGATCTCCGCCGCCGCCTTGGTGTCTTTGATGAGGCGCGCCACGCTCGGCGACTCGAGCACTTCCCGCAGGGCGCCGCGGAACGCCGTGCTGGCGTGCGTCTCCAGAACCTTCTTTCTGTGCGCCGCGAACGCGTGCGGCGTCTGCCTCTCGCGCTGAGGCGCCGTGTCAGACGTCCTCTTGTCCGCGCTCGGCGCGTCGGCGCTGGCCAGCCTCGCGCACTCCAGGTCGGCGTACGCGAGAAACGACTCTTTGGCGAATCCGGGGCCGGCGACGACGAAACACTTCACCTTCTCGAAGTCGACGTGCCTCAACACCGCGTCGAACGCGTTTTTGTGGAACGTCCGTAACGCCTTTTCGTACCCCATACCCGCGGCGCCCGTCTTGCGAGGCATGGATTTTTCAACCTTCGCGCGATGACTCGTGACGCTCGCGCCGACGAGGAACACGTTCGCCAAGCCCTCGTCGATCGTCATCACCGCCAGATCGGCGCCCGCGGCGGGGTCAGCGGCTTCGCGAAGTCGCGCGACGTCGACGCCGTCCCACTCGTGTTTCTCGATCCGCACCGGCCTCCCGGTGTCCAGGTCTAGCGTGTGGTACGCCCCGAGCTTGACGTGTTCGGTTTCGGTGGTGTTGCGGCCCTTCACACGAACGGCTTCGCCCTCGCCGTCGTAATCGACGCTCTCGACGAGCAATCGGAGCTTGACGCGTATGCGCTCGGACTCGCCCGGCCCGACGCCGTCCGCACCCGTGCTCCGAGACACCTTGCGGAAGGTCACGGCCTCGACGTGGTCGTCTGCGCGAAGCAAGTTGAAGAGCTGCCACATGTCCTCCGAGGTGTCGGGCACGACGCGCACGTGACCGGATCCGCCCTTCGTGAAGCTCTCGTCCAAGATTTTCATCGCGACCAACCAGGCGGCTCTGCTCTGACGCGACACGGGGCGCGCGCGCGGAGGTCGAACGCGCGCGGCGGAATCGTCGCTTCGATCGGCGTCACGATAAGCCGTCTGTTGAGGTCGCCTGTCGCGGTCACTGACGCGCCGAGCCCACTGCGCGGGGCACCCACGTGTCGAAAAACCGCAGACGGCACCGAGTTGATTATCAAACCTCGAGGCGTTTTCGTAAACCCGGTGACGACCACGGCTGAGTCTGGGGGAACTAGCCGAGCGCGTTTGCGGCTCCCGCCTCGGACGGCCCGCGCGTGGCATTGCGCGGTGCCCGACGCCGGGCCGTCGTCAGGGCACGCTCGCGCTTCCCGAGCGCGCGCGCTCGAGCGGCGCCGGTGACCGCGCGCGTCGGCCGCCATGGCGAACGTGTTGAGGGCACTGGATACGTCCAACGCCTGGAGCTCGGATGACAGCGATGAGGAGACGCACTTCCGCGAGATGGTGCAGCTGTCGATACAGGCGCGGCAGCTCGAGCCGAAGGGGACCGGCGACGACGCTGTCGACGAGGACGACTCGAACGTCCACGCGGCTCGAGATACCGTCCTGGACTCGTCCGACGACGACGCCGACGACGCCGACGACGCCGACGCGCGCGGCGACGCCGCCTCGGAGTCACCCGCTCTGCGCTGCGACGGGGACGTTTCGGTCGACTCGCCTCAAGTTGCGAAGCCTTCCACGTCTCACCTCGACGGACGGGGTCCGACGCGCTCGCTAACCGAGGTGCTCGCGAGCATGTCCGCGGCGCCCGTGATGGAGCCCGCGGCGCCTGAGCTCGTCGCCGCGCTCGCCGCGCTCGGCATCGACGTCGCCGACGGCGGGAAGCTGCGGACGGCTCCGGCTCCCGTCGGCGCTTCCCGCGGTCCCTCTCCCTTCGGCGCGCTTCCGCGCTCGCGCCCCGCTGTTTCGAAGACGCGCGGCGCTTCCGCGGACTTCGCGCTGCCCGTGCGCACGGGTGGTGGCTACGACGTTCGCGCGCGCGCCTCATCGGAGTCAGGGATCGGCGCCGGCGCGCGTCGCGGGGTTTCGCGGCCGAATCCCGCGGAGGAAAGAAAAGGCGACGCTCGTTGGAAACCCCGCGGGATCCCGCCGGCGGCGCGGCGCGCGACGCCGCGCGCGTACCGCAACGTCGCCGGGACGTCGCGCGCGGACGCGAGCGCAGCGCTGTTACAGCGAGTGGCAAAGCAGCATCAGCGCCGTTTCGTGATTCACAAACAGGAAGTCGTGTGTTTCGGGCGACTCACCGACGCGGAGCACTTCGGGTGTTGGGCGCACGCGTGGTGGTCCGACGACGACGCCGATCGCGTCGCGTCCGCCATGTCGAGCGCCGACCGCGCCGCGAGCGTCGCGCCGACGCCGTTCCCGGTCGGGTTCACGACGCGAACCACTCTGCGTCTGGAGAATCGCGGCGAGAATCACTCTGCGTCGGACGCGCGTCGCGTGAACACGCAGCGAAGAGGGAAGGAAAACGCCGTCGCGTTCGGCGGACGCGTCGCGGCGCGCGGCGCGGACCAAGCCGACGCCGACGCCTTCGAGCGCGTCGTCGAGTGTCGCGTCCGCGAGCGGCGCGCGGGTCGGCCGTGGGAAGGCCCCGAGTTCACGATCCGGCTGGTCCCGCTCACGCGCGACGAAAAACGAAAGCGCCCGTCGACGAAGCGTTCGACGAAAACGAAAACGGTCGGCGGCGCGACGCCGCGAGCCGCCGCGGCGGCTTTCGCAGAGTCGACCGATTTCTTTTCGCCGGGGCCGCGACGTCGCGCGCGCCTGCCCGCCGCCGACGCTCTGTTCGGGTTTTCGTCGCGCGCCGTGCTGGACGCGCTCGCGGCGCGCGTCGCCGCCGCGGGCCGCGCCGTCACCAGGCTGCGGGCGCCGCACGGCGTCGGCCTGGCGACGCTCCGGGTCCCTGACGCGCCCGGAGAGACGCGCGCGTTCTCTCCGGGCGCGGGACGCGTCGGAAAAGCTTTTTCCGGCGTAGGAGACGATCCCGAGTCCGTTTCGTCCCGTCCCGTCGCGGAGTGGCGCTCTGCCCACGGCGCGTTCCCGCTCCTGCCCGGGTGGCGCGTGACGTTCGCGCTGTGCGCGGGGACCGCGGCGGCGTGCGAGATCGTGCGGAGCGCGGAGCACCCGTGCGGGGTGGCGTTCGCGGTGACCGTGCGCGACGGCGGCGCCGTCGCCGCGCGCGCGCGGAGCGCGTGCCCCGACCGCGCCTGGGCGCGACTCAAAGACGCGCGCCGCGCGATGATCGTCTCCGGCGCGTTGGACGCGCGGCTGGCGCTGGACGAGACGGAAACGTTTCTGGGCGCGCACCTGTTCGGTCTGGAGAGCCCGGACGCGGCGCGCATGGCGGCGCAGTCGGAGAGCGCCGCCGCGGCGGGGGACGCGTTCCTGCTCGCCGAGCCGTTCCTGCGCGACGTGCGTTCGCGGACGGGCGCGGCGGAATACTTGTAATATGTACGTAGAGTGTGAATTACTGTGTGAATTACTACATAGTAATACGTACGAACCTATCCTCGTATCCTCTCGTGCCTTCGCGCCCGAGGGAAGGGGGTGAGGCCACCCACCACCACCTCTCGCGCATCAACACGAAGTCGTCGCGTTTTCGCGCCCCAGGAACGACCCGTAGGCGTCGTCCAGCAACCCGACGAGGTCGGCGCACGAGCGGCGCCAGCGAAACTCCCCGAACGCGCGCCGAGCCTCAGCGGGCGCCTCGGCGTTTGACGGTTTCCGATCCGCATCGGCGCCGACGAGCGACTCCGCCTCCACGCGCCGCGCGCGCTCGATCGCGGACTCGAGCTTGGCGCGGTTATCCGCGCCGCCGAGCGGAAGGGGCTCGCGGGAGCGCGCGACGTCCTCCGAATCGAAGGAACGACGACGATGACGCTCGCCGCGGCGCGTCTTCCTCTTCTTCTTCTCGTGGTGCGTCCGTTCGCGCGCCGTCGCGGGCTCGGTGTCCTCTCTGTCGCGCTTCGCGTTTGAGCGCGCCTCCGCGACCCCCGCAGCCAGTCGGGCTTTTTCGCTCGCGCGCCGCGCCGAGCGCGCGGCGCGCGCCTCGCTCTTTTCGCACTCGTACGCGCGCAGCTCGTCAAGGGCCGTCTCGATCGTCGGGTCGTGACCTGCGGTCAAAAGCTTCGGTCGACCGGCTCGACCGAGCATCGTTCGATCGGGTCCCCGGACCGTCTTCACCGAGAGCGCCGAACCGATGGGCCGCGTCTCGAGGTGACGCGACCCCGCGTCCAGCGGGTTGGCTGCCATGCGGTCCAGTACCGCGCGCCACTTCGGCTGGGGGCTAGGCTTCCCCGAGACGCGCGGCGCGGCCATGTCATGCGCGTCCCTCGACGCCATGCTTGAAGTTCGTGGAACTGTGCGCTGTTGCTTTTTCTTTGCCTCGTCACGCCACGCAAGGTGACTTTTCTCGGGAATGGACGAGGGAGGGCTGTCCTTCTTATTCCCACGGAGACGCCGGTGATGACGCGCGGTCGCTCGGCGGCGGGGTTGCGAGCGGAACGCGGAGATGTGCCGTCGTCGCGCTTCGAAATGGCGGGCGCGCGTTCGGCGAGGCGACGCGCGCTTCTCCCGACCGCCGCGGTCGTGTCCGGTTCTCGTTACGACGCACCCGGCCAGTTCGCCGAGTCGGGCTCGAACGAACCGAGATTCGGGAGTAACGCATCGGGACAGATATCGATCTTGGCGCGGTTTTTCAGGCGGCAAACAGTCGGGAATTTCCGGGCGCTCGCGAGACCATAACCTTCCGATCTCTGAATCCAAAACTCTGCCCCGATCCGTAGCCGAGTCCTTTGGCCAATCAAACGCCCGGAAAGGCGGTGATATCGCTGACGTCCACGATGCGACCAAGGAGAGAGGGCGTAGGCCGCGCGCGGCGACCTGGCGCGGCATATCAGCACACGCGTTTACGCTTCCGCACAAAACCACCCAAACATCAAAATGGCTTGCATGTCTCTCTCCATGAAGGTCGCGGTCGCCGCGAGTGAGTGCCCGCGCGCGCGCTCGAGCCTCTCCGCGACCGCGCGCGTGACGTCCCGTGTCGCGTTAAACGAGCGACCGTGGCGTTCGCCGTGCGCGCGCCTCGCGAGGCGCGCGGGCGACAGCGTGCGTGCGAACGCCGCGAACGCGAGATCCGAAGGCTGACCTCTCTTCGCGTCGCCCCGTCTACTCTCTCACTCGCAGAGCCCGCGACCAAGAAGGTCCAGGCCCGCAAGGCTGGTGCGTCCTCGACCCGCGATTTCCGCGAACGATCGCGCGCGTGCGATCCCTGATCGGGAGGGACCCAAGGGCGAGACGCGCCTGGCGAGCGCGCGCGGGCGCGCGTCGGCGACGGCATCGCGTGTCTCGCGGCGTCGAGTCGCGCGGCAAGACGCGCCGATCGCTCGCGCGCCGTCGCAGCCGCCGCGCGGGACCCTCGATCGGCCGCCGCCTCGCGCGACGAGAAGACCTTCAACACCACTTGTTAGCCCACCCGCGCGCGCCGGGAACCGAGCCGCTGACGTTTTTCCTCCTTTCCTCTCTTTTCCGCCGCGCTTCCCTCGGGACCTCACAGTCTCCACGTCCGCGGTGGCCAAGATGCCCGCCATGCCCAAGAAGGCCGCGCTCTCCGCCGCCGTGACCTCCCTCGCCTCGCAGGCGCTCCCCGCGCTCGCGGTGGTGGATGAGCGCCTCAACGGCGACGGCACCGGCCTCATCTTCGGCGTCAACGACGAGTCCCTCGGCTTCATCCTGCTCACCATTCCCACGCTCATCTTCGGCCTCTACTACACCGCCAACACCAAGGACGAGAACATCATGGCCGGCGGTAAGGATGACGACTCCGGCCTTTCCCTGTGAACGCGCCCAAACGAGAGGTGTTGACCCCACGTCACGCGCGTGACGACCGGTAGCGCGACGTCGCGAGGGCGGATGTGACGGCGAAGAAAGTTGTGCGTTGATACACCATACGTACGCGCTACGCGCGCGCGCCGCGCGTCGGCGCGACGCGCTTCGCTCTCGGCTTCGTCCGTACGCACGGAACCGATCGCGAACAACGCCTTCGCCTTCACATCTCTCTCTCACCCAGTTTCAAGCACGCCAGCGCGGACGCCACGGTGGGCGCGATGAGCCGCGCGCTCGTCCCCTGCGCCTCGCGGAGACGCGCGAGCCGCGCGCGCAGCTCTCCCAGCTCGGCGCGCACGGCGCGCAGCGCGCTCGGCGGGACGGCTTTTTTCCTCGCCTCTTCCAGACGGGTCGCGAGCGCCCGCGCGCGCACCTCCGAGGCGAGCTCCAGGCGACGCACGCACGCCTCTTCTTCCCGCTCATACGTGGCGGAGGTGGAATCGATCGCCTCGTCTCTGGTTTCCGCGCGACGAGCTTCGAGCCGCGCGCGGTCGAGATCCGCGCGGCACCGCTGGAGCTCGGCGAGTAAAATCGCGCGTTCGCGGCGCGCGCGCGCGCGCTCGAGGCGGCGCGCGAAGGTCGCCGACGGGCTCGAACGACGCGCTTTGTCGTCGTTCCCGTCGTCGTCGCCCTTGTCGTCGTCGCTCGCGGGCCGCACGCCGACGGCGGCGTCGGCGTGGACGAACGCGCCGGGCGCGCCCGCGTTGCTCGGCGAGAAGAGCGGCGAGAGGTTTTTTCCTTGGCGCGACGCCCCGGTCGCGGCGTCGCCGCGGTACTTGGCCATCACGCACTCGACGATCGCGCCGGCGCCGACCACCAGCTCGCCTGTCTCCGCGTCCACGCAGTACCCGCGCGCGACGGACGCGCTGAGCTCGTCCTCCATCGCGTCGTCCAGCAGGTCCGCCAGCGTGGCGCTTCGCGACGCCTTCGCCGCGGCGCCGCGCTCGTCTCCCCGCGAAGATCCCGCGGAAGACCCGTCGTCGCTCGAAGACCGATCGCCCGAGCTCGAGCTCGGGGCATCCGAGTCGGAACCGCTCGTGGAAGACGCGCCGTCGCTTGTTTTTTCGGTCGGTCGGTCGTGAAGCGACGACGCGCGTCGGTCCGAATCGGCGGCGGTCTTCTTCGATCCTTCGTCGGCGGCGGCGAGCGCGGCGCGGCTCCGCGACGGCGTGGTCGCCGCGAAGAGCGCGCGGAGCGCCGCACCCGGCGACAGGAGCGCTTCCTGCGTCTCCTGTTCCGTCAAACCAGCCAGAAACGCGTCGCTCGAATACGAATCGTCGTTCGAGCGGACGGCGGCGCGCGCCAACCGCGCGACGCGCGCCGCCTCCTCGGCTTCGCGCTCGACGGCGTCGCCCCGCGCCTCGACGAGCCCGATCTTCTCCGCCGCCCACGCGCTCTTTGCCGCGGCGTGCGCGACGTACGCGCGGCGCAACGCCTCTCGTCCCGACGCGACCGCCGCCCGCATCGCATCCTCGTGCTTCGCGTCCGCGGCGGCGAGCGCGAGCGCCACAGCCTCGGCCGTCGCCGCCGCGCGCGTCGAGTCCCGTTCGCGCTCGCGCGTCTCGAGCGTCTCCTCCAGCTCCGACACCGTCTCGCTCAGCGCGTCGATCTTCGCGCGCTGCGCGGAGGACATGGCCTGCGCCGAAACGAGCTCGCGCTTCGCGGACGAGGCGTGGGCGTCGGCCGCCTCGCGCGCGCGCGCGAGCTCGGTGAGATGCGACCGCGCGAGCGCATCCTTCTCGGCGCGGAGCGAGCGCAGCGCCTCGGCGTGCTCTCTCGACGCCGCCTCAGCCTCAGCCTCAAGGGACACGCAACGCGCGCGGAGGCTCGCGAGCTCCATCGCGAGGTGGTCGGACGCGCCCGCGTTCTCGTCGCGGTCGGCGTGCGCCTCGACATCCTCAACCGCGGGTGATCGCGGCTGGCTGAGTGCCCGCTCGCGCGGCTCGTCGCCCTCGCTGGTGGTGGTGCCTGATGAACTCGATTCGTCGTCGCTGCTGTCGCCCGACGAATCCTTCGCGGGCGCGGGATCGACGGGGTCCGCGTCAGCCTCGGTGTCCGCGGGCGCGTCGGCGCTCGCCGCGGGTGCAGCGGCCGAGGCTGCGGCGGGAGGCTTCCTCCCCTTCTTTCCCTTCTTCCCCATTCACGCAGGCAAGGCCAGTGCCTCGACGAGTGCCAATTCGCGGATGCGTCTCCCGAACTTTTATGGGCGTGCAGGGTGTTGTTATTTTTTTTTTTGCCCATGTTGATAGTGTTCAATATATTTCTATTGATAAACACCTTAAATGTGGGCAGTTTTATGCATTGGCGCTTATTTCCCCGATCCCCATTTACGTACATTTATAGGATATGAAGATGCCTCGAGATGAATGAATAACAGCGCGTCGCCGTGCGCACACTCCGACGCGTGCTATGTCCTGCTCGACATCGCACGCCGGGTTCGCCGCGCGCGCCTTCGCGCGCGTGCGCGCGTCACGCGCGGGAGGCACGCGTGCCTCCTGCCGCGCGCCTCGAGGTTCGCGCCTCGAGGTTCGCGCCACCGACGCCGCCGCCTCTTCGCCGGCGCCCCCTCCCCCCCGCGGGCGCGTCAGCGCGCGCTGGATCATCGACACGCGCTACGGTCATAAATCCGCCGCGATATCGCTCCTGGGCGAGTGGATCCACACCGTGGGCGCGGAGGCTGGCCTGGACGCCGCGCGCGTCTCCGTGTTCACCGGCCAGCTGGGCTGTCCCGAGTCCCGCCTCGAGATGCACTGCGAGCAGTTCGACGACTTGGCCGAGCTGGATGCGTTCTTCGCCGCGTTGCCCGTCGCGAAGCACCGCGCGTGGGGCGAGACGTTCGCCGAGCACGTCGTGGACGGATCGCCGACGTGGCACGTGCTGAGGGCGGTGCCCGTGACGGCGCCGGCGCGAAGCACCGCCGGCGCGCGTTCGGAGCGCCGCGCGGCGGACGCGTCGGAGAAACGAAAACACACGACGCTCTCCTTCGTGGACGACGCCGCCGACGTCGCCGCCGCCGTCGCGGCGGCGGCGGCGTTCGACGTCTCCACCAGCGGCGCCGGGTCGGTCGACGGACTGTACGCCACGGAGGCGGTCGGCGACGAGGAAACAGCCGTTTCTCCGACGCGTTCGCCGCGAGTCAAGCCGAGAGCGCCGAAACGTCTGACGAAGGAACAGTCCGCCGTGCCCGCGTTCGCCGCCGACGCCTTCGGCGACGTTTCCGCCGCCGAGGGGCTGGTGTTTCCGCCGAGCGGCGAGCGCTCCGGCGACGCCGCGAGCGGCGTGGACCTCTCCGAGTACGAGCCCGGGAGCAAGGTGGTGATGGACTGGAAGGGCGAACCGATGGTCGTGCGCCCGGGGGATAAGCTGCCGAATGTGCAGTGACGTCGTGCGGTCGCGACGCGTTCGTCAAAAGCGAGTTGTACATTAGTCATACACACAAACCTCGAGTTTTGTTGTTTTGCCTCCCACCACCGAGAGTTTCGCGGACGAACTTTCGTCCGACTGTCGCCCAGTCGCCTCGGACGCACCACTTCCGCTCGCGCGCGCGACCCGTCATCATGCGCGCCGCGCCTCGCGTCGCGGTCGGCGACTCGTGGGTGGACCCGCGCGACGTCGCGGGGATCACCCGCGGGGTGGGCCCGAAGGCGCTCACGCTGACCGTGCACACGTTCCCCGCGAAGCGCGGGCTGTGGCGACGACGCAGGCGCGAGGGCGGCACGCGCGTCGATCGCGAGGTTTCGTTCGCGAGCGAGGCGGACCTCGCCGCCGCGCGCGACCGTTTGCGGGGCGAGTGCTTCCCCGCGAACGCGCTGTGGCTCGACCCCGCGAACGAGACGAAGAAGGTCCTGGTGGTCGTGAACCCCGCGGCGGGAGGCGGCAAAGGCGCGCGCCTGTACGAGAGAGACGTCGAGCCCGTGCTGCGATGCGCGTTCGAAACACAGATGGACGCGCCAAAAAAGTCGTCTCCGTCGCGCGCCGACTTCGAAAACCGCGTGACGTTCTCGAGACTGGACGTGTTACTGACGCGAGCCCGGGGCGACGCGCACGCCGCGTGCGCCGCGCTCGACCTCGACGCGTACGCCGCGGTGGTGTGCGTCGGCGGCGACGGGACGCTGGCGGAGGCGCGGAACGGGCTCGTCGCGGCGCGCGCCGGCGACGCCGCGGCGCGACGTCGCGCCGCGTCGTTCCCAATCGGCGTCGTCCCCGCGGGTTCGGGGAACGCCGTCGCGAAATCGCTCGCGTTCTTCGCGAACGAGCCGTGCGACGCGGCGTCCGCCGCGCTGGCCGTCGCGCGAGGCGGGTCGTGCGCCCTGGACGCGGCGGACGTGTTCGTTCCGAAGACGAAAACGGAAGAAACAGACGAGACGTCGGCGAACGACGACGACGAGCCCTCGCGCGTGGCGATGCGCTCGCTCCTGTCGCTCTCCTGGGGTTTGTTCGCCGACATCGACATCGAGTCCGAGCGGTTCCGGTGGCTGGGCGGCGCGCGGTTCACCGCGCAGGCGATCGTCCGCATCCTGTTCCCCAGGAAGTACGAAGGCGCGCGACTGCGCTTCAAGCCCTCGCCGTTCGTTCGAGACGGTTGCGGCGCCGAGACGGTTTCGGCGGCGGCCGCCGCGTCGACGACGCGCGCGGCGGCGAGACGCGCCGCGGCGAGAGGCACGGATCCGGCGGTCGTCGTTCCGTGCGTCGACCCGCTCCTCACGTCTCGCGGGTGGCTGGAGCTCAAAGACAGCTCGGACATCCGCGGCGTCTGGGCTCTGAACGTGCCCTGGGGCGCGGAGGACGCGCACGCCGCGCCGGCGGCGGCGGCGAGCGACGGCGCGTACGACGTGATCGTCGTTCGCGGCGCCTCCAGGATGGCGATGCTGGGCTTGCTGCTCACCTTCGACGCGGGGGGGCACGTCGAGCACCCCGCGGTGACCTACCTGAAGTGCGCCGAGTTCGAGCTCACGCCGGGCCGGTCGACGGACGGGAAAGGCGGGTACGTCGCCGTGGACGGCGAGCTCGTGGCGACGGCGACGGCGGAATCGACGGAGGCGTCGACTCGAGAGCGTGCCGCGGCGGCGAGCGGGATCCCGGCGGGGAGCCCCGCGACGTGGCGCGTGCCGTACGGCCCGACGCGCGTGCGCGTGCGCGCGGGGGGGGCGAGGGTGTTCGCGGCGGGCGGAGCCGTCGCCGCGGACGCCGCGTAGAATGGAGGAACGAGGCGAGGAGAGCGTTCGGTGTGTCTTTTTTATCGACCCCTCGCGTGCGCTTTTCACGTGCAAAACGCGAAATCGCCGCGGGACAAGTGAATCCGCACCGCGCGGCCTGCATACCACTCACAGAACTCGGGCAGCCGCGGATAAAGAGGTTTCGGAAGACCCGATCGCGCGTCGGCGGCTCCGCGCCGCCTTCCTCGCCACTGTCGTTCGCGCGCGCACGCCGCGACCTCGCCACATCCGCGGATCATAGGCAACAAGAGCGAGAAGATGTCCGAGCCCGTGCCGGAAGCCCCCCCCCCACCCCCGCCGAGTCGGAGGCGGCCG
>MDSV01182256.1_pt1 | contig 18195 bp, 16 predicted proteins | sample 810851 | NCBI WGS metagenome assembly MDSV01 (sample SAMN05326640, study PRJNA326480) | marine metagenome | isolation source: seawater | place: Atlantic Ocean: North East | collected 2012 | reverse complement strand
TTATTCAAAATGAATTTTAAAATCCTTACGGTAAAATCCCCGGCATTTTTTTTCACAACCCTTTTTCGGACTTCGCCATCAAACCTTTTACAGTAACATTTATTTTTTATTTTTATGCTTCTACCTTACGATAAAAACCAACGCGTTATTTTCGCAAACTTTTCTCACAGCTTTCTACTACCATTCATCATAATAATTTATTATAATTGTTATAATTAATTATTACCACTATCTATATTTATATTATTTCTCCGTCTCTATACATACTATCTGCTCTCCTGTTTTATTACCTTTCTGCATGTCATACTTCTTCTTGCCTAAACATCCTCGTAAATGTGCCGACTTGGACTGCTGATTCTTTCCAATAAATGAACAGTACTCACATTCATACTTGTTTGAAGAAAATGAATACTTTGATGATAAATAATCCTCCAATGTCGGCATCTTCAAATCCTCTATCTGCTTCACAAATTTCTGATTAAACTCCTTCACTAACTTCATTAACCCTGTACGCGATGTCACAAAATTTTGATACTCCACATTTATATACTCTAACATCTCCTTTGATATATTATCATGATCACTCGTATAATTCTCATACTCATCCAACTTCTGCTTTAAATGATCCACTATATCCACCGCCAATTTAATCTTGTCTGGATCATTGTTTACATCATGCACATAAACCAAAACATTTCCATTATGAATATTTATCTCAAAATTTCCTTTCGTCGTTATCTTTCCATTCTGCGACAAAAATATTCCACAACACCTCTGAACATCTATATCTCTTATAAACTTCGCTACCTCCGCCTGAACTACACTACGACTCCACAGCTTGTTCTCTATTAAAATCTTAGGCTTATTATTACGCACCATCATTATATCCCCCGTCTCTTTTGTCTGTCCCACCATCTCTATCTCCGCCGTCGGATACAAATTCTCTATTATATTTAATATCAAATTCTCCGATATCTTTCCCTTCGCACTTGAATTCTCAAACTTCTTTAATAACTCCGTCACTGATCCATTCATTGTACTCGTCGCCTGATTACTTGAAACCGATATCGCCTCCAACTTACCCATCTTATCCTCCAACCTCTTCTCTGTTGTTGTTAAACTTGTGTTTATTACCGTCTGGGATGACCTTATCGCCTCCATCACCTTACTATCAAACTCCTTTATATATTTATCAAACGTATCTATATCCACAGCACTGTTCAATAAATCCTTCGTATCATTCGTCACCGATTCCTGCAATCCCTTCATTATCTTCTCTACACTACCTAAAACCATCTCCTCATTCTTCGGCAATATATCATTTATCATCGCATATGTACGATCAAACAGTGCCGAATTCTGCTCCTTGAACATCGGCTCTATCTTATCCGATACATTACACGTCAATACCATCTTTAATTCCTCCACATAATCCTTCCTTAATTCACTCATCTTCGCCGAAAATTCACGCGATGTATCCTCATTTATTTTACTCACCGTATTTGAAACACTATCCATCTTCATATTCATACTCTTTAAATTCTCCAATATATCCAACGCCATTGAATTATTCATCGTATTATTCATCTTCTCATTTAATATCTCCATTATCTCTATAAACTTTAATATCGTTCCCTCTACATCCAAATCCGGATGCTCATTGAAAAAATTTATTATCTTTTTATTCTTTATCTCCATTATCTATAACTACCTCTATATCTTTAAATAATTTAGCATTTTAACTTCTTAATTAATAACTTAAAATGCGAAATTATTTTAACATACTTTAACTTTAAACTAATTTAAGACCTTCCCTTTATCTATTATTAATGAAAAAATTTCTATTTTTATTATTATCTATTCACAACTCCTTCGCTTTTGTATACGACCTTTGCGTCGTTGGAGCTACCAGCGGCCTTGGACGAGAACTTATATTCCAATCTATATGTGATAGAGATAAATCTGTTATCGCTCTTACTTCTAATAAAAATAATAAAATTAATACTCCTTACCGCGGTAACACTTTTCAATATAAAGAAACTAATAAAACTATCTCTCATCCTAATCTCTTTGTTCAATCATATTGGAATAATGATATTATTACATTTAAACATATCGTCTTTTGTACCAGCGCTAAACCATTTGAAAAAGATTACTCTGATTCTATAACTAATAAATTACTTCATCAAATACCTAACACATGCAAAACTATTTCTCTTGTCAGCGCTTACGGTGCAGGTGAATCTATTGATGATGCTAATATCGGAATTAAAGTAATGAATGATCTCTATCTTAAAGATGTATATCGTGCTAAAAATGAACAGGAAAATATTATTTCTTCTTTTAATAATCCTAATATCATTAAAAATATATATAGACCACGAGCTTTATCCTACGGCGATACATTATTATACTCTATTCCCCGCTCTAAACTTGCAACCGAAATACTTGACTCCATCAATCTATGATATTATACACACATCTGTTGACTTTTTATCTTTATTATTATTTGTATCTGTACTAACTGCAAAACATAACGCATAATCTAAATATGGTAACCCTTCATCATCTGTTAATATTGCCACAGTTGGATCTAAACCCATATTCTTAGCCACCCTTATGTCCTCTCTTAATATCTCTCGCTTCTCTCTCTTCTTTTTCAACTTTAGTTCTACCGAAAATCTTTTACTCTTTGTCTCATGCTCCAAAGCCTCTCTAAATCTCTCTAATTCCTCATTTCGTTCCTTCTGTATACGTTCTAACATCCTTTTCTCATTGCATTTTGGACATGACGGTAATAAAGTATTCCATCTAAAACATTCTTTCACTCGTAACTGTATATCAGGATGTTCCGGACAAAAACCCTTCTTGCTTAAATGTACAGCAAAATCATGTTTCGTCCGTTTGGCCTCTGTTCGCTGCTGTGTATATGTAAATCCTAATGTATTTCCCATTTATTATTAACACATATTTTCTTTAATAAATAGAATTATTTAATCTATTTATTAAACCCTATTGTATTGATATCTTACCTTTGCCTTTCTTGTTTTACATTGTTTCTTACGACCACCTTTATTCCAATAACAATATTCATATCCATTTTTACTTACTCTTTTATAACAGTACCCTCTTGGACTCTTACTTGCATTACATCTTTTTTTGGTCTTCTTATGTGAACAATATGTATAACATTTATTTAAAGAATTATAATTTACTTTACCTCCTTTTTGACTTTTTATCTTGGAACGCTTTTTGACGCCGGATGCTGAAGCAGATGCGGAATAATTTTCCGTGAATTCCTCGCCTGGCTCTGCACGATAGGCCGGTGAACCTTGACGTCCTTGTTGCTGTTGCTCTGGTTGTTGTCCTTGTTGTTGTTGCTGGCCACGACTTGGACCGCGGCGAGACCCCGATGTACTCGCCGCCCTCGACACCGCCGGTGCCGCTGCCGGTGCCGCTGCCGGTGCCGCCGCTCCTCGGCGACCCTTTGGTCGCGCCCCAGTTGGACCTGGCGGTATTGGTTCTGCTGTATCCGCCGGTGCCGTTCCCGCCGGTGTCGCTGCCGCCGCCGCAGACGGAACTATACCTTGGGCCTGCGCCACCGCCGCCGCCGCCGCCGCCACCCCACCCCTTTCTCTAAATAGGGCAGTTATTTTAGGGTGATTAATTATACTTTCTTTTGTGTTAAATCCTAGTCCCCACACTTCTTGAGCCCTTTTACTAATTAATTCTAACATTGGTGTAAATCCTTCCTTAATTTGGGGGTAAAAATGATTCAATAACTCAACTGTAGTAACTAAACCCATCATCCCTATCATTCTTGTAATTGTGGGATTTATAATGGATATACCTACGTTATCTTCTCCTCCTAAACGTCCTTTATAAACTAACTGAGCCGATGTCGGTAGTATTTTTAATACTACTCCTACCGATATAGTTAATGACCTAACTGGGATTCTTTTAATTGCATCTACTAATCTAGAATTAAATGCATTCATGGCCTCATTATATAAAGAATCTCTCGCCTTTACAACACAAGGAGATATATAATTCTTGTCTAGTTTTTTAAGCATATCTGAAAAATGTACTCTTAATCCTATATTGGCCTGTACTCCTAGTCCTGCTTGGGTTGACAAAATTGACTGTTGATCCGGTGTTAATACATCAATTAATGACTGCATTAAATATATTGCACATTGTTCTACCGTGTTTTTATGCTCTTCCCGCGCATTTTCCAAACCCTTTGTAAATAAATCTATCAAAATATCATACACTTTATTCCAGTGATTAATAAAGCCCACTGGTGACCTCACGAGGACTCCTGCCAACTCTTTCGCCAAATCTTTCATCTCACTAATAACTCCTTTTAACCTTCCCGCTCCATACGCGTTAATCTCTCCAGCCCCATCAGCTCTTGCAACCATATGAACTACACTACCTACATAATCCATATCATTTAAAATATTATGTATATTAAGTAAACTCTCTGATAATGTATTTAATTTATCTTTATCGTCCCTTGATATCATCTGTGTTGGCGCTGCTTGACTTAAACCTGGAAAATATTCATTTTGTCTTCTTGCAGCTTCTATAGCACTTTTAAATTCATTAACAACATTAACATTTGATAAATAATTTCTAGCTTTAATATAACTATACAATCCAAATATTGAGCAACATATTAATCCTGAAAATGAGGTCATATCAGATATTGTTAACGCACCACCTTTTTGTCTTTTTCTTGTCTGACCCTTAACTTTCTTACCTTCCCGGCTTTTTCTTGTATCACGCTTATCTTTCTTAACTTCATCTTTATTGCCTCTCTTTCCCTGATTACTACCTTTACCATATGGATATAGGTCTATCATTATTTCCTCCTCTCTAATAATGGGTGAGGGTGATCTGCTACGTGATCTGCTACGTGATCTGCTATTAGATGCGCTGCGGCTATCAGTTGAACTGGGTCCCCTTGCTGGGGAATAATGGTATATTAAATCTGAAATTGAAGCTCTTATTTCATCGTTGTTTGGTACTTCAATCAATGCGTTACCAACCCTAGCTGCCTTTTCAATACATTCTTTTGCATGATTAAATAAATCCTCAATCTGACCTTCATTATCTTGTCGGGTTGATGGATGACTTTTTATATCAATAAGCTTTTCTCTTAATAACGCATAATATTGTTCATCATTAGGTATTAATTCTATATCAGTTAGTTTAATTAAATCATCTATACTCATAAGCTCCTCCTCAAATCCTGACATATATATATATATACGCATATATTTTTAATTTTTTGGTATGTTAACCTCCTTAACTAAATTTGTTTTATTTCTCTTTTTATCCACACCTTGACATATCTTCTCTTGATATTCCATATACTCCTCTATCTGTTTATCATCCTTATTCCAATCCGGATTTTCTTGTTCCCACTTTCCTACAAGTGTTATATATTGATGCTGTATCTCTTTATCACCTTTCTCTAAAAGTTCATCTACCTTATTATCACTCTTCTCCCAATCATTATTTGTCTTTATACACAACTTTTTCCTTTTTGGATCAAAACAGTGCACTGGTCTTTTATAAACACCTAACTCATTAATTTTATTACATATCGCTGTTGATATACCTGTTGTTATATCAGAATTCTTTAACTCCTTTAAATCACTCACCTCTAACTCAATGGATTTTACAAAATCTGACCAATCTATCGCATCTTTACAGTCCTCATTTAAAAATATATTCAAATTAAATTGCGTATTATTATTATTATTTCCCACCTTCGGTACTAATTCTGATATCACATCCGACTGTTTCTTCATCTGATTCAGTGCCTCTCCCATCATTTTTATCAAATCTGTCTTATTTAAACTTTCCAAATCACCTACATAATCTATATTTGATATATCCTTTGTCTCTACATAAATTTTTTCAGTCTCTTTACATTTTTTTTTATGTCTCCAAAGACCCGATCTATCGTTATAAACTTTATTGCAAATATCACATTTGAAATTGGTCGGTGCATATTTTTCGTTGCTAAATATGCATTTTGGTTGCCGATTGTGTTTCAGTGTGGAAAGATGTTGCAACCACAAGGATTTCTTGCTGCATCTATAGTTGCATTTTTTACAAAAAAAATCCGTGCATATTTTTTGCATATTTTTTGTTGCTAATGTTGCCATATTTTAGCAACAGAAAATATGCTTAAATCTTTTTTATTTTATATACTTTTTTTTTCAGTAACAAATTATTTTATTTAAATTTTAAAAGTAGACCATTATGCTCTGAGGTGTTTTTTTTCATATATATTTTCAATTCTTATCAGAGATTTTTAAAAATTCCCAAAAATAATTGTCCATTTTGTCTTTTTCGATTTCAAAGTTTGAAAACACGATTTTCGATGACACTGATTTTAGGAACTTTTAGGAACTTTTTTTTGGACCTTACCATTATGTAGGGATTTTATTTTTATTTTTTTAATCAAGGAAATTATGTAGTACAAGGGAGCCATATAGGGTAGTTGTGTTTGTTAAGTTAATTAATTCTATTGTATTATTTACATATATAACACCTGTTTTATAGTAAACATAACTATATAATATAATTCCTAGTGTTTTCAATACTACAGGAAGCATTATATAAAACATATACAAAAATGATATTAATATAATAATCTTTATATTAATATTATGCGACATATTATAGCCATCATGTGTGTAGGCACCTGTTCTTCATTCGTTCCTAATTATGTAGGTAAACAACATGTTTATAAACCACCCCTTTTACATCATCATAAAGATATTTGTCAAGATACTGATGAAGAATGCATTATAACCGATGATATGTATGATAATTATAATAATCATAATGTTTCTAAATTTAATGACTCTTCTGATTTGGTGCCTAATTTTAAGTTCCATAATACATTTTTAGATTGTATATTAGCACTGCTTTTTGGAGGTCAATGGAGCGCTGCTTATTTTTGGAAGACGGTTGAGGAACGGATTATTAAAGATACACTTATACTTGTAGGCGTTAGTGCTGTTGTTTATGAATTAGTAACTAATATTGATATACATGTGTAGTTGTTATACTAAATGACCAATCCATTCCATTTAAATTTAATTGTCGTCCTTTATCATCTAGTAAACAGGCCGTCATTCTTGTTAAATTTACTGGTCCAAAATATATTCTTTCATGTTTTTGAAATTGACCACTATACTCTATTAATGGAAATCCTTGATAGTTTTTCCAATCATGTGTTATCTTTATTGGAAGTTTTGCAATTACATCTGATGCTGTTGGAGAATTAAATCTTGCATTTTTATTTATATTATTATCATTTATTATATAATTGTATGCATTTATCTCTGCATTGGTCATTGTTTTTATAGATGTTAACTGGGCTATACTATGTGTTCCATCCGCATTTGGTATTGTATCTACTACATGATCTAAACGACTGGGTTTTGTTAAAGAATGATCTGGTCTTGAAATACCACATAAACAGCTATTTGATTTATTATTATTATAGTCATCTAAAACTAAATAAATATACCTTGTACCCCAAGGATTACATAATGATTCGCTTACTATTGAACCATTTTTTGGTAAAGTATAACTTGTTAACCTAAAACCTAGTAACCAGCCTAGATTGCTGTTTTTTTTGGAATTTGAAAAACTTTCACTATAAAATATTAAATTAATATCAGATTGTGTAGTATTTTCTATCTTTACTTTACCTGTTGATTCTATTATAGATGCTGTTATAGATGCTGTTATAATTTGAAATACACGGTTTATTTCTGCAACTAATGTCTCTGGTGTATAATTTCCAGCGGATATATCTGTATCTACATTATTAATTTTAACAGTTGTTGTTCCATATGCCGGATCAAATGTATACCATGAATATGGAATCTCTAGAGAATGTAAAGAAAATTTGGTTACTTTAGTTAATGTTTCTGAAAACTCAAATGTAAACTTACTTGTATCATTATTATTTTCATTAATAATTTCTTTAAATTGACTATCTATATTAATTAATCGTGTTACTGTATTATTAAAATTCGGATTTATATCTCCTTTTACTATTTCCATATTGTATTCTCTATTATTGCTAGTATCTTCCAAACTTTCTAACAGTCTTATTTTAATGTTATCAATAAATTTTAATAATTCATTATCATCTGCATCTGTTTCTTTTAAATTCTTTTGCATATCATTTATTTTATCATTTATACACTCGGTTGTACGATTTTCTGGAGAACAGCCTATTAATGTAAATAACTCTTCAGTATCATAATTGTTTATATTCATATCATAATCCATTATATTACTATTTATATTTTATATATTAAATTGATTCATAATTTTAATATATAATCAATATTACATATAGCAATCATGACCGACAATACATCCTGTAGTGTTTGTTGCGAAGGTTTTAACAAAAGCTCAAGATCAGAAATAAAATGTAATAATTGTGAATATTCTATTTGTAAAACTTGTGCACGAACTTATTTAACTAGCATAACAGCTGATCCTAAATGTATGAATTGTAACGTTGCTTGGGACAGAAATTATATGGTTGTTAACCTTAATAGATCATACATGGATAAAGAATATCGTGCACATAGAAAGAATGTTCTTGTAGATGCTGAAATGTCAAAAATGCCTGATACTGTAGCTTATGCAGAAAGTGTTAAAGAATCTAAAGCATTAGGTAAAGTAAATGAAGGTTTACGTGTGGAATATAAAGAAATGCAAAGAAAAATGAATGAAATACAGCAAAAAATATATGCTAATGAATACAAAATTAGAAATCCGGGGGCTCCCACTCCTGCAATCGCCGGTTCTGGAGAACGTAAACAATTTATTATGGCTTGTCCACACGAAAATTGTAGAGGATTCTTATCATCTGCTTATAAATGTGGTTTGTGTAATATGCATACATGTCCAGACTGTTTAACTATTATAGGCGAGAATAAGAATGAAGAACATAAATGCAATGAGGATAATGTTAAATCAGCAGAAATGATTAAACGTGAAACTAAACCATGCCCTGTTTGTGGTGAAAGGATATTTAAAATTAACGGTTGTGATCAGATGTATTGTACATCTATTAAAAAAGATGGAACCGGAGTGTGTGGTACTGCTTTCAGTTGGAAAACAGGTAGGATTGAAACGGGTACTATTCATAATCCTCATTATTATCAATTACAGAGAGCCAACGGAGGTGCACCCGTTAGGGCACCTGGAGATGTATTGTGTGGTGGAGTTCCAGATTTAAGGTACTTTGGACAGGCAGTTGTAGGTTTGTTTACGAAATGTCGTTCTAGAAGTATATATCAAATTACTAACCAAAATCAAGATGGAGTTATTCATCATTCAGATCTTCCTTTACTAGAGGATGTTTTTGGAATACATCAATTTGTTTCTGAAATAAATCAATATGAATTGGCTAATAGGCGTCGTCAGGTAACTGATCTTAATGATAATCGTGATATTCGTGTCAAATATCTTTTAAAAGAAATTGATAAGAACGAAATGGGTACTCTTGTAAATAAGAATGATGTTACTAGACAAAAACAGGTAGAACTTCTAAATGTTATGGAAATTTTGGGTGTAACCGGTATTGAAACATTGAATGATATATTTAGAAATGTTGATATTGGTAATTATAGAACAACTGCTAACGGTACAATTGAATATTTACAGATTCATTTGTATGAGAAAAAAATTAGAGAAATGTTACAAGATACATGGCAGTATAAAAAGAATGAGGTTAAAGAAGAAATTCAAAAACGTATTGATCATTTTAAAACTGTAGTTAATTACTGTAATCAACAGTTTAAAATCATCGGAGTTACATATAATTGTACCTCACCACTTATTCCTGACCGTGCAGAAGTAACATTCCAAGCTAATGCTAACCCTTATGATAAGATGAGGGCTGTTTGGAAATTTAAGAGTCGTAAGTATTGTTTAAAAGACTTAAAGAATTAAATTGCATAAAATAATGACATATACTACTATGAGTTTCGTCCAATATTCGTGGCCTAAACCTGATTATTTAAAAAAAGTTCCTTCATACAGTAAATCTAGGAAAATTAAAAAAACTAAAGTATTTTTAAGTGATACTCCAGTTGTTTTAGATAATTATACAAAAATAAATAGTACTAATTCTATTATTCCAAGATCACCTGTTAAATATGCAGCAGATCAAATATTTGTGTGTGCTATGGTTTGGTGGTTGATTTTAGGAGGAGTAAAAAATTCTATTGTTAGATTTTTTAATCAAAGTGGAACTCGGTATTGATTGCGTTTAATCAAAGATGTTGGAGATTGCGTTGGATGTTTATCAGTAGTATAAACACCCCCAGAACTGTTACAGAAAGGGCATGGAATTATTTCTGTAAAATTACAGTTAATACATCCATTTCTACAAAGATTGCATTTTACAAATCTTGAACCTTTACAGTATCCACAAATAGTACCCGAACTACATTGAGCATCTGCCATATCATTATAATAATGATAATGATTAACAGCTGATGCTGTCTGTGCATAACTTCTATAACTTTTTTTAATAAGTAAGGGTTGAAAGGTTCGTTTTCCTAAAATGGATATCATTGTAAATGTTCTTGTGTAGAACATTAGCATGTGTTTGTATCTTTATATAATAATATATTTAATTCAATTAAATGTATTATTATATCTATTAATAATGGGTGAAATTGTTGGTATAGTAATTATATATTGTGTTATAGTTTTTCTTTTTTTAATATTATTTATTGATTGGAGATATGTTTGCGGATACTTAGATGATTTTGATGATGAATATACAATAGTATAGAGTAATATTATTGTATTATATTATATGACAAATATTAATGTTTGGATAGATGGGGAACAATATGACATTACTAATTTTGTTCCATTCCACCCAGGTACATCATTAATTCGTTTACATAATAATAAGGATGTAAGTACACTTTATAAATCGGTTCATGGACGCGAAACGGTATCTCCATTTTTAAGCAAAATGAAACTGGATCATTCATTTACATTTATAAAAAATGATCCAAATTATACATTTGATTCACAATTTTCAAAAGATATTAAACCACTTTTATTAAAAAAATATAAAAAAGCTCCTACATTATGGTGGTTTAGAACCGTGTGTATTACAATTTTGTGGTTATATACTGAATATTATTATAGAAATTTACCCACAATAATTAACAGTACTTTTCTAGGAATATTATTTGGATTTATGGGCTTATGTATAGGCCATGATGGAAGCCATGGATCTGTAGGAAATCAACATATAAATGATTTTTTTGCACATTATATGGACCTTATAGGTAGTTCATCATACAACTGGCATAATCAGCACGTACGTCTACATCATCCATTTACTAACGAAGGTAAACATGATCCTGATGCTAAAGCTGGTCAACCACTAATGGAGATACATGATGTATCAAATAAACCTGAGCATCAAAAATGGCTGGCTCCATTGCTTTGGATGTTTGGATTATCTGTCGTTTTTAATGTTCAGCGTTTATTGAAATTACGTGGATTAGAAAGAAAAATTGCTGTATTACTGCGTATTGCATTTTTATACCGTATTTTTATACCATCCTTTATACATGGGCTATATGTAGTATTTGTTACTGGATTCATGTTATCTAATTTATTTATTATTTCTCACAATACACCAGAAATGGTAAGAGATCCTTCTAAAAAAACTCAATGTTGGTATACATGTCAAGTGGAATCCTCGTGCACTTACGGCGGAGAGATTGCTGGCTTTTTAACAGGAGGGCTTAATTATCAAATAGAACATCACATTTTCCCTACATGCAATTCTTGTTATTTGCCAGTAATTAATAAACAAATAAAAGAAATATGTAAAAAAAATAGCGTTAATTATACATATTATCCTGATCTTTGGACTAATATAAAAATTACTTATAAACATTTATTCTCTTAAATATATTATTTTATAACTTAAAGAAAACTTCTAATGATTGAGGGAAATGGATGACTAGATCTAATATCTCCACGATCCTCTGCGTTTTGACGAATCAGTCGCGGTGGCGGAGGAGGAAGTGGCATAATGTTTTCAATTGCTTGCTTTTCTAGCTCCAAAACTCGGGTTTGCAAATCCTCAATCATTAGCATTGCACAATCTAGCTTCTTTTCTGTATCATTTGGATTAGTTGGATTACGATTCTTATAAATAGCCCAATAATAAGGTTCATCATATACAATTCGTCCTTCCTCTCCTAGCTCAATCTTATCCCGAAGATTGATCGCTGCCATATTTTGAAACCAATTTTTCAGGTGAACAAAAGCCATATAATATTTTCCATTATTTCCATATTTTTCAACGAAATCTACACGTTCTACCTCCCCAATCAACAGCATCATAAAGCAATGTTTAATTTGTTGCTCATTTGCTGCGCTTGGGTGAACAAAAGGAATGTAGATACTCGTGTTTGACGACATGATAGCGATAAGATACTATACTTTATTCTACATATACCTAGTTCAATTTTTACTGTTATTTGGTAAAATAATAAATATGGTGCCTTTTTTTAAGTACACTTGGTGCCTTTTTTTAAGTACTCTTGGTGCCTTTTTTAAGTACTCTTGGTGCCTTTTTTTAAGTACTATATATTTGTAATTGATTTAAATATAAATCAAGTATAAATATATGGTTTACTCGTATGTGCAAGCATTGACGCCATACGCAACTCCTGTTAAAGATTTGATATTTAATACAGGAAGGGAATTATATGTATATATTTTTTGGATTGGTGTTCATCATTTTATACCACAAATATATGCTTGGTATTGTTCTACAACAATATATAATACACTTTTTGTAGCTCAAACTAATGTCTGTAAAGGATTGAGATGGCTTTTAGTTACCTCGGGAGACAGCATGGTGGCAATGTGGTATTTGTTAGGTTTATGGTTTATGAAAAAAATCCCAAAAGCATTGGAAAATAAAGGTTATACTTGAGAGTAGGCATTTTTTGGTATAGCTTTTTCCATGAGTTCTGTAGTGCGAATTATAGCACTGTTCAATCTTTGTTTAAGATTATTGTAAATTAATATATTTTCCGATATATCGCTTAAATGTTGATTTTTCTGCTCTATTAAGTTTGTAGAAACATCAACAAACTGTTGATAGTTTACTGCGGCAGGTATATTATTACATATTGCATTACCTTTAATGTGCAGATCATTATTAATTGTGGCATTGTTTCTAACATATAAAGCATTACTTACATCAAGATTGTTTGATATATATAAGGTTTCAGCGGAAATACCAGAAAATATGGCACCGGTGTTGTCTGATAGTTTAAACATGCCATATTTAATCTTTTCTTGAGAGCGTCTTTTCCAATCACCGGTGCCCTGATTGTCAAAAATCATTATAGAACCATATGAAATATCAGATGCCATTTATATTATAAATAGAAATTAGTTTAATTTGTCTAATGATGTAATGTAACTGTCTCTCTAGGTTACTGTGGTATTCCATCTAATTGATAAATATGTATTTGCCCCCTTTTGGTGTTAATTCTTGTTGATTGTGTAATTACTAAAGTTATTTTATTACTATTAGTGTTGGATTTAGCCATTGCTAGCTGATCGCCCCAGCCCCAGTGGGATTCTGGACGAGTTGCTGGGTCCATTCCAGCGTTTCCATGCGCTCCATAATTTGGTATCTGTGTCCATGTTTCATCTGATTGTTCATAAAATAACATCACCATACCCCCCGGCCGCCCCTGCCTACCGTCCATATAACCGCTGCCGTACGGCATGTTAGCGTCATTACCTGCTGCCGCGATAACTGTACAGTCTTTATTGCAAGATAATCTGAATCCCATCCGCACACCTTTATAATTGTTAGTGCCAGACGACCACCAATTGTTATCGTGTAGTACAGAATGATTGAATCTTTGTTTAAATTTATATTCTACTAAATTGGAATCCCATTTATAAACATATATAAATCCTTGTAGACCATCGTATTTACCATCAAGAGTATAATCACAACCTTCTCTATTAGATGAAATAACAATTGTATCACCAGAGTAACTCATTCTAACCATCCAACCAAACCCACCAGCACCACTCGTCTCAAGTGTAGCGTTGGCGTTCATCTGAGTCGCATGCGTATTCCGACCTGACATAGAGGATGGGTAGAGACCACTACCCGAGTTAGGTCTTGCGTATTCTTGGTGTATATGATCTTTTCCACGATGATCTCTATATTCCCAATGATCGGTGTTGTAAATAAACACTCCTGCCCAACCATCATATGTATTAGAGTATCCGGTGAAACCATAATCTCCTACAATAATTATTGAACCGTCATAATTTGTTGATACTGATTGTCGGCCAAAATAAGTGAAATTAGTAGTACCACTTAGAGTGCCTGTTTTATAAAAATTATCATCGGGTTTTAAATATTGTTGATCAACTCCGTTAATTACATTTTGTCTTATATCCCAATTCTGTGTAGATGTATTATAATCAAATACTGCTACTCCGTCGTTAGAATAATCTCCGGAAAAAATTGTTAATCCTGAAGCAGACATTGGTATTACATCACTTATCTGACCTAATTTATCAAGATTTGGATGTGTGATTAATCCAGTTGGAACACCATCAACAATATTTCCAAATAGTGTCCAATTTGAAGTTGTCCAGTCAAGCTTGTCCCATTTCCAAACTTTTATACCAAATGGAGTTGTTCCATTATATTGTCCGCAACATGCAATGTCTCCAACATAATTCAATGCAACAGAATCTTGCGTGTTGCGTAACGCGGTACCTCGGTAATTATCTAATACTATTTCATTACCCCACCCATTATCCGTTGTGTATTTATAAAGTCTAAGGCGCGTCGCGCCAGATCCGCGACTCACTAGTATAATATCTCCTGCACTGTTAATAGCTGATCCATAGCCCAAATAAGCCTCCGTCGCATGCCCGGTGTCAGTGAAAGTCAACCCCTGGGTATTTGCGTGGGCAGATAAATCTACTAAATCTGAAACTACTTCCACTACTGCTTCTGCTTCTGGTTCTGGCTCCGGTTCGGGTTCCGGTTCAGGTTCCGGCTCTGGTTCTGGCTCAGGCTCTGGTTCTGGTTCTGGCTCGGGTTCCGGTTCTGGTTCTGGTTCTGGCTCTGGAGGTGGCACATATAATCGGATATCTAAATGTGATAAAGAAACAGCAGTTGGACCCGCAGGAGTTGAGTTTCTAGTATTTGTAGCAGAAAATACTATTTTCCCTTCCGAATTAGCAATAGCGGTTCCATAGTTATTAGGTCCATTATCAGTAACTGAGTAAACTTTTTGTTGAACATCAAAAGAAGATTCTTCATTAATATACCATGTTTGTGTTGGACCATACCAATTTGCATGATTTCCTGCAAAGTTGGTCATTTGCCATTCATATGTTAATCCAGGGGTTAAACCACTAACTGTAGCAGTGCATTTATAGTTATTTTGATTGTTGAATAATCCATATGAACCATAGCCTTGGTATTTAAAACCTTTTAAAACACAGGTAAATCCATTATAAAGAATGTACGTTTCAGATTGGGTTGTGTGGTTGGGGTACGTTAAATTCTCGTCTGTTATTTGATCTTCTGGATGATTGAAATTATGGTCACTGTGTGTTCCAAGAGGTAATATAGACTCTAGTTCAGGTTCTGGTGGCTCGGGTTCTGGTTCAGGTTCCGGATCAGGTTCTGGTTCCGGAGGAGGTGGTTTTACAACTAGATCTGAATTAAATACATAATTCCAATTACTATCAGTTAATTCTACATCAAAAATGGCAAAAAGATTACATTGGCCATATATAGTACCATTATACATGTTATTAAATGGTGTGGAATTTACTGTAGCTGCCATATTATAGTTAGGATATAGCAAGAATTGTCCAGTATTACTTGTAATATTAATATCTGCTTGACTAGGTGCATTGAATGTATCACTCCATAATAAACTTTCATTCAAATATATTTTAGCTTCATAGGTTGAATTGTTAAATGTAATCATCCATTGCCTGATAGTACTATCTGTGTAAAGAGTTGGATTTACGTTTGAGTATTTGATGGCTTCATGCAAATATAATCCGATAAATCTTTTCCACTGATGACGAGGGTTTGGATAAAACATATGAGTACGTTTTCCGTATGATGTACCATCTTCGGTCATAATTACCCACGGAGATACCGCAGTCCACAAGCACCCTGTTACATCTAATGAACCTTCCCAGGCTATTGTCCAACCAGCGGCGTCTATTATTGCTGGTTTCCATTGATTAACCGGTACATAATGGGCTGAATCATTGTCTCCACCGTTAACTTGTGAGAAATTATGATTTTCTAATAAAAATATTGGCTGCAATGTAGGTTCCGAGTCAGGTTCAGGTTCTGGCTCTGGTTCAGGTTCCGGCTCTGGGGCTGGCTCTGGCTCCGGCTCGGGTTCTGGTTCGGGTTCTGGCTCAGGCTCAGGTTCTGGTTCGGGCTGTGGTTCGGGCTCTGGTTCGGGCTCTGGCTCTGGCGCTGGTTCTGGTGCTGGCTCAGGCGCTGGCTCTGGCTCGGGCTCAGGCGCTGGCTCTGGCTCTGGCTCTGGTGCTGGCTCAGGCTCGGGCTCGGGCTCTGGTTCTGGCGCTGGCTCAGGCTCGGGCTCGGGCTCTGGCTCTGGTTCTGGCGCTGGCTCAGGCTCGGGCTCGGGCTCTGGCTCTGGTTCTGGCGCTGGTTCAGGCTCGGGTTCTGGCTCTGGGATAGACTTTAAAGGATTAAAAGATGTTACATATAATTCTTTATAAATTCTTACATATTCAATAGATCCTTTCCATGGTCGGTCTTTACTTTGCCATTCACCGCCTATAGTTTCAGTATTTGTACCATTACCTGTATTAAGTTCATTAGTTAGGGTGTATGATTCTGATATTACTTCTTGAGTTACTAAGTTCTGTATAAGGAAGGTAATAGTTTTATAACCATTATAACTGACGACGACTCTACATCTTTGATTAGGAATTTCTGCATCAGTCCAAGTGTCATTGGCCCAACTATAGAACCTTAGGCGTTTTGCTCTTGGGACGGAAGAACCTAATCTAGTGCCATTTCCAGTATCATGGGCCCATACACCAAATCCAAATGCTGCGGCATTGGTTGTGCCTATAACACCTGATGTAAAAATAGTTCCTGAATTCTGGTTGAATACACAATCCGTTTCAATAATTGCTTCAATTGTTCTAGGTACATTACCATTAATATCTAAATCATCATATATTATAGACAAACCAGAAGAATTAGTATCTGAAAGATTTATTAATCCAGTGGTTGAACCAACTGATGTATTAAAGTCTGTTTCGCTTGGATTTATCCATTCTAGAATGGTATACGAATTTATATTAAAATCATCTAATGAATTCACATAGAAATCATAAATTTTTACAGTTCCTATAATTCCGTTCCACATGAATTGATCTCCGTGGGTCGGGTGTTTTCTACCTCCGATATAAGCATAATCATCTCCTATATTTATTGTTCGTTGGTTGCTTGGTACACCACTCATCCATGACATTGTAAATTCTTGTACCTCTGTACCCCATATAAATGTGAACTTATCTATTCCATCAAAACTGACTATAAGCCTTTCTGGTCCAGAAGCCACAGGAATTTCATTTGGAGGAATTGCATATGCAGAATATCCACCTGTAACAGAAACAAATTGGAATTTAGCGGAGGCATGATATCTAATAGCAAATAAAGTATTATAAGTACCAACATCTGGATCGCCCATAGCTATTATATTAGCTTCAGTAGATGTGTTGTCTAGTCGTACGGATGTAAATTCTATTGTTATTGGAGCACTTCCAGCAAGTCCTAGAGCATTAATATCAAAACCATTAGCAGTCATGTCAATTCTGGTTGATCCGTTAAACGTTGTGGATGTTGTATCAAGCTGCCAAACAGGTTGTATATATTGGATCTCGGGCTCGGGTTCTGGCTCTGGTTCCGGCTCTGGTTCTGGTTCGGGTTCGGGTTCAGGTTCCGGCTCGGGCTCGGGTTCGGGTTCAGGTTCGGGTTCGGGTTCGGGTTCAGGTTCGGGTTCGGGTTCGGGTTCAGGTTCTGGTTCTGGCTCG
>MDSV01074461.1_pt1 | contig 18200 bp, 18 predicted proteins | sample 810851 | NCBI WGS metagenome assembly MDSV01 (sample SAMN05326640, study PRJNA326480) | marine metagenome | isolation source: seawater | place: Atlantic Ocean: North East | collected 2012 | reverse complement strand
TCGATCCTGATACTGGACGAGTAGACTTACGTTACAATCCCATGTCAGTAGAAGAAGATTATTTTATTCCGGTTCGCGGAGATGTTAAAACGGAAATTCAATCGTTACCGGGTGGAACTTTTACTGGGGACATTGACGATGTAAAATATCTTCGCGATAAGCTTTTTGCTGCCATTAAGATTCCTCAGTCTTATATGATTAGAGGTGAAGGCGCTGAAGAAGAAAAAGGAGCTTTAGCACAAAAAGACATTCGTTTTGCTCGAACAGTACAAAGACTACAGCGAAGTATTGTAACAGAGCTAGAAAAAATTGGAATTATACACCTTTATACATTAGGTTTTAGGGGTGATGATTTAATCAATTTTAATTTAAGACTGAACAATCCATCAAAGATTTCAGAGCTACAGGAACTAGAAACATGGCGAACGAAGTTTGATGTTGCTGCAGCCGCTACTGAAGGTTTCTTTAGTAAGCGCTGGATTGCTCATAATCTATTTGATATTTCAGATGAAGAATTCCTACGCAACCAACGTGAGCTTTTCTATGATAGAAAAATTTCAACCCAACTGGAACAAATTGCTGAAGAAGAAGCTGCAGCACCAGTCGGCGGCATGGGCGACCTAGGCGGCGGTGAAGACCTAGGCGGTGGCGACCTTGGAGGCATGGGTGATGAACCAGAGGAAGATTTATTGGGTGGCGACGAGCTTGGAGGTGAAGAGCCGGCTGAAGGCGCAGACGAACCTTTATTGGCCGAACCCGGCATGAAGCGAGATGATAAGCCAACAGTTTATAAAGATGACGACGGCAACACCACTACAAGAGATTCTAAACATAAAATGTATCGTCCCACAAAAGATGACAAGCGCCGCTCTACCGGTCCCCGCAACCGACAGATGAAAGCATTGTCTCGTCATGAACTTGCAAAAATGCCATCTAGGCAGGTAAGAATGAACCTTCCGGCTGGCGCCAAAGAGTTGCTTGGCTTGGGTAAGGGCATTTTTGAAAACAAAACAACTAATTATGAGAAGGAAGAAAAAGAAATCTTTGGCGTAAAAGACGATATTAAGAAGATATTCGAAGACTTGGAGCAAATTTAATGGCTAAACACAACAAAAAAAGAAACACTGCTTTTATTTACGAAGTATTAGTTCGTGAAATTATCAAACAAACAATTAACAAAAATAAAGAAAAAAGAGATATTGCCATCAGCGTAGTCAAAGAAGCTTTTAAAAAAGGCACTGAGCTACGTAAAGAATTGGATCTTTACAAGGCACTATTGGAAACTAACAATTTGAACGAAAGAGTGGCTGAAAAATTAATGTTCGAGGTGACAAAACAACACAAACAACTCGATCAGCAAAAGATTTTTAAAGAGCAAAGCCAAGCTATTTCTTCAATCAACAAGAACATTTCTAAAGATGTGTTTAACAATTTTGTTCCTAATTACAAAAGTTTAGCCACAGTATCCCAAATTTTTGGAACATCAGTCACTCCAAAAACAAAGGTGCTATTAGAAACAAAAGTTATACAAAATCTTTCAGAAGCCCCCGAAGCAACTGGTAAAAACAAAAAGATTTCTCCTTTAGTAATCAAAACCTTTACCAAACGCTTCAATGAAACATATGGAGATCTTTTAGAAGAGCAAAAAACTCTTCTTTCAAAATATGTTTCTTCATTTCAGGATGATGGTACAGAATTTATCTTTTCTTTGAACGAAGAAATCGGACGATTAAAAGAAATTGTAAAATCATCTTATCAATTGGAAGAAGTTAAAGAAGATAAAAGTTTATCTAACAAACTTGATGAGGTATCTAATATTTTGAAGAATTTCAATAAAGAACCTGTTAATAAAAACAAACTATTGCAGGTTCTTCAAATTCAAAACCTAGCACAAGAGTTACAATCTTAATGGAAATTAAAATAGAAAAAACACCTAAGCCGATTACTATCCAGATTGATAAACCTGATGCTATAGTTAATCTAAAGGCAAAGAAAACAATTGCTGGTGATGTGATGATTTACGATCATCCCGATATAAACATTGTGGTTTCTCCAAAAGAAAACAAAGTTTTTACGTTGGCCAAAAAAGAATATAGCGATCATGTGTATGCCACACAGTCTAGACTGTTTGACTATCTATCCAAACATGGAGTAGTGGATACCGCTAAAATAAGAGGGGGAAATGTTTTTGGCTCCCTTGAGGCCCCAATATTAATTGCCGAAGATGCGCAAAAAGATAAAGTAGATCCTTTACAAATTGCAATTTATTCGGTTGCTCAGTTTCTTCATGAAGAAGCCCCCCATGTTCGCGGATACAGAGAGTACGAAGAAAACTTTGATAAAGATTTGGTTGACCCTCCTGAAGACGAAACAACCGCCCTCGGCACTGTCCCTCACGAACCCCGCCAAGGAACAAACAACACCTATCCTGGCTCTACTGCAGCTTATGGACTAGTTGGATATTATTACGAGGAATAAATGGAATTAATATATTTTGTGCTAGCCGCTTACGGTTTAACTCAAATTCTTATCTACGGCTCCATCTTTAACAGGATACGCCCCAACAAAGACTGGCTACATGGTTTTGGCAAACTTTTTCATTGCCCAATGTGTATGGGTTTCTGGACAGGTGTGTTATTATTCAGCATAAATGACCAAACTGAACTATTTACTTTTGATTATAATATATTTAACGCTTTTATCTTAGGGTGTTTATCTTCTGGAACTTCCTATTTATTAAGCGTATTAATTAATGATTTTGGATTAAAGTTAAATCATAGGAGAGATAATGAATAATTCATGGACAGGCCGATGGAAACTACAACCAGTACGTAGATGCTGCAGCGGCTCTAGACTCATGCGGGTTGCGCCCGTTAGAAGGAATAGATAATGACTAAAAAACTTTTAAGAGAATTTTTTGAATTAAAGTGTGATGATCGTGGGTGCCGCGACCTTCTTACCGAAGGTGAGAAAAAGATGATCAATGATGGATTTCTCATATTTCCAGCCAAACTTCAAGAAGCAGAGGCTACTAATGGAAACATGAGGCAATATCCTAAATTGGTTTTAGAACGAGAAATTAATAATTACCAAAAACTTGTACAAGAAAGCAGAGCCTTGGGGGAGTGTGATCATCCCGACGATTCTGTTATTAATTTAAAAAACGCTTCTCACATGGTTAACCGTATTTGGTGGGAAAACAATAATGTTTTAGGAACAATTAAAGTATTGAAGACTCCTTCTGGAGATATTCTTCGAGGGCTTTATGAAAGTGGTGTACTTTTTGGTTTTTCATCTAGAGCAATGGGTTCACTTAAAGAAGGTATTGGTCAAGACGGAAGTAACGTTCAAGTGGTACAAGATGATTTACAGCTTATTTGCTTTGATGCCGTATCAGAGCCGTCAGCCCCAGGCGCGTATCTTATGCGTGAGGGTGTTGAAAAAAACCTACAGCAAATTTATACCAAAGGGGATAAAATTAATCGCGCATTAAATGAAATTTTAAGAGGGTATTCTAAATGAAATTAACTGAATCACGTTTCAAACAACTTATCACTGAAGAACTAATTGTATCTTTACTTCAGGAAAAAAGAATTATTCAAGCTGAAGAACTGTTGTGGGAAACTCGCCAACAACAACGTCTAGACGAAAAATGGTGGAAAAAAGTTTTAGGCACATGGACACCAACAGATGAAGATATAAAGGATGAAACCCTAGAAGATAAACTGGAAGACTTGACTATTAATGTTATTAGAGATTTAAGAGGTTCGGGTCAATATACCAAAGAACAAGCAGAAGAAATTGTTAAAAAGTATCTTGATGGCGACCCGGATATGACCAGAATAGATCACAAAGACTTAACCAATTTGTTTTTCAAACTTAGTAAAAAACAAGCCGAGGAAATTGAAAAACTAGAAGCCGCAGAGGATGAAGCTGGTGACGTCGAAACGCAAGCTGGAGAACAAGAGGCCGAGGCTGAAGGCGAGACCACTGGCGAAACAGTAAAAGATATTTCTACTTTACTTCAAGATCCTACCACGCGAAAGCTACTTTTAAGGGGTCTAATTACATTGTTAACCAATGATTCAGTCGAAAGAGTATTGGCAACTTTAAAGCCAGAAGGAGCCAGAGAAGCAGTGCTGACCTTTTTAAAGCAAGTAGCTGATATGGAGCCTAAAGCTCTACGACAGATTAAATCTCAGATGCAAGGAGAACTTTTCTCTAGTCTTATGGGCGGCGAGGAAATTTTTGGCTTGGCGACTGCTCAAGAGCTAGACCAAATGACAGATCCTTCGGCAACGCCGGAACAACAGGAACGCGCCGGAAAAACAGTTAAAAGAATGGTAGGAAAAGCAGCCGGCGACAGAGTATCAAGCAGACTTTCGAAAGTAGGTCTTTCAGAGCAAGCTTATAAAACAATGGTTAAAAACATAACCATTTTAGAGATATTCAATCTCTATATTGAAAAAAGATTACTTATTCAAGAGGCAAAATGAAGAAATCAGATCTCAAAAAACTTATCAAACCTATTGTTCAAGAGTGTATAAACGAAGCACTCACTGAGCAGGGATTACTCTCTAGTTTAATATCAGAAGTGGTAAAAGGCTTACAGCCTATTCATACCCAACCTTCTGTTTCCATACCAAGTCCACAAGTAGAGTTCCAGCAACAGCAATTAGAAGAACATCGCCAAGAGTTAGAAGTTCAAAAACAACAGCAACTTAAAGAACAAAAAAGAAAACTTTTAGATGCAGCCGGCTTTGGTACTGATATTTTTGCGGGGACTGAACCAATTACTGGCGGGATCACCACAGAGAGTAAAGACGCTTCAGGCGGTAAAGCCGGCGCATTAGCAGATGTTGACCCTAGGGATCCTGGGGTAGATATTTCTGGCATTATGGCTCTTGGTGGTAGAAACTGGGGCAAGATGATTTAGGGGGATAAAATGTCTAGCAACAAAGTAATTAGAGTGGAAATAAAACCTAAATACGCAGATGAGCCACTCGAACGAATGATAAAAAGATTTAGCAAAAAAGTAAAAAAAGAACGCATTATAGAAAAAGTTCTTGAACGACGCTACTTTGAAAAAAACTCAGATAAAAAGCGTAGACTAGAGAAAAAAAGAAAAAGAGTCCTAGATAAACTCAAAAGAAAACATTCACAAAACTTAGATAGACGATAATATAAGGTATTTCTTATATTAACTTACTAATTAATCATATAATTAAAGGAGAAACTCATGTCTTCCATGTTAGAACAAGCAATTATCGACGCTGATGAACTAAAAGAAACAGCAAAGCAAACCGCCGAAGAGGCAATTGTAGAAAAATATCAAGATGAAATTAAAGAAGCAATTGAAAAAATTCTGGAGCAAGACGAACTTACCGAAGAAGGTGAGCCTGTTGAAAGTGAAGAGGTTAAAGACCTCGTAGAAGAACTACCACCTGCACAAATGGGAGAGATGGATGAGGTTGTAGAAATCGATCTCAACAAACTTGAAGAAATGATGGCAGAAGAGTTGGAAGAAGGCGAACTTGATGCTGCTGATATGCTTGAACGCGAAGAAGTTGCTGAAGAAATTGACGCCTTGACCGAAGAAGAAGAAGTAGAACTCGATGAGGACATGCTAGCAGAACTTACGGACGAAGAGGTTGATATCACCGAGGAAAATATTGCCGCTCTTGTTGCGGAGATTTTAAGTGAAGATATGATTGGAGATTCTACGGCAGAAGAAAGAGCAGAAGCCGATGAAGAAGATGCCGAAGATCTTGGCGCAATTGTTGAAGAGGAGGCCACCGAAGCCCTTGAAGAAGTTGAAGAACTAGAGGAAGACAAGGCAGAGGAAGAAGCGCAGGAAGGCGAGTCTCGCGATAAGGATGATGGCCCCGGCGCAGGCGGCGGTTATAAAAAAGGCTATAAAGAGAAGCCTATTAAAGATCGCCCTTTCCAAGAAAGTTTACAAAAAGAAAACAAATCACTTTTAAGTGAGCAAAAGAAATCAGAACGAAAAGTCCAACTATTGAAAGAAAAAGTAGATAAGTATGGCACAGTCATTAAACAGCTTAAAGATAAGCTTAATGAAAGCAACTTGACTAATGCTAAGTTGCTATATCAAAATCGCATTTTAAATAGCGTCTCCTTGAATGAGCGGCAAAAAGATAAAATTGTCGAAGCTATCTCAAATGCAACTACGGTTGAAGAAGCAAAATTGATTTTTGAAACTCTTCAGAGTGCGGTGGGTGTTTCTAAGCGTAAGCATAAGAGACCAGAATCACTGAACGAAGTTGTAACACGTAGCTCTTCAGCGTTCTATCCTCGTAAAGAGGTAAAACCCAGTACGGATGTTTTCTCCGATAGGATGAAACGTTTAGCTGGTTTGAAATAGAATTAACAAGGAGATAAAAAAATGTCTATTTTACAAAAACTTACAGAGGGTGTCGTTAATCGCGACATGCGTAAGGAAGGTGCTGCTCTCCTCGAAAAGTGGGAGAAGACAGGTCTTCTAGAAGGTCTCCAAGATGATGCTGCCAAGAATGGCATGGCTCGTCTTTTGGAGAACCAAGCGAAGCAACTCTTAAAAGAGGCAGCTTCAACAATGAGCGGTGGCGATGTCGAAGGTTTCGCTGCTGTTGCATTCCCAATCGTTCGCCGTGTTTTCGGTGGACTTATCGCTAACGAGCTTGTTAGTGTACAGCCAATGAGCCTACCTAGTGGTCTCATCTTCTTCCTTGACTTTACATTCGGCGGTGTACTTTCCGGTGATAGTAGTCGTCTTGGATTTGATGATGGTAGATCCCTTTATGGTGGTGACAAAGTTGGTAGTGAGATTACCGGTGGTGTCGATCTTGCTGGTAACGATGGCGAGGATGCCGGTCAGTTTTATAACTTGACAAACGGTTATTCTTCACCAACCGGCTCTGGTACTATTATTTCAGCTTCTTACATTAAAATCTCGGGTTCAATCACTGAGGGTGGTAAAGCTGCTCCTAGTGGTCAATTCCCTGGTGGTTTAAATGGTTACGGTGGATTTACAGCCGATGAGGTTACTTCTCTTCTTCGTTTCGATCCTGACTTGCGTTCTGGATCGGTTTTCGTTATAATTGAGAAAGACATGTCGTCAGCCATGGGTCTTGTTACTCCAAACGCGAAGTTTGATTATAACAACCTTGCCGCGACAACCATTGATGGTTTGACTGAGGGTAATTGTATCCGACGTTTGGCCCATCTTAGTCAAAGTTCTGATGGCGGTACTACATCTAAGACTAAAGTTCGCTTTGTTGCTGTTGGTACTGGTTCTTCGGACACTATTGCGGGTCAGGAAGGCGCATTGAAACTCTTTAAGGTTGACGTCGCTGCCGGCACGTTGACTTACCCAGCCACTGACACCTTTGCCGATGGCGGTGCCCTTGGCTCTGTCGTAGGTGCTGCTGATTGGGGTCTCGAAAACAATGTAGATATTCCTGAGATTAACCTTAAAGTTGATTCCGTGAGTGTCACTGCGATGACCAAAAAGCTTAAAGCCAAGTGGACACCAGAACTTGGTCAAGACTTGAACGCATATCACAACTTGGATGCCGAGGTGGAGCTTACTTCACTTCTTTCCGAGCAGATTGCCTTAGAGATTGATCGTGAGATTCTTGAGGATCTCGTAGCTGGTGCTTCAGGCGCTGTATACTACTGGTCACGTAGTCCAGGTCTTTTTGTTAATAGGACCACTGGTGCTGAAGTTGGAGCTAGTTCTGCTGCCCCTGACTTCACCGGTACTGTTTCTGAGTGGTATGAGACTCTTGGTGAGACAATTAACGATGTATCTGCACAAATCCACAGAAAAACACTTCGTGGTGGTGCTAACTTCATTGTTACTTCACCAGAGGTTGCTAACATTCTTGAATTTACCGCCGGTTTCCGCGCCAACGTAACTGTTGACGATACTAAGGGAACTGCTGGTACGCAAAATGTTGGTAATCTCAGCAAGCGTTATGACGTCTATGTTGATCCTTACTTCCCACGTAACCTCGTGTTGGTTGGTCGCAAGGGCAACTCATTCCTAGAGAGCGGTTTTGTATACGCTCCTTACGTTCCATTACAAGTTACTCCTACCATTTTTGGTACCGAGGACTTTGTACCACGTAAGGGTGTCATGACCCGCTATGCTAAACAAATGGTCCGTTCTGATATGTACGGTCTTGTTGTTGTGCGTGGTCTTCTAGGTGAGAGTGGCGACAGCTAGGCCAACTTAACTTAGAATAAGTTATACTAACCCTGCACTTCTTATGAGGTGCGGGGTTTTTTATTTTTAATAATTTCATAAAGATGAATCATACACAAAGTTTATATTCCTAAACCGCCAACTGGAATAGATTTAGCTTACTACTTACCCTACCCATGTTTCTAACATGATTATAAATGGTAAAAAACCAAGGGAGGGTTTTAAAATGGGTTCAAAAAGAGTAGGTCTTGCAAGAACGCAAGCCTTAATAGAAAATTTAAAAAGAGAATTACAAATGAATCAGACATCTTTTGTAGGGCAAAAGCAAAAAGTAATTGCATTAACTAATGCTTCTACCACTGCTAGAACTTTGACCGCTGATGACTCAGGTGCGCTTATCACGCTTGATCCGAGCACTGACTCAGCGACAACCATCACTGTCACAATGCCTACACCGGAAGCAGGATTGACATTTGACTTTCTTATTAGAAATGATCAAGTTAACGCTGCCGCAGATATTATCCTGCAGACAGCCGCTAACGGTCATGACTTCGAAGGTGCTATTGTGTGTGATAATGGCGCAGCCGGAATTCAAGAAACGTTGGCATCTACGAGCAAAATCACGATTGACGCAACAAACGTGAAAACTGTTTTTGGAACTACCGCTAGGGTTACTTGCGACGGTACCGATTACTATATTGTTATCACTCATCCACAAGATGCTAAAAATTGTGTAGCCACCGCTGCAGGTGCTGGAGTACAATTTGTTCTAGCAGCAACTCTATAATAAAAATATAAATACATTTCTTGCCCCCTCTTCGGAGGGGGTTTTTATTCTAAAAGCAACTATTTATAATAACTTATAATATTATTAAAGGAGATACCCATGGGAAAGAAAAGAAGAATGATCGCTCATCCCCAAAAGTACGGTAGAAAATTTGCAACTCATCCGGCAACTCGTAATATTTCTGAAGATGTGGCTGAAACAAAAACAACTGAAACAATTGTAGAGACTGTTGTAGCTAAAGAAGAAACAGTTGAAACAATTCTGGCAAGTGTTGAAAAAACTGCCGTTGAAACACCAACACCCACGGTGTCTGAAACTACGACGACTGTTAAAAAAACCAATAGACCTGCTAAAAAGAAATCCGCTACTAAAAAGAAATCATCTTGGTCACGAAAGAAACAGAAATAGACTTGCTGTTTATAGTTCCCTCAACTATTTACTAGAAGGAGAACTTGGTACATGGCTTATCCCACATTAACACCTACATCACAAACTAGCGCAATCGCTTTGCCTTCTGCTAGTTTACCCAGCGAAGCAGAAGCTGCGTCGTTTCCGTTTGAGATTTACACTACTGATGAATACTTTTTATCAGGCGCCGCAGATCAAGTGGCCTATACATATAGAAAGTTAGGTGGAGATGTATTAGATATTGAGCTTACCAAAGAACAAGTTTTTTCAGCATATCAAGAAGCTGTTTTAGAATATTCTTATCTTTTAAACATTCATCAAGCTAAGAACACTATTGGTGATTATCTAGGCGCAAAGACAGGATCTTTTGACGAAGACGGCCAGATTCAATCTGGAGATGCTCTATCTGGTTCAAATGTTGCATTAAAGTTTCCTAAATTTGAATTTAAATATGTTCGACGAGTAGGTCATGGATATTCGACCGAGGCCGGCTTCGGAGGTGTAACTCCTATTTATTCGGCTAGTTTTTCAACTACCCAAGACGTACAAGATTATGATCTTCAGGCAATTATTTCAGCTTCAGCAGATGGCAATGGCTTGCCTTATTCCGGAAAAGTAGGAGATAACCGTGTTAACATTACCAAGGTTTTTTATAAGACTCCACAAGCAATGTGGCGCTTTTATGGCTATTATGGTGGTTTAAATACAGTGGGCGATCTTACGAGCTACGGACAGTATGCTGATGATAGTACTTTTCAATTGGTCCCTACATGGCAAAATAAAGCCCAAGCCATGGCCTTTGAAGACGCAATATTTACAAGAAACAGCCAATATAGCTTTGAAATAAAAAATGATCGATTAAGAATATTTCCTCAAACAACGATGGTAGGTCCGACAACTATGTGGGTAGAGTTTTTTATTGATTCTGACACTCCATGGAAGGACGATTCCGGAGTTGATAATGGAGTTGATGGAATAAACAATATAAACAATTTACCCTTTGAGAACACACCTTATCAAAAAATTAATTCAATTGGTAAGCAATGGATCCGTCGTTTTTCACTTTCTTTGTGTAAAGAAATGTTAGGAAACATTCGTTCTAAATTCACAACCATTCCCATCCCTGGTGAAAGTGTCACGCTGGATGGCCCAGCCCTTCTTAGCCAAGGACAAACCGAACAAGAAAAGCTACGAGAAGAACTAAAAACTATCTTTGATGAACTCACTTACGCTAAGATTGCTCAAAGCGATGTTGAACTTTCTGACGCCGTAAACAATGTACAAAAGCGCATCCCAATGTTAATTTATCCGGGGTAACATAAACAATGTCTGATGAAAATAAATGGTCACAACCCACACAGCCACCTCCCCCTTTGTTTTTGGGAGAAAAAGAGCGCAATCTTGTAAAACAAGTTAACGACGAGCTAATTGAGCGTGTTATAGGTCAGGGAATATTTTATTATCCCATCAGTATAGAACATACTAATTTTCATCCTCTTTATGGCGAGGCTCTAGAAAAATCTTTCTCTAATCCCATTCGGGTATATGCTTTAATTATGTGGGAAGGGTTTGTTACCGAAACGACAAAATTGGGAATTGACAAACGTCCTTCAATTGTTATTCATTTTCACAAAAGAAGACTAACTGAGGATCAAGATCTATTTGTTAGAGAGGGTGATTTTGTGAAATACGGTGACACTTTTTATGAAATAGTAAACTTAAACGAGCCAAAACAAATTTTTGGCCAAGTAGAACATAAAATGGAAGTAGAAGCAAAATGTATTAAAGCTCGCGAGGGAACATTTAATGCCAAGTAAAAAAGAACAATTTGAAATAGAAGTTTCTACTTTAGAAACAGTTGATTATGCGTTGTATGATTTTATAAACGATAAGTTAAATAATTTTTCTGCAGATAATTCTGGTCGCAAAAAAGTTCCTATTCTTTGGGTTACCGCTGAAAGATCTTTTTTATCAAAAGACAACAAAGATCTGAGGGACGATGATGGCACTTTAAAACTTCCTTTGATTACTATTGAAAGAGTATCAGTGTCCAAACAGCTTGAAAATAAAGGCGCTTATTTTGGAAACCCCGGTACTCATTTAGATCCAGCCCGAGGCGGCAGAATTACAGTATCGCGCAAAATCGTACAAGATAAAACAAATAATTTTGGAGTTGCTGATAATATAAAGAAATTTGATGATACAACGCGCACACCGGGCCAACAGCCCTATTACCCCTCAAACAACAAAAAAGTTGTTTATGAGACGATTTCTATGCCTATTCCGGTTTATTTAACCATGAATTATAGTGTAACAGTGCGCACTGAATATGTGCAGCAGATGAACAACCTAACAACCCCCTTTGCTACACTAGGTGGCCACGTTAATTCTTTTTTAATTCGAAGAGACGGCCACCAATATGAAACGTTTCTTAGATCCGATTTTGCTTATAATAATAATATAAGTAATATGGGGGATGGAGAAAGAACATATGAGACTACTTTTGACTTTGAAGTCTTAGGTTATATTATTGGCGAATCACCAAATGGCGACCGCCCAAAAGTCATAAAAACCCAAAACGCCGTGGAAGTAAAAATCCCTAGGGAACGTGTTATTTTAGGTGAGAAGCCTCGTTACGGAAAAGACAAAGGATTTTACCGAGATTAACAACTAATTAATAGAGAAACCTTCAGGTACGGCATATAAGGAGAACTACTAAATGTCCATTGAAAAATATAAGTTTATTTCACCCGGAATATTCACAAGCGAGATAGATAACACGGGAAGATCAGCCGATCAAGAAAGCCCCGGACCAGTAATCATTGGTAGATCGGAAAAAGGCCCCATTTTAAAACCAACCAAGGTTACGTCATATACACAGTTTATTAGCGAATTTGGTAATCCAATTCCAGGCGGTAAAGGTGGCGATGTAGCTCGTGAAGGTAATTACACTTCTCCAACTTATGGTGCCTATGCCGCACAAGCGTGGTTTAGAAATAACCAACCCTTAACTTATGTTCGTGTAGGAGGTCAAGATCATAACAATGCGACTGACGGCAATACCGCCGCTCTCGCCGGCTGGCGAACGACCGAAGATGACGCCAGCGTTACAATAACTTCCAACGGTGGCGCATATGGTCTTTTCGTTGTGGATGCTCCAACTCTGGATTTTGGTTCTGGTTCTATTGATGTTATAAACAAATCAGGTATCACCCAAAATGATACAATTAAAGCACTTATCAATGGCACCACGGTGACCATTAGTGCTTCCACGTCAAACCTGTTTCCCGCGAGCTATCAGTCGAAAAATGCGTATAGCACAGGTTCTTCGGCAAATCAATGCGCTACTAACATCGGCGCCGCTTTATTATTGGCCCTTTCAGGTACCACAGCGCTTAGTCCAATAGCACATAAAGTTGACGTCACTGTGGCTTCCGACAAAGTGACAATTAAGCCCAACGTGGTTGGCCTTACAAATAGCCTACCAGAACTCAAACTAGAAGTTGATCAAAATAGTGGTTATAACACCACAGGCTTACAGCTTACAGCTTCTCAGGGCGTTCAAACCGCTGGCCTTGCCACTGAAAATGGTATCGCTAATGAAACATTCTCAATGAACGTTATTGGCTCTTCATCACAAAACACGGGTACTCTTGCCGCTGTGTGGTATATTGACCAAGACGCTAAAATTGGCCTTTCTGGAACTGTTTCATCTGATAATACTACAGGCGCTCACTCATCGGTATACATTGATTCAGTAGGCAGCAAACAATTTAAAGTTGCTATTTCAGACACTACAAATGGTGTAGTTGTTGATAGTACTTTTGATTTTACAGATACTAGTGATAGTTTTATTCGAAGAGTTTTTAACACTAATCCTATTTTAACCAATAGCAATTGCGTTAAAACAACTAGTCATTCCTTTAGTCGTTATTGGCTTGGTGAGTCATACGAAGGCGATGTTAAACAAACCCTGTCTAGCAATAACCATATTGGTGTCATTCTACCTCTTATGAGTGGCAGTACATATAAGGGTGGAAGCTTTCGAAAGTCTTATCAAGATGCTGAAACTGGTTACTTCTTTGCTCAGGATCTTAGCACAGGTAACGAGGCTACGGGTAGCTTTGATGTGACAACTACGCAAAACTTGTTTAAACTAGTTGCGAGAAATAGTGGCGACTTTGTATCACGAAATCTTAAAGTTTCAATTAAAGATATCAAAGCTAGCGCGCTAGACTCAGCTAATCCTTACGGTTCATTTAGTGTTGTGATTCGCAAAATTACAGATACCGATAACCGTGTTGAAATAGTTGAACAATTTAACAACTGCAATCTTAACCCTTCTTCTGAAAACTATATTGGACGAAAAATTGGTGATAGATATGAAACATGGGATGAAAGCGACCGTCGCTATCGTCAATATGGATCATACCCCAATCAATCAAATTTTGTTTATGTAAGTGTTCCCGAAGAAGTGGACAAGGGCGACACGGATGCGCGGTATCTTCCGTTTGGCGTTCGCGGCCCATTACGTTTTAATTCTTTCGTTGATGCCTCTCACCCAGGAGCTATTGGAAACACATTTGTAAGTGGAGGTCTAGATGATTACGTAAACACGCCTTTCCCTGTGAGTACTGCTGGAAACCAATTTATTATAGGCGAAACAGACGGTTTGATTAAGTTTGAGTTCCCAAAATTAAGAATGCGTATTTCTGGCTCCGAAGGAGATCCTGTTAATCCAATTGATTGTTTTTACGGCGTTGATACAACATTTAACACATCACGTTTTGAGAAAAGCGTGCGCGATCACCTTAAGATTAAACCAACAGATATTTCCGATTTCAACACTGGAAGCATAACTGAACGGTCATTTAATTTTACTTTGGATGACATGTGCCGCACAGGCTCTGTATCTGATAAAGTATTTGCCTATAAAGTTGGCTCTCGTGTTGCTAGTCCAAATAGTACTGCTCGCGATGGTATGACGTATTTGCGAGGAACTGGTTCTTATACTGAGGTTTTAGATGCTGGTGTAGATCGCTTTACAACGGTTTTCCACGGTGGGTTTGATGGACTCAATATTAAAGAATCTGAGCCTTTGCGTATTGTTAATTATCCTGTGAGCGAAGGAGAAAGCATCACCACGAATTATATGCTTAACTCAGTTCAAGTAGCATTAGATTCTATTAGAGACCCTGAAGTTGTAGAATATAATATTGCTGCAATGCCCGGTATCGTTAACAATGCCCTTAATCGAACATTGATTAACTTGTGCGAATCGCGCGGAGATGCTTTAGCTGTCGTTGATGTTAAGGGTGGCTATACCCCCCAGTACGAAAGCACCAACAGCGCTGCATCTAGACGAGGAACGGTTTCTGCCACTGTTAATGAGCTTAAAACCAATCTAGTAGTTAATTCGAGTTACGGCGCCACGTACTATCCATGGGTACAAATCAAAGATAGTAACAGTGGACAGACAGTATGGGCACCCCCTTCGATTCCAGCTATTGGTGCTATGTCTTACAGCCAAAGAGCATCTGAGTTGTGGTTTGCTCCCGCAGGCTTTACACGTGGAGGACTTTCGGGCGGTAAAGGCGGCGTACCAGTGGTAGGCGTCGTTGATAGACTTACATCGCGCGACCGCGATACGCTTTATGAAAACAGAATCAACCCAATTGCTTCTTTTCCTGCAGAAGGTATTGTGATTTTCGGACAGAAAACCCTACAAGCAACACCATCGGCTTTGGATAGAATTAATGTAAGAAGGTTAATGATTTACTTGAAGCGACAAATTTCACGATTTGCTTCAACCATTTTATTCGACCAGAACGTTCGTGTAACTTGGAATCGTTTCAAGGGACAGGTTGAACCTTTCCTTCGTGGCGTCCAAGCTGGTTTGGGTATTACACAATTTAAGATGGTATTGGATGAGACCACTACCACACCAGATTTAATTGACCGTAACATTGTTTACGCTAAAATCTTTATTCAGCCGGCCAGAGCAATTGAATATATTGCCATTGACTTTATTTTGACTGATGATGGCGCAGCTTTTGAGGATTAATTTTTGATTACACTATTTAATACAAAGGGAGAACAAAATAAATGAGCGAAAGATTTTGGAGCCAAGCTTCGGTAGAACCTAAAAGAAGTTTTCGATGGTATATGACACTAGCTGGACAATCAGAACAACTAGAAACCTATGCTATTAAGACAGTTAAGAAGCCTTCTTACACAGTAAGCGAGGTGCCACATCAATTTGTTGCTCATACGTTTTATTATCCCGGTAGAGTAACGTGGAACACGGTTGATGTTACTTTTGTTGATCCTGTAGTCCCCGATCAATCTCTTGCCATTACAAACATGTTTGTGAAAGCTGGCTATCGAGTGCCAAAAAATGAACAGATAGCTCTTTCATCTTTTAGCAAAGAAAGATTTGTTGTAGCAGTAGGTACACCAGTCATTACGCAAATTGATGCAGATGGTAGCACGATTGAAGAGTGGTCACTCGCCAACTGTTTCTTCACTAATATTGATTATGGCCAGTTGGATTACGGTAGTGAAGATTTGGTTATTAATTCTGTAACACTTCGTTATGACTATGCTACTTTGGATGTGGCAAATGGAAATTCTCTATTAACCCCATAATAAGGAATCAAAATGCCTTTCTGGTCAGAGCCAACTTCATCCCCTAAGCTTTCTTTTAGATGGTATGCTTCATTTGGAGTAGGCCCTTATGCTATAAATACATATTGTTTGCGATCCTTTCAAAAACCTTCCTTTGAAATAATCCAAAGCGAATATATCTGGTTAAATGATATTAACTATAAACCGGGTTTATTAGCGTGGAATCCTGTCGAAATTACTGTCAGTGATATGGAAAACAAAGATGACAATAACACGTGGAAACTCTATAATATTTTAAAACGTTCGGGCTATCAAGATGCCACCGTTACCAAGCCACGTGCCGCATTTGAGAAAAAACAATTTAGTAGAGCATTAGGCGGTCAAATGAAATTAACTCAAATTAATGCGGAAGGGGAGGCCATTGAAGAGTGGACGTTGATCAATCCTTTTCTCATAGGCGTTAACTTTGGCCAAGCCAACTATGGTGCTGAAGAAATAATGACACTTTCACTAAGCATTAGATATGATTATGCTCAACACAGCTTAATCTAGATTCTTTAAAATTTAAATAAAAAACTATATATTATATAATAACTGACAAATTAGAGAGGTCTTTATGTCTAGAAATCAAAGCCGCGTAGCGGCCAATGCGCCCACAAACGCACCTCAAGTAGAGCACCCGGCTCCTCAAGCTGTCCCTCCTGGTACGCAACCCCACAACAGTCCATTTAATTTTATTGTACCTACCGAGGTTGTAGAGCTTCCAAGTCAAGGAAAATATTACCCTGCAGGTCACCCTTTGTGTGGCGCCGCAACGGTTGAAATTAAACACATGACAGCAAAAGAAGAAGATATTTTAACTTCTGCTTCGTTGTTAAAAAAAGGTGTTGCCTTGGATAAAATGTTACAAAGCATTATCGTTGATAAAAGAATTAACATAAGTGATCTTTTAATTGGAGACAAGAACGCTTTACTAATTGCGTCTCGTGTTTTTGGCTATGGTGCCAACTATTCGGTCGAGGTACAATGTAAAAATTGTGAAAACGTCTTCTCTCCAGTTTTTGACTTAAATGAGCTTTCTTCCAAAGAGCCGACTGAAGTAGGAGCCGTACAAGAAACTGAAAATAACACTTTTGTAATTACCCTACCTCAGAGTAATTTTGTAGTAGAGTTCAGGCTCTTAACTTCTAAAGATGAAGCAAGAATGGCGACAAATAAGAAAGGCGGATCGCTTAATCTTTTAAAAGAGATTACAGTTTCTGTTAATGAACAACAGGATCCTTTTTATACTGAGCGTGCATTAGAGTCATTACCTATCTTAGATGCCTCAGTGCTTAAAAAATCTTATGTCGCAGTAATGCCAGATATCGATATGACACAAGAGGTGGATTGTCCACACTGCAGCGCTAATTTCGAAATGGAGGTGCCCCTTAATGCGGGCTTTTTTTGGCCTGACATCTGATTATATTAAAGATGTGTACGAACAGATGTTTTTTATGAACTATGTTGGTAACTGGTCAATTACTGAATTATACAACCTTCCCGTTGGTCTTCGCCGTTGGTTCGTAGAAAGGACTATAAAACAAAAAGAAGATGAACAAAAAGCTGCCGAAGAAGCTCAAGCGAAGTCCTCGCGACGATAATACTATTTATAATACTATTTATACTTATAGGAGCCATAGTTATGATAACAACCGTTAATATTGACTTTTCTAAACTTAAGTCAGACACCCTTAATGAATCTTTTATAGCCCAGTGGGCAGCAGATGTAAAATATGTTTTAAAGCATGTAATGTCTAAACCTCTTTTTGCGCGTTTAGAAGAAGACGCCGAAGAAGAAACAAAAGTTGTCATCAAAGGGACCGAAGATGATGTTAGGGCGTTCGTAGACACCATAAAGAAAGAAAAAGAATACGCCTTAGAATATTTAGAAAACGGCCTAGGCGCTCCTGCCCTCTCAGATATCAAATTAGATCTCGAAACTTCTATTAATAAATTTGAAAAAACAACCGGTCTAAAGTGGCCTTTAAGGTAAAAGATAAATGGCGCTTACTCCCGAACAACAACAACTACTTAATGATCTTCTAGAAAAAAATATTCAACTTGAAGAAAAATTAGCTGAATATCGTGAAAAAAATATAAAAGATTATGAAAATATATTAAGTGAAG
>MDSV01210211.1_pt1 | contig 18202 bp, 14 predicted proteins | sample 810851 | NCBI WGS metagenome assembly MDSV01 (sample SAMN05326640, study PRJNA326480) | marine metagenome | isolation source: seawater | place: Atlantic Ocean: North East | collected 2012 | reverse complement strand
TCCGGTACTGCTAAAAGAAATTATTAGCATTATTTCCCCTCAATATGGTGGCATGTTTATCGATTGTACATTTGGACAAGGTGGATATAGTAAAAAAATTTTATCATTTCCAACAACTAAGCTATTAGCATTAGATAGAGACGAAGAATCTAAAAAAATTTCTATTAATTTTAAAAAAAAATTTAAGGATAGATTTAATTTTGAACATATCAAATTTAGTCAGATAAATAACATTGATTTAAATAATAAAGAGGTAAAGAGTATAATATTTGACCTTGGTTATTCCTATAATCAAATTAAAGATTTAAAAAAAGGTTTATCGTTTAATAGTAAAGGTGAACTAAATATGAAAATGGGATTGAATAATTTTTCAGCAAGCGATGTAATAAATAAATTAGATCAAAAAGATTTAGAAAAAATATTCAAATTTTTTGGAGATGAAAAAGATAGTAAAAGAATTTCTTATAAGATTGCAAAGATAAGACAAACTAAAAAAATAGATACCCAAGAACTTGTACGAATAATTGAAACCTCAAAAAGAAAAAAAAACTTTAAAATACATAGTGCAACCAAAACTTTTCAAGCATTAAGAATTTTTGTAAATAAAGAAATAAGTGAATTAATTTATGGATTAATAAATGCAACAAAAATTCTACAACCTGGTGGTATTTTAATTGTTGTCACCTTTCACTCCTTAGAGGATAAGATTGTTAAATTTTTTTTTAAAAATTTGAGTGAAAAAAAAAGTGTCTCAAGATATGTTCCAAAATTAAAAGATAAAATCAATTTATTTAGCTGTATTAATAAAAAGCCAATAGTGCCCTCTGTTAAAGAAGTAAGATTAAATCCACCATCACGATCAGCAAAATTACGATTTGGAATAAAAGAAAATAATATTGATAATTTTGAAAAAGAAGTTTTGGAAAAATTCAAATATTTATTAGATATAGAAAATTTAATTGAGAAATTATGAAGAAAATAGTTTTGATTTTAATGGTTTTTTTATTAGTAGTTTTCACATCAATTACAAAAAATTCAACAAAAACAATAGAAAATAAGATTTATAATGTTAAAGAAAACTTAAGAGTATTGTCAGATAAACATGAGATGGTTTTATTAGAATTTAATTATTTAAGTTCTCCCAAAAAATTGATGGAATACCAGTCAAAATATTTTGAAGATGAATTAGAAGAAATAGATATCTTAAATTTACAAGAGATATCATTAAAAAATAATAAAATAAAAACAAAATCATTTTTAATAAATAAATTTACAGAATGACAGTATGAAAAAAGAAAATTTAATTTTAGAAAATTATGATAATGAGTTTTCTTATGAAGAAAATAAATCAAACTTAAAAATTACATTTAATAGAATTGCATTTATTTTTTTTGTATTTTTGGTCATTTGTAGCATTTACTCAATCAAGGTTTTTTATTTAAGTTCTTTGAACTCTAAAGTAGGATTGAATAAACTCATACCCATTAAAGAAAATTATAGAGCTGATATAATTGATATTAGAGGAAATTTTATAGCAAAATCAGTAAATACGCTAACTGTTGGTATTCGTCCAAATTTGATTGTTGATGAGAATAAACTTTTGTTAAATCTAAAATATTTTTTTCCTAAAATTGATTTAGAATTGACAAAAAAGAAAATTAAAAAAAACAAATATTTCAGAATTAAAGACAAAGTACAACAAGAAAAAATTGAACAATTAAAATTACTAGGTGATCAAGCAATTGAATTTGAAGAGCGAATTTCTAGAGTTTATCCAAATGAAAATTTATTTAGTCATGCTATAGGACAAATAGATGATGATAATAATGGAATATCAGGAATTGAAAAATTTTTTGATTATGAGCTAAAAAAAAGTAAAGAACCTTTACAACTTACTTTAGATACAGATATACAATTTTTAATTAGACAAGAATTAATTAAAGCTCAAGAAATTTTCAAAAATATAGGTAGTGCAGCCATTCTAATGAATGTTAATAATGGAAATATTATCTCGATGATCTCTTTGCCCGATTTCAATCTAAACAAAAGAGATAATATTAAAGATGTCAATTATATCAATAGAGCAACAAAAGGTGTTTATGAACTTGGATCTGTTTTTAAAACATTTACAGTTGCAAATGGTTTTAATGAAAAATTGATAGAACCTGACACAAAATTTATTAATTTACCAAAAAAAATCAAATGTGCAGGTAGGCCTATTGGAGAATACGATGATCAAATTCCTACAGATCTTACAGCTGAGGAAATTTTAATAAGATCAGGTAATATAGGTTCAGTAAGAATTGGACAAAAAATTGGCATAGACAAATTTAGACATTTTTTAAATAGCATAGGTATTCTAAATAAAATAGAATTTGATATTGAAGAAGTAGGAACGCCGATAGCTTTTAAATGGGGAAAGTGTAAACTTGCAACAGCATCATTTGGTCACGGAATAACTACAACCCCTCTTCAATTAGCAAAAGGTTATGCTATTATCACAAATGGAGGATACGATATTAAGCCAACTTTAATAAAGAAGACTTTTAATAAAGATAATAGAACTTTAATATTGGACAAAGATGTTTCAAATAAAATTAATCCGATTTTAAGAAAAATTGTTTCTAGTAAAGCTGGCACAGCTAATTTTGCGAATATTGAAGGTTACGAAGTTGGAGGAAAAACAGGAACTGCACAAAAATCAGTTGATGGAGTATATTCTAAAAATAAAGTTAATACATTCGCAGCAATTTTTCCTATTTCAGACCCACAGTACGTATTAATAGTTCTATTAGATGAACCAAAACCTAACAAAGAATATGTGTATCATTTTAAAGATGGTAGTGGATGGAAATATAAAGGCAATTGGAGAAATACAGCTGGATGGACTTCTGTCGAAATTGCAGGCAAAATTATCCAAAAAATTGGGCCTATTTTAGCCACAAAATATATAGAAGTTAATTAACTTCATGCTTCTAGGTAAATACTTTAAAAATATTAATTCAAAATATAAAAATCATTATTTTTCAGGTGTGAGTTTTAACAGTTTAACATGCAAAAAAAATAATATTTTTTTTGCAATTAAGGGAAATAGCAAGGATGGAAATGAATTTATTAAAGATGCAATTAAAAAAGGTTCAAAAATAATTGTTTCCGAAAGAAAACTACACGGAATTAAAAATGATATACTTTATATTTATACAAAAAATGTCAGAAAATTACTTGCAGAAATATCTTTTAAAATTTTTAAAAAGAAACCTAAAAACTTAATCGCAGTTACTGGAACAAATGGAAAAACATCAATAGCTAATTTTTATTTTCAAATATTAAATTTAAATAAAAAAAAAGTAGCCTCTATTGGTACATTAGGTATTCAAACAAATTTCAATAAATTAAAAGTTTTAAATACAACTTTAGATCCTATTTCACTTGGGTCAAATCTAACAAGATTAAAGAATTATAAGATAGACAATGTAATATTAGAGGCATCAAGTCATGGTCTAAAACAAAATCGATTGGATGGTTTAAAATTTGATACAGGAATTTTTACTAATTTATCTCGTGATCATTTAGACTATCATAAAAACTTTAAAAATTATTTAAAAGCGAAACTATATTTATTTCAACAATTATTAAAAAAAAAAGCAAACATAATTGCAGACACTACTATTCCAGAATTTAAGAAAATAAAAAGTTTGTCATCTAAAAAAAAACTAAACTTATATGAACTTCAAGGAAAAAAAAACAATATATCAATTATCTCACATGAATATCAAGATAATAAACAATTAGTGAAAATTGAATATAAAAAAAAATATTATAATTTTGCGACTGATTTAATTGGAAAAATTCAGATTAAGAATATTTTAATGGCTATGATAGCAGCAGAAAAAAGCAACATAAACTTTAAAAAGATAATTTTAACAATTGAAAAAATTAAACCAGTTCATGGAAGATTTGAAAAAGTTGGTAAAATTAAAAATAAATCTCATGTAATTTTAGACTATGCTCATACTCCTGATGCCCTTGAAAAATGTTTATATAATATAAAAGAACAATTTAAAGATAAACGAATTTCTATAGTATTTGGTTGTGGAGGAGATAGAGATAAATTTAAAAGACAACAGATGGGAAAAATTGCTAATGATTTTTGTCACAAGATTTACGTGACAGATGATAATCCAAGAAATGAAAATCCAAAAAATATTAGAGCTAGTATTAAAAAAAGAATAGATGAATCCAAAATTAATGAAATATCAAATAGAGAACTAGCAATCAAAAAAGGAGTAGAAGATTTAACAACTGGAGATATTTTATTAGTAGCTGGTAAAGGTCATGAAAAAATTCAAGATTATGGGGATTATAAAAAAAAATTTTCTGATAAGTACTATATTTTAAAATACATAAAAATAAAGAATAAAAGATTATTTAAAAATTTAAAATTAAATATATTAAATGAACAAAGTAAAAATAATATTTCTTACAAAAAAAAAATTCGTAATGCATCTATTAATTCAAAAGAAGTGAAGAAAAATGATATTTTTTTTGCAATTAAAGGTAAAAAAAATGATGGTCATTTTTTTATCAGAGAAGCTTTTAAGAAAGGTGCCTCTCTAGTAATTGTAAATAAAAATAGTAAATTAAAAAATAGACTTAACCAAATAAAAGTCGATAATACTTTAGATTATTTAACTAAAACTTCATCTATAATCAGAGAAAATTCATCAGGTAAGATCATAGCAATTACAGGTAGTTGTGGAAAAACTACCTTAAAAGAGTTACTTGGCAAAACACTTAAAAATTTCTGCAAAGTATATTATTCTCCAAAATCATTTAATAATAAATTTGGAGTTCCTTTAAGTTTATTTAATTTAGATCAAAAGGATGATTTTGGAATTTTTGAAGTAGGGATGGATAAAAAAGGTGAGATAGATAAATTAACTAAAATAATAAAGCCAGATATTGGAGTGATTACAAATATTTCTCACGCACATGCTAAAAATTTTAGAAATATAGAACAAATAGCTTTAGCCAAAGCAGAAATTATTAAAAATATTAAAACTAATGGAAGCTTAGTTTTAAATGCTGATGATAAATATTATGATTTACATAAAAAAATTGCATTAAAAAAACGATTAAAAATTTATACTTTTAGTATTAAGAAAAAAAATACAAATGTATACCTGAATAATATTAAAAAAATAAAAAATAAATATGTAGCTAATATCTATATCAATAATTTGAAAAAGAATTTTACTATAAATAACAATTTTGAAAATAATATAAAAAACTTATTAGCAACAATAACAGTTATTTCAATATTTAGAAATGTTGATATTTTAAATAAAAATATATTTAGGAATTTTAAAACTCCCAAAGGAAGAGGTGATATTTCCAAAATAAATATAAATAAAAAGAATATTTTTTTAATTGATGAAAGTTATAATTCTAACCCTTTATCACTTAGATCGGCAATAGATAATTTCGATCAAATAAATGTAAACAGTAAAAGAAAACATTTAATACTAGGTGATATGCTAGAATTAGGAAAACATTCTAAAAAATTACATATAGAATTGAGTAATATTATTAATAATAGTTCATTAAAGAATATTAATGTATTTGGAAAATATATAAAAGAGACACATAAAAACATTCATAAAGATAAAAAAGGTTTAATTTTAAAAGAAACTTCACAAATTATTAATTTGATTAAAAATAATATAAATAATAATGATTATATTATGATAAAAGGGTCCAACTCAACAGGGCTTCATAAATTAACAAATGATCTTAAAATAGGTAAAATAAATGCTTTATAGTTTTATAATTGGTTTTGTCGATTCTTTTTCTTTTTTGAATGTATTTAAATATTTGACTGTAAGAACTGGATTGGCAATGTTTACCTCAATGTTAATTGTATTTTTAATTGGTAACCCATTTATTAATTTTTTCTCTTCTAAACAAATTTTAGACCCCATTAGAGAAGATGGTCCAAGTGATCATATAATTAAAAAAATAGGGACTCCTACTATGGGAGGAGTATTAATCTTAATAGGTTTATTTTCAGGAATATTATTATGGGGTGATTTAACAAATTTATATGTGTGGTTTTTAATACTCATTGTTGGATGTTTTGGTCTTTTAGGTGCATATGATGATTACAAAAAAATTAAATTAAAAAACTCATCTGGTGTTTCATTTAAATTTAAAATTATTTCACAAATTTTGATAGCAGTCATAGCACTACTCTTACTAAGCCATTATGCAGATTATTCTGAATTGAAAAATTTGTATTTTCCTTTTTTTAAAAATTTAGTAATAAATTTAGGTTGGTTTTTTATACCTTTTTCAGTTTTTATTATTGTTGGTTCTTCGAATGCAGTAAATCTAACTGATGGACTTGATGGGCTCGCAACAGTTCCAGTAATATTAGTTGCAGCTTGTTTTGCATTTATTAGTTATGTAACTGGAAATGTAGTGTTCTCTGATTATCTTCAGATACCCTATATTGAAGGAGTTGGAGAAGTATCAATTTTTTGTGGTTCTATTATTGGCGCTTGCTTAGGTTTCTTATGGTTCAACGCTCCACCTGCAAAAATTTTTATGGGAGACACAGGGTCTCTTGCTCTAGGTGGATCCTTAGGAGCTGTTGGTATAATTACAAAACACGAAATAGTTTTAGCAATCACAGGAGGTTTGTTTGTTTTAGAGGCAGTTTCAGTAATTGTTCAAGTTTTATCTTATAAGCTTACAGGAAAAAGAGTTTTTAAAATGGCTCCAATCCATCACCATTTTGAAAAAAAAGGGTGGCCCGAATCCACTGTAGTTATTAGATTTTGGATAATTTCTATTATATTAGCAATGATTGGTTTAGCTACATTAAAATTAAGATAATGTTAGATATTAAAAAGATTTTTTTTAAAAAAAAAATTTTGATTTATGGAGTTGGGAAATCTGGACTTTCTAGTTATCATTTTTTAAAAAAAAATAATTATATACATCTATATGATGATAACAAAAAAATTTTTAATAATAAAAAATTAAAAAAGCTATATATTAACTCTAAAGACATAAATAAAATCAATTTTGACTATATTGTTATTAGTCCTGGAATAGATACAAAAAAATGTAAAAATAATAATTTTTTTAAAAAAAATAAAAAAAAAGTAATAACTGATCTTGATATCTTTTACATTTTTTATAATAAAAACAAAAATATAACAATTACAGGAACTAATGGTAAATCAACTACAGCAAAATTGTTATTTGAAATTTTAAAGGAACATAATCTTGATGTAAGACTTACAGGAAATATTGGAAATCCTATTTTGAATGAAAGAAAAATTTCAAAAAAAACTATCTTTATTATAGAAGCATCCTCTTACCAGATTGAATATAGTAAACAATTTAAAGCAAATTATGCTATGATATTAAACATTTCACCAGATCATCTGGAAAGACATGAAACATTTTCTAAATATGTAAAATCAAAATTTAAATTAGTAAAAAATCAATTAAGAAACAATTATGCTTTTTTAAATATTAACGATAAATTTTTAAAAAGAGAAATAAAGATAAATAAAATAAATTGTAATTTAATACATGTTAATAACAAATTAATTACAAATAAATTTAATAAAGTAAATAATAGCTATTTTAATACTTTTGGTAATCAACAAAATTTATTATTTATTTTTGCAATCTCAAAAATCCTTAAATTAAATAAATCTAAGATTTTTAAAATAATTAATAATTTTAAGGGTTTAAAATTTAGACAACAAATAATTTTTAATTCAAAAAAAATTACTATTATAAATGATTCAAAATCTACCAGTTATTCATCTTCTATAAATATCTTAAGATCATTAAACAATGTATACTGGATTATTGGTGGCATACCAAAAAGTGGTGATACATTTTCGATGTTAAAAAATGAATGTAAAAATTTTAAAGCATATATTTTTGGAAATAACAAGAATATTTTTATAAATCAATTAAAAAGAAAATTAAAATATGAATGTTTTAATAATTTAGAAAAAGCGTTAAAAAAAATTATATTTGATTTAAACTTAACAAAAAAAATTAATAAAAATATAACAATACTATTCAGTCCATCTGCAGCATCTTTTGATAATTATAAAAATTTTGAAGATAGGGGAAAAAAATTTAATTTTCTAATAAAAAAATTAAGGTTTAAAAAGATAATTAATGCTAAATAATAGTTTTATTTATAAGTTTTATTATGGATGGTGGAAAAACTTAGATAAGCCAATATTTTTTTTAATTATTTTATTATTTTCATTAGGATTGTTTTTTTCTTTAGTATCTACATCTTTAATTGCTTCAGATAAATTAGACACTAATAGTTATTATTTCTTTTTTAAACACCTTTTTTTTATAGCGATTGGTATTTTTTTTATAGTCTTTTTTTCTTCTTTAAATGAAAAAAATTTTTTTAAAATTTCTAAATTATTATTTATGATATGTTTATTTTTTTTAATCTTAGTCCCTTTTATAGGTGCGGAAATAAAAGGATCTAAAAGATGGCTAGATTTCTTCTTGTTGCCAAGGTTTCAACCTATTGAATTATTAAAACCTTTTATAATTATTATGATTGCTTCAATTTTGAGTTCTGAAAAAAGTACTAATTTATATTACAAATATCTCTTAAGCTTTATTTTAATATCTCCAATCATTTTTCTTTTAATTACTCAGCCAGATATTGGGCAAACATTTCTTGTATTTTTAACATGGCTAAGTTTAATCTTTATATCAGGCATAAATCTGGTTATTTTTTTTATATTTTTTGGATTAATACTTATTTTATTATTTTATTTAATATTTTTTATACCTAAGTTTGGTTATATTTTAATTAGGGTAAAATCATTTTTTGATCCATCTTCAGGAAATAACTATCAATCAGAAAAAGCCTCTGAAGCAATAATGAATGGTGGTTTTTTTGGAAAGGGAATTGGAGAAGGTGTTCTTAAAAATAGAGTACCAGAAGCACACACCGACTACATAGTTTCTGTAATATCAGAAGAATTTGGAGCAATAATAATAATAGTTTTAATGATTATTTTTCTTTTTTTTATCTATCAAGTGTTTAAAAAATTATATTTTGAAAAAAGTGATAAGATAAAATTAATACTTGTTGGCTCAATTTCAATCATTCTTTTTCAGGCACTTATCCATATCGGAGTTAATATAAGGTTATTTCCTACTACAGGTATGACGTTACCATTTTTGAGTTATGGGGGATCTTCAATTGTTGGAACTTCTATATTATCAGGTATCATTTTAAATTTTACAAAAAGAAAAATTAACTAGAGTATGAAAAAAAAAATTTTAATTAGTACTGGTGGGTCCGGTGGACATGTTATTCCAGCAACAATATTGTACGAACATTTGAAACATAATTTTGATGTTTCTTTGACTACAGATAAAAGAGGTACTAAATTTTTGGAATTAGAAAAATATAATATTGAAATTATTGATATTCCTAAAATAAAAAAAAATATTTTTTTACTACCAATAAACTTAATTTATTATTTTTTTTTGACAATAAAAAATATCTTTTTTATTAAAAAAAAAAATTTTGATATTTTGATATCAACTGGTGGTTACATGTCCTTACCTTTTTGTATTGCTGCAATGTCACTTAGAATTAAAATTTTTTTATTTGAACCTAATATGGTTTTAGGAAGGTCAAATAAATTATTTTTAAAAACTAGTAAAAAAATTTTTTGTTATTCTGATAAAATAAAGAATTATCCAAAAAAATACAAAGATAAGATATTTTTAATTGAGCCGTTATTAAGGAAAGAATTCTATTCAACTGATATTGTTCAAAAACCAGAAATAGAAAAAAAAATTAATCTTTTGATTATAGGTGGCAGTCAAGGAGCTCAGTTTTTCGAAACAATTTTAAAGAATACAATAATTAAACTTTCTAATAGATATAAAGTTAAAATTATTCAACAATTAAATATTTCAAATTTTGATAATTTGAAAAAATTTTACTACAACAATAATATTGAATATGAATTTTTTGATTTTGATAAAAATATTTTGAAATATATTTCACAATCAAATCTTTGCATAACTAGAGCTGGTTCATCTACTTTATCTGAATTAACATTTTTAAATATTCCATATATAGCAATCCCTCTTCCTTCTGCAAAAGACAATCATCAACTAAAAAATGCTATATTTTATGAAGAAAGAAATTGCTGCTGGTTATTAAATCAGGATGAAATTAATGATGATATTTTGTTTAATAAAATATCAAATATAATAGACAATAAAGAAGATTATTTAATAAAAAAAAAAAATATGAAAAAATTTTGCTATCAAAATACATGGAATAATATAAATCAAAAACTTATAAAAATTATTAATGAAAATTGAATTAGCAAAAACTGAAATCATTCATTTTATAGGTATAGGTGGTATTGGAATGAGTGGTCTGGCCTTAATAATGAGGGGTATGGGCTTTAAAATTCAAGGTAGTGACATTTCATTTAATAAAAATATTGAAAGATTAAAAAAAAATAAAATTAAAATAACAATTGGACATAAAAAAAAGAATATTGAAAAAGCAACAATTCTAGTAATATCATCTGCTATTAAAAATAATAATCCTGAAATACAAATAGCTAAAAAAAAGCAATTACCAATTTATACAAGAGGAGATATGCTAGCTCATATTGTATCTCTTACAAAAAATATTGTTGTTGCCGGCTCTCATGGTAAAACGACAACAACTTCTCTTATTTCTGCTATATTTGCAAAAGCTAAATTAGATCCTACAATTATTAATGGAGGTGTATTAAATTCATTTAATAATTCTGCAAAACTTGGAAAAAGTAATTGGTGTATTTTGGAATCTGATGAGTCTGATGGTAGTTTTATAAAAGTTCCACCAACATATTCTATAATCACAAATATTGATAGAGAGCATATGGATTTTTATAAATCTATAGATCGATTAAAAGAATTATTCACAAGTTTTATTAAAAAAGTTCCTTCATTTGGTAAATCTTTTATTTGTTTAGATAATAAAAATAACAATGATGTAATAAAAAAACTTAAAATAAAAAATTTTTTTACATATGGCACAAATCCTAAATCACAATTTCAAATTAGAAATATTAATCAATCTAGAAATTTTTCAGAGTTTAGTTTAACAATAAGATTACCAGGAAAAAACAAAACAGATATAAAAAATATAAAAATACCTTTGCTTGGTTTACATAATATCAGGAATGCTTCAGCAGCAGCAGCTGTTGCAACTACTATAGGAATTTCTAAAGAAACTATAAAACATGGACTCAAAGAATTTAAAGGTGTTCAAAGAAGATTTAATAAAATTTTTGATTATAGAGAGTCAGAATTTTATGATGATTATGCACATCATCCTACAGAGATTCAGGAAGTATTAAATGGTGTAAAAGAAGCGTATAAAAAAGAGGAAATAATTTGTATATTTCAACCTCATAGAGTATCCAGATTAAAAGATTTAAAAAGAGAATTTAGTTTATCTTTTAAAAAAGCTGATAGTGTAATTTTATGCCCAATATATTCCGCAGGAGAAAAATTAAAATTAGGTTTTAATTATTCCAATTTTGCTAAAGAAATAATTAAAAACTCTAAAGTAAAAGTGTTTATGGTTAAAGATAAGTACAGACTTGCAAAATTCATAAAGCAGAATATTTATGGAAAAAAAATAGTTATAGGCATGGGGGCTGGGTCCATTTCAAGCTGGATAAGGGAACTTCCAAATATGATTAAATGAAAGTTGATAAATTAAAAGAGTTTTCTAAAAAAATTGAAGGTAAATTATTATTTAATTATAGTTTAAAAAAAACTAATTGGTTTAATATAGGGGGTATAACTAAAGCTTATTTTAAACCAGATAGTTTAAAAGATTTGTTAGTTTTTTTAAAAGAATTTGGTAAAAAAGAAAAAATTTTTCTTTTAGGCGCTGGCTCAAATGTTTTAATAAATGATGAAACATTTAATGGTATAATTATAAAATTAGGAAAAAATTTTTCAAATATTTCTTTATTATCTCAAGATACTATAATAGCAGGAAGTTCGACAACTGATAAGAGATTGTCAGAATTTGCCTCAGAGAACAATATTGGGGGTTTGGAATTTTTATCATGCATACCAGGAACTGTAGGAGGAGGATTAAGAATGAACTCAGGATGTTTTGGAAGAGAATTTAAAGATATTTTAATATCAGTTCAAGCGATTGATAAACTTGGAAAGGTTGTCACAATACCAGCCTCTAAAATAAATTTTGGATATAGAAATAATGATCTAGATAAAAACCTGATATTTTTGAGTGCATCTTTTAGAGGCACTTATAGAGAAAAAAAAAAAATTGAAAGTGATATAAAAGTTTTAAAAGAAAAAAAAGATAACTCTCAACCTACCAAAATCAAGACTGGTGGAAGTACTTTTAAAAATCCAATTCAACAATCAAATAAAAAAGTTTGGGAACTTATAAAAGAATCAGTTCCTTTAGATACACGGTTTGGTGATGCAATGATTTCACAAAAACATTACAATTTTTTTGTAAACAATAATAATGCAAGTTTTAAAGATATGAAAAAATTGATTGATTTTGTTATAGAAAAAGTAAAATTAAAAACAGGAATAAAACTTGAAACAGAAATAGAAATAGTGGATTGATGAAAAAAATTTTGATTTTAGCTGGAGGATACTCAAAAGAAAGACTTATTAGTTTGCAAACTGCAAAAGGCGTCTTTAATTCTTTAAAAAAAAAAAATTATGATTTAATTATTTGTGAACCTGATGGAAATTTAATAAATAATATTAAAAAGTTTAAACCTAATGTAGTTTTTAATGCTCTTCATGGAAGATATGGAGAAGATGGATATATTCAAGCATTACTGGAAAGTCTAAAAGTTAAGTATACACATTCTGGTGTATTAGCATCCTCAATTGCAATGGACAAAATTATATCAAAAAAGATTTTTCAAAAACATAAGATATTAACACCTAAATATCTAAAATATAAATTTGATAAAATTTTTTTATTCAAAAAAAAATTTATCTCATCAATTGATAAAAGATTAAAATTCCCAGTTGTAATAAAGCCTATAAATGAAGGTTCAAGTGTTCATGTTTATATTTGTTCAAAAAAAAATATTTTTAATAACTTAAAAAAAATGAAACAGTATAAAGAAATTTTAATTGAGGAATTTATTTCAGGTAGAGAAATACAAGTTGCAATTTTAGGTAAAAAAAAATTAGGTGCAATAGAGCTAAAACCAAAAAGAAAATTTTATGATTATGAAGCAAAGTACAATTCTAAATCAAAAACGAAACATATAATCCCAGTAAACATCAATAAAAAATATTTAAAAGAAGTTATGGATATCGCTTATAAAGCTCATAATTTAATTGGATGTAAGGGGGTAACAAGATCAGATTTTAAATTTGAAAATAAAAAATTTTATTTACTTGAGATAAACACCCAGCCAGGGATGACTAAACTTTCTTTGGTGCCTGAAATAGCATCTTATAAAGGAATGAGTTTTATTGATTTAATAGAATGGATAATTAAAGATGCATCTATCAAAAGATAAAAAAATAAATTATTTTTTTATTTTTTACTTTTTATTTTGTTGGGAACTCAAATTACTAAAAACCAAGAATCTAACAAAAATTCCATAACAGATATTACTCAGATACAAGTATTTGGTTTATCCGAGGTAGATAATTTTGAGATATCTCAAAAATTTCAATCATTATTATTTGAAAATATTTTTTTAATTAATAAAAAAAAATTCAAAGAAATATTGAGTCAAAATAATTTAGTTGAGTCTTTTAATATAAAAAAACTTTATCCAAATATTATCCAAATAAATATTCAGAAAACAAATTTTTTAGCTTTAACTTTTTATAGAGATGAAATTTTTTTTATAGGATCAAATGGCAAATTAGTAAAAGCAGATAATAATGAAAATTCTCAAAAAAAATTACCATTTGTATTTAGTAATGGTAATTATCACAGCTTTTTAAAATTGAAAAAAATTATCGATAAATCAGAATTTGATTATGATGAGATTGAGTCATTTTATCATTTTCCAAGTAGTAGATGGGACATCAAAACTAAAAATGGATTACTAATTAGATTGCCAGAATATAATGTTTTTAATTCTCTTCAATATGTTAATTTAATTAAATTAAATAATGAATTTAAAAAAAATAAAATTATTGATTTAAGAATACCGAAAAAAATTATTTTTTCTAATGAATAAAGATTCTTTTGACATTTATTTTGAATTTAATCATTCAAACCTCAATATATCTGTGTTTGAAAAATTTAATAATAAACTGAAATACACCAAACAACAATCTTACAAATCATATATTGAAAATTCTAAAGAGTTAAATTTTGATCAATTATCTAAATTAATAGAAGAAAATATTCTCGAAATAGAAAAATCAATTAATTATTTTGTTAATGATATTTACTTAATGATCGAAACACCTGAGTCTATATCAATTAAATTATCCGTCATTAGGAACAATGAGGGAAAAAAGATAAATAAAAAAGATGCAACGTATCTTATACAAGATGCTAAACAACAATTTTTAAAATCGAATTTTGAATATTCAATAGTACACCTTATTATAGAAAATTATGTTTTAGATGATATTGAATACAAATATCTACCATTAGATATTGATTGTAAAAAATTTTCTATTGATGTTAGGTTTATATGTTTTCCTAAAAATTTAACTAGAAGCTTTGAAAGTGTATTCTCAAAACAACAAATTAATATAAATCAAATTATATGTTCTTCGTATGCTAAAAATATGAATTTAGAAGCAGATAATATAAATATATGTGAATTAGGTAAAAAAATTGTAGACGGAGTAAATAAACAAGAAGTTGTAATTATTCCAAAAAAACTTGAAAGAACTGGTTTTTTTGAAAGGTTATTCCATCTATTTAATTAGAATATTCGTATTTTCTTGTAACATTTGTTGTTTTCAAAAGTTTTCTAAAAGCAAATATAACTTTTTCATGTCAGTACTTAATCAAAAAACAATTGAAAATTCAGTAGTTGTTGATGGTATAGGTTTGCATACAGGAAAAAAAGTTCGTATGAGAATTAATCCATCTGCACCAAATACTGGAATAGTTTTCAAAAGAACTGATTTGAAAGAAAAGAATTTCATAATACCTAGTGTTTTTAATGTAAGCAATGCAACTTATTGTACAACAGTATCAAATGAATTTGGAACAAGTGTTTCAACAATCGAACACCTTATGGGAGCTTTATTTGGTAAAGGAATAGATAACGCTCTAATTGAAATCGACTCCCAAGAAGTACCAATACTTGATGGTTCAGCTAAAGAGTTTGTTAAATTAATAGATAGGGCAGGAATAAAAATTAGTGATGTCCCAATAAAAATTATTAAGATTGAAAATAAAGTAACACTTAAAGATAATGAAAAATTTATTTCAATGGAGCCTAGTAAAATTAGTTTAGATATAGACTTTGAAATTAAGTATGAAAATTCACTTATTGGTAATCAAAGAAATCAAGTTAAAGTATATGAGGATGATTTAAAAGAAATATATAATTCGAGAACTTTTTGTCTTTACGAGGATATTGAAAAGTTAAAATCAATGAATCTTGCAAATGGTGGAAGTTTAAGTAATGCCATAGTTGTTAAAGATAATAAAATTTTAAATGAAAGTGGATTAAGAAATAATAAAGAATTTGTAAATCATAAAATTTTAGATTGCATTGGAGATTTATATTTATCAGGATATAAAATTATTGGTAAATTAGTTTGTTCTCAAGGGGGTCACAAGCTTACAAATCAAATATTAAGAAAGGTTTTTGAAGATAAAAGTAATTTTTCAATTATTGAAATTAAAGAAAAAAGCCTGCCACACTATTTTTTAAATAGAAACGCACTTAAATCAATAGCATAAAACTTTACAGTTTTTATAAATATCTGTTAAAAACTTTGAATGAACAATATTTTAAAAATTATATTTTCTATTATTTTTATTTTTATTGCATCCTGTTCAAAGGACTCAGATAAAGTATCAATTATAGAAGAAAAAGAATTGGAATTACAAATGATAGATGCATACAAAGAGGGACTTAAAGAACTCAAAGAAGGTGACGTACTTTTTGCTGCAAAAAAATTTAATGAAGCTGAATTATTATATCCCCAATCTTCTTGGGCACCAAAAGCTGCTCTTATGGCAGCCTATTCTTATTACTCTCAGGATTATTATGGTGATGCAATTTTTGAATTAGAACAATATTTAAAAAGGTATCCAAAAGACTCAAGAGCAAGTTATGCACATTTTTTAATTGGTATGTGTTATTATGAAACTATTGTTAATGAAAAAAAAGATCTCGAACCTTTATTAAAAGCTCAAACTAAATTTCAATTTGTAGTAGATAATTATCCATCAACTGATTTTGCTTTAGATGCTAAATTTAAATTAGGCTTAATTAAAGATATATTAGCATCAAAAGAGATGTATTTAGGGAAACACTATATAAAAAAAGAAAAATGGATCGCTGCAATCAATCGGTTTAAAAGAGTAGTTAACGAATATGAAACCACAATTTATGTAGAAGAAGCATTACATAGACTAGTCGAAATACATTATAAAATAGGACTAGAAGAAGAGTCTAAAAAATATGCTAGTTTATTAGGTTACAACTATTTATCTAGCAAATGGTATAAAGAGTCATACAGGGTATTTAATAAAGATTATAAAACACCATTAGAAATTAATAAGAAGAAAAAGGGAAACTTTATAGTAAGAAAATTTAAATCTCTTTTTGAATAAATGAAAAAAAATTTAATTATTAAAGAATATAAATCTAAAATTAAATTAATCCAAAGATATAACGATTATTATTATGATAAAGACAAACCTATTGTTCCAGATAAAGAATATGATGAATTAAAAAAAAAAATTATACTGTTAGAAAATAAATATGATTTTTTAAAATCAAAAGACTCTCCTTCAAAATCAGTAGGCCACAAACCTTCTAAAAATTTTAAAAAAGCAAATCACAAAGTCCCAATGTTGTCGCTTGCTAATGCTTTCTCAGAGGAAGATTTAATAAATTTTGAAAAAAAAATTACAAATTTTCTTTCAAAAAAAAGTGACTTTAAAATATTTTATAGTGCTGAACCAAAAATAGACGGTATTTCAGCCTCACTAATATATAAAAATGGTAATCTTATTAAAGGTTTATCTAGGGGAGATGGTAAAGAAGGTGAGGATATAACTGATAATTTAAATACAATTGAAGATATTCCAAAAAAGATATCATTAAAAGATTTTCCAGAAGAAATTGATATTAGGGGAGAAGTTTTTATTCAAAATAGTGACTTTGAATATTTGAAAGACAAATTCGCAAACCCAAGAAATGCTGCTTCAGGCTCTTTGAGACAAAAAAATCCTGAAGATACTAAAAAAATACCATTAAAATTTATTGCTTATACTTTTGGTTTTGAAAATGGTTTAAAAGTTGAAAATCAATCTGATTATCTTAAAAAATTGAATGAGTGGGGTTTTAAAATTAATCCTTTAAATAAATTGATTAATGGAGTTAAAAATTTAATACAAAATTACAATGAGATTGAAAAAAAAAGAGCTGATTTAGATTTTGATATAGATGGAATTGTATACAAAGTTAATGATTTTGCTCTTCAAAAAAGATTAGGAAATGTTGCTAATGCCCCTCGATGGGCTATAGCACACAAATTTTCTTCAAATAAGGCCGTATCTCAAATCAAAGATATTGAAATTCAAATTGGAAGGACAGGAGCTCTAACTCCAGTTGCAAAAATTAAACCAATAAATATTGGCGGAGTATTAGTATCCAATGCAACCTTACACAACGAGGATGAAATTAAAAGAAAAGATATAAGGATTGCTGATATGGTAACAGTAGAAAGAGCTGGAGATGTTATACCTCATGTTATTTCAGTTGATATATCAAAGAGGAAAAATACATCAAAGAAATTTATTTTTCCAAAAAAGTGTCCCTGTGGTTATGATACGATTAAAGAATATAACCAAGTCACTAAAAAATTTGATGCTGTAAGAAGGTGTCCTGATAGAGGTTTTGAATGTAATAGAATAGCAAAAGAAAAACTTAAACAT
>MDSV01157368.1_pt1 | contig 18208 bp, 27 predicted proteins | sample 810851 | NCBI WGS metagenome assembly MDSV01 (sample SAMN05326640, study PRJNA326480) | marine metagenome | isolation source: seawater | place: Atlantic Ocean: North East | collected 2012 | reverse complement strand
CTGAATATTCAGGAAATTTTGGGCAATCTCAGCAAGTCCTAAATATTCAGGCCAAGATTTCTTCAACAAATCCTAAATATTCAGGAAAGTTTTGACGCACTTTTTGAAAAGTGCAATATTCAGACATTTGTTTTCCCACACACAATATCCATAATTGTAAATAGAGCCAACATAATATATTTAACAAAAATATGAACATCTGTTTCAAATAAATAAATTTTATATATGGACTTCTACATAATAAATAAAAAAGTGACTATCTGATTACTTTGCTTAATTTTTAGAGCAGACAGTCTAAAAGTTTAGAGCACCATGCCTTTTGAAACTTACGAACAACTGGTCTTTAACGAAATGAAACAATCCGCCTTGAACACCGATTGTGATGCTTTTCGGGAGTTGCCGGGGCTCGTATGTGGCACGTGTGACAAATTAACATCTTTCGGAGGGCGTACATCCTTTGAAGAGGGCAATTTCACTACAGAGGACATATGCATTTGTTGTATAAATAATAATTAATTTTTCATATAATAATTAATTTTCATTTAATTCTGTGATTACTTCTACTTCTTTTTCTGCCGCAGCATGCTCTTCTTGGAGGCGTTGGACATTTTCTTGCTGCTGTTTGAGGTCTTCTTCCAAAGAGGATTGTTTTTCTTTCAGCGTTTGCGCCATTGCTTTGAGTTTAACCAATGTTTCTCTGATTTTTTCATTATCGTCTTTGAGTTGTGTTAATTGGACATTTTTTTGTGGAATAACATCAACCCTGGAAAGCATTTTCATGGTTTGGCTTGATTCAAATGCTTCAAGATATTGTGAAGCGTTATTATGGTCTGATGACACTTGGTTTAGCTCGTCATTTGTGGCGTCGGTGGTCGTTTGTGCGGTTTTTAGTTCTTCCTCCAAATCAAAGGCACGATCCACAGCCGCAAGTCGTCTATCTTCGTGATGGTCGGCAGCGTTTTTCAACAAAGCATCGAGCTGGGCTTTTATTGATTCGAGATCATTGTTTGTGCGTTGCTTTTTTACAGACGTTTCCGGTTGGTCTTCAGCAGGTCTTTTCAACATTTTTTTTTATTTAACTAATGATATGCAATGCATTATACACATATGTGTTACTTTTAAAGAAATTAAAAAAAAAAATAATTTTGTCATATGTTTTGTCTAAAATGTATTTCAAAAAAAATCAAAAAATGCGTTTAGAATGCGAATTTTCGAATTGTTCGTGTTGTAAACATGTTGGGGCCCCGGATACTCCATGTGGTATTTGTGGTCATGGTGCGTGTTGGCATCATTTAGATACATCCCAGTTTGATTCGCCAAGAGATTCGGCCCACAAACCACGGTATATTCCAGTAACCATCGCTATTTTTGTTCCGACATTGCCACAAGTACCACCATTGCCAGAAGTAACGCCGCGTTTTTGTAGGGGCGAATTGCCGGTCTAGGCAATTAAATAAGTATGAAAACTAGCGGTAATGTTTTCTAATGTTTTTTTTGCACCGAAATTTTGTTTTATTTGTTCATATTCCACTTGTAATCGTTGACAAATATCTTTATTTTCTTCTTTTAATTGATCCAGAACATTAGACCATTCATTATTCGTCAAATTTTGCTGATCTTCTGGTAAATCTTCGTGTGGGCTAAATATTTCTTTGTACCAATAATAGGTCGGGGGATAAGTAGCTGTCTTATTCACGAGTAGTTTTGCGGCCTTGGCCTTTGGATAGAAAGAGTCCATTTGATTAAAAAATAAGTTAAATGCCACTTCAGAATTAAAACGATTCGCACCGTAATCAATTTGTACCGCTCCCGAATTGAGTTGCATGTAATTTCCATCGTTGGGATCTGTATTAAACATACCTATTTTGGTATACATTCTCTTGCAAAATAACAATATACGTTGCTGACCATCCGACAATAAAGTATGCAATTGATTTGCTCGCTTCCGAAGTTCTATAGACATTCCCTTGGCCGATTTATAACATTTGCGTGCAAAAGGTTGTCTCAACACTTGGCATTTTTCTGAAATCATCGCTATTTGATTCGATGCAAGTACTTCAGGCGCCAACCCGTGTTTATGCGCATATTTTTGTAATTCTACTTCGAGTATGGGATCAATATCTTCTCCTAAATGTTGTGGTTTAAAATGTTTTAAAATACCTTCTTTCGATTGACCGTGTATTTTAACTAAATATGTTTCTGAATTCGCCCCTTGAACATCCAATTCTATAATAGAAACCAGTTTATTTTGTGGGACTAAAAATCGATATTCTTTTCGGTGTTGTTTGTTTTTTAAAGTTGTTACCCCATGTATAGTTTCCAATCCAACAAACTTGATCCATTTTTTTAGAATATAGTCCCAACTGTTCGAAGAAGCGACCGAACGAGTGTGTTTACGTTTTTTAGGAGAAGACATCTTATTCTATTCTAAAGTGTTGGGTGAATGAATTCTTATATAGGTAAAAAAAAATAAAATTATTCGTTGAATATTCAAGTTGGCGGTTTATCAAGTAACCCAAAATGACATTGTATATATGGCATCACAAGATGAATAATCGGTTTGACTTTGCCGCGCCATATTTTCCGATGGTGTGGTTTATAATAGGTTTGATTGTGAATATCATACCATGTGATATGTTTTTTTTTGAATGATCTTAATAGATATAAACACATATCATTGGTCATTTTTTGTGGATTACCACCCAGCCACATATATTTCGTGTCTCCAAACTCATCATGTTGATAAAATTCTCTATACACGTGATAAAGTTCTTTTTGGCGAAGAGTATATCTTGAAATGGATATTTTGCCCGTCGCCGAGAAATTTAAAAATGAACGATCCAAATCGTTTACACAATAATTGCCCATCATTAATGCATGTTTTTCTGAATCAATATATTGGTCAAATCGTTTCGCAACTTGTTTATCTGGTAACATAAACCACCATCTAGGTTCATCTAAAGGATGCGAACCAAACGGTTGAAAAATAGTCCGCATGCCTTGGCGTAAAGATTTTTTATGTCGTTTTAATATATCTATAGATTGTAATCCTTCACGCGATAATGTCATTCTTGATAGATCGTTGCCTTTGTTTTTCCATCGTTCTTTTTTTGTTTTATTTGGTGTTTTTCTTGTTCTTCCGACAGTGGTATATGGTTTAATATCATGTTTTGATTTCGAATGTTTCATGTGAATACAAACTGGCTTTGGATCATTAATATCCATGACTATAGAACCCGGACATATGTATTCTTGTTGTTCTTCATCCCAACCTTGACAATCACACCAACCTTCAACATGTCCTTCTTCATGTTCCCATATCCAACAACCTACTCTGCAAAAATCTATTCCTTTTGAACGTATTCTAACACGTTCTTCTACGAATTCTTTCAATTTGCGCCGCCTATGGGTTGATTTCTTACGTCGGCATCTTCTTAAAGTATTCGACGTTGAATTAAATCGACCATGTATTTTTTGACCCCTGTGACGATTGGGTTTGGTTTTTTTAGAATATTTTTGGGCGCGATAAATTTTATCCATGTGTCCCTATTCAAAATCTTTAAATAGGTATATCCGAATAAGAATATGTTTAGATTTTTCTGATATCACATATATTTTACATATGTGATATGGGGTTTAGATGACATTTAGAATTCAACAAAATGAAATACTTTCTTTATTGTGTTGATTTTTTGTATTTTATTGCGATTTTTACGATTTTTGATCGCATTATAGGAGATCATTTTACACCCGTGAAAGCAGCCGGAACATTTTTAGTAACATGGTTTGCTGTCCTGCGCGATATATGTATAATTAAATGTTTGCCATGGCTTGTGCCAAAAGCAGTTTCAATAGAAGCCCCACGTGATTTATTGTTACAGTTTGGAAAAATACATGTCACCTTCATGTCAGCTATGGGATTGATGCAATATACAGGCGTGGCCTATTGGGAAATATCGTGGATAGCATATATTGAATTCGTGTTCATGTTACTGATTAAAGAGGTTCAGCTTAACATATTTCATGCCTGGATGCATAAACGCCCGCCAAAATCAGCCATTGACAAAGAATTCAAAAGGATGCACAGCATGCATCACCGCACGAATACCAACTTGTGGGTTTTGAATGCATTTTATACAGAAATCTTGGACGGGATCTTTGAAAATTTATTGGCACCTGTGGTATTAATTGCTTCTAAATATATGCTTGGCCGTATGCCACACATTAATTTGGCTGCATTTTCAATGCTAGTATTGTTCGATTTAAATTGTCACAGCGCATATCCGCACACATTATGTTTTTATAATCCACTTGATTTTTATATGAAACCAACCATTGCACATCATATTCACCACACAAATCCCAACAAAAATATTAATCAAATACCGTTTCATCATTTTTATCGTTTAGATAAAGATATTGCACTATACAATAAAATGCATTTTAAATAACGAATATAATGTTTTTGTTTTATAACCCCAACATTACAATAAAAACATGATTACTCTTACACATCTTCAAGATATTATGTTTGCAGATATAGCACAACAAGCAATTGTTACAGCAGCAATTTTACCGTCTGGATTGAAAGTACCCAAAGATGGCATCTGGAAAATAAAAGGACACAATCTCGTTAAAGAAACAAACCAAGTTGAAACAATAAAACGCGAAGATGAACCCATTATCCACGAATAAAAGGCATAAGTGATTTTTATTCTAGTGAAGTGATAAGATTCACTAGAATGTATTCGAGATATAATTATAATAGATATAGATATGATACTAGACCCTTTGCTGGACTTTTGTCATCATGGGGACGTTTGAAGATTAGACATGTTGTAACGTTACTGGATGAGATACCCCGAAACGAACGAATAAAATTTTTTAGGGAAGTGGATTTAGATCAATGTGACACGCGTAAAGCTATGAACGCCATGCACTGGTCTTGTTTTTTGGGTTTTTTTGATATTGTGGAAGATTTGATCAGTATTAAGCCCTGTTTAATTCATCAATGTACAATATATCCCTCTTGGAGTCCATTACATTTTGCCATTCACAAATATCATATTCGAATTGTACGAATACTATTAGAATCTGGAGCTTATCCAAATATAGTATTTTCAAGACAGAAGAAAAGTGTGATTGCACGCGTTGCAGAAGATGGGCTTGAAGAATATGTTGACCTATTATTAAACGCGGGTGCAGATCCAAACTTTTTAGTTGGTCATAATTGCCCATTACAATTAGCTTGCAATAAAAGCCGTATACAATGTGTGGAATATTTATTACGACATGAAAAAATTCGCATCCCGCCAGAAATTAAAATTCACGACCAAATAATCTTTGATAAAATACAACGATACAAATTTTTTCGAAGAAATGCGCATATACGAATATGTAAACACCTTTTTAAAACGATTCCGACCGATTTAATTAGAGAAATTGCATTATATTTAATATAAATAACGATTAAGTAATGTGTTTAATATATTACATGAAAAGTACGAAACATGTCTAAAAAGCGCAAATTAACCCATAATCTTTCAGAGTTAGAACAACTACGGAAAGAATGTGAGGATCTTCGCAAAGAACGTGACGAATATAAAGAGAAATATGAGCGTTTTATTGCTGAAAAGATCTATAATAAAAAACGTGACCTCTCTTCAGGAATATATGCGAAAACGGTTTCACAATATGTGTCGGAAGGTGGCTCTGCTTGGTCGATTGCTCCCGAAAAATATTGGTTTCGGTATAATACTTGTAAAAACCCAATATGTCAAGACGATGGTATGGATTGGTTTGCAAATAAATTTTATTGTAATATAGACTGTGAACAGACAGCAGAAATAGAATGTGCTAAACTTCGAAAATAAAATCTCAAAAAAAATACATTATATAAACAAGTTTTTTTAATATATCCATGTCACTGCTGACACAATCTGCCGCATTCGAACCTTCGGAAGATTCAAAATTTAAAAACGCTGTTCACGCCACAATTGCTGCACGACGATTTAAGAACGGGATACAGAATAATGCGAAATATTCCGCTGCCGCTGCCCGAAAAAACAAATTAACTCAACAAATGTCAGAGCATGCGACTTCCGATAAGTCTGGCTTCCGGGATCATGGCGAAACTGAGTTTTACGAAAATACTACTATTAAAGATTATATTAGTAAAATACCGTTTATGACATATGGTCTGGAATATGTATTAGAATCAATGAAAATCGAATATATCTCACAAATGTTGGCCGAATTCATTAAACATATTAATGACTATGATGACGAAGAAGAAATATTAAATACTTATTTTAGATGGTTGAAATCCATTACAAGAGGCACAATTGCCGAAGAAACCGATATAAACTCGATTTGTATGGTCATGGCCAAATATGCCGAACATAAAGGACTTTTTGAATATCCATATTAATATTTTTTTTTTACGAATAAGCGATTCTTCGAATGTATATTCATATTGTATATTCATATCAAAGAATAAAATGACTGATATCGTTGAACTTCGAGCAATGGTCGATACCGTTGAACTTCGAGCAATGGTCGTTAAATTTAAAGCAATGGTAACAGCGATGCAAGAAAAAATTAAGTGGGTTCAAGCCTGGCAAGAAGAAATTCAAATTCGTTTAGAAGCACTCGAAAGCGCAAATATGCCTACAGACGAAGAGCTTTTGGCGAGAAAACGTTATAATGAACGACTGCAACATTCTGGAGAACACGAAGGTCAGGCGGAAGAGGAGGATTAGATTAAATGATATATAGTTGACTATTAAAGAAGGGTATTTTTTAATGTATGAAGTTTAATGTTGTATTTGTAGGTTCTGTTGGTGGTGGCAAAACGTCCATTATTAAAAAACATTTTAATAACGATTCTGTTGAAAAACATGTCACAACAATTGCGATTGATTTTATCCCAACAAAAATAAATGATATAGAAATGGCCATCTGGGATACATGTGGCCAGGAGCGTTTTATGTCCATTACAAGTTCTTATTTTATGCGTGGCCATATATTTGTATTGGTACATGATATAATGGACTCTGAGGTCTCGAATGATTTAAATAAATGGTTTCTCGAAATAGAGAAAGCACGGCGTGCGCGCCATACGCCAGTTGTTATAGTTGTTTCAAATAAATGCGATTTAAATGCATTTTGCGAGGATAGTGTGTCCGAATGGGTTCGAGAACATTCGTTTGATCACATTTACACCTCGGCAAAAACGGGCGAAGGTATTGGTTCTTTATTTAACAAAATCCACGATGCCATTTTAGTGCATCAATCGGACTGGTTGACGCCATCGTTACCAGCATTACCTGTACACCCCCCCGTTAGAGCACCGGGTTGTATGTGTTGATATGACATTCGTATAGTTGTTTGATGGCCAATTGGTGATATTTTTTATTTAGGAGGCTATGTATTTTTTCAGAAGATTCTTCAATGATTTCTTTATATTTTCGAATCTCTTTACCGATCACTTTTATTTCAACAATCGGTTTATTATCTATAATGAACCAGTCCATACAAAAGGGAACTATTTTTTTGTCAACGGTTTGTTTCCAGTTATCGAGTCGCAAATGACAGGTATATTCTGGATCTAATCTCATATAATGAAATGATAAAGGTATTGAATGTTCCCACGAGCCAACGATGGAAATGTGTGAGGGTGATATTCCAATAGGAGCTCTAAAAGATTGTAAGACTGCTGGACTAAGAACAGACATTTTTTTTTTTGTTAACATTACTTTTATAGTTTTTTTGTATATAATCCCAAATATATTATCATTTTCATTATATATATAAACTAAAATATGTTGAATGATCAAGGGAAACCGATCATTCAACCAGCGACGCGGTAAAGAATTATGTCTTATTTTATGTTTGATCACTTTAGCGCTATGTTCTATTCTATTGCCCATATACCATCAAAATGCGTCTGAGAAAACTATTTTAAACGAAGTCGAGCGAATCGTGCATAATATTGAGAAAAGACTGGAGCAACAACATAAAACTCATATCCATGAAATAAAAAGAGCCAGTCCGATTGTTTTACAAGATCCCATAGCTTCCGAAATACGTACCGGCATGCAGCACGCCTTTCAAGCATATATGCGTGATGCTTGGAAATCGGACGAATATATGCCAGTGTCAAAAAGGGGGACGAATACATTTGGCGGCAAGGGTTTGACTATTATTGATTCTTTGGATACACTGTATCTGATGAAATTATCTTCCGAATTTAATGCGGCAAAACATTTCGTAGCCTCAGAATTTCGTTTTGAAGGTCAAATCAATGTATTTGAGAATACGATTCGCGTCCTTGGTGGATTATTATCAGCGTATTCATTGACAAAAGACCAATTATTTTTAGAGAAGGCAAAAATGGTCGGTGAGGCATTGCTAGGTGCTTTTCCACAACGTATTCCGTGTGGCGTTATTAATACGAACCGACCAAACTGGTGCGGTACGCAATCTTGGGCCAATGGCAAAGTAGTGAATGCGGAAGTGGGTACGCTTGCCATTGAATTTGTAGCTTTGTCTCAATTTACCCATGATTCAAGATGGTCGGATAAGATTATGGCCATCAATGAATATTGGAAGGAACACGACTCATCTCTATTAAAAATGAATATTGATTTGAGAACCGAAAAGATGACTGGCCCTGCAACCATTGGCGGTGGTATTGATTCTACATATGAATATTTTATCAAATTAAAAGAACTGTCAGGCGATTCGTTAGCAGGAGAGTTGTATTCCACCTTTGAAGAAATGATTGTCAATCAAATGTTTGTCACATATGGGTCGACTACATTTGCTCGAGCGGCCGGTTCGGATACCTTGGAACATCTTGGATGTTTTTTGGGAGGAATGTTAATCATGGGCCAAAAATATGTAGCAGAAGGCTTGGCAATGACTGAAACGTGCGCTAAAATGTATACATCCAATCCCTCGGGGTTGGCCTGTGATCAGGTTCAAATATCCAAAGATGGATCGATTCATTGTAAAAACGACCTATATCTATTACGGCCAGAAACAGTCGAATCTATTTTTTATGCTTGGCGCGAAACACATGATCAAAAATGGCGGGATTATGCCACTCAGATATGGAAAGCGATTGCTAAACATTGTGAGGTCGACTCTGGTGGGTTTAGTGATGTTCGTCGTGTTTCTTCCAAACCAACCAAAACAGATAAGCAAGAATCATGGTTTTTGGCTGAAACATTAAAATATTTGTGGTTGACTTTTCAATCGGATGATATATTGCCTTTAGATAAATATGTGTTTAATACAGAAGCACATCCAATAGAAAAGCGAATTATATGATAAAATTATTTAAAATTAAAGTTCTAAGTGAAATAAACTATCAAAACTATTTGAAGCGGCATGTGTAAAGTCTGCGGCGCGTTGTAGCCAAGTTGAATCCACTGCCCGTTGAACAACAGTTTGGATGTGTAGTGCGGCTTGCGTGTCCCATTCGCCAGGTACAAAGCGGTCTAAAATATGATCTCGGATGCGTTTCCAATGTCTATTCGTTACAGAATGAATAAACCACTCGGATACTAATAAATGATACCAAAACGGCGCGTGTAAACGCATAGCTTCATACCCTTCTTGAGTTCTTAAGACAAAAGATTGAAATGTTTTTGATGATTTACCACCCATAGCTTCAACCATATCGTCGGTGATTCGCATGGGTGTTGTGATGTGTTTAGGATCTTCTCCCAATACATAACCAAAATCTACATGTGCAAGGAGACCATCCTTGCTAATAAGTATATTTTCCAAGTGTCTATCCCCTAATCCAACGGTAAATGCGAGTAAACATGCTCCCGCACACGAAGAAACGACGCGTTCACGCAAGTCGCCCACTGTTAATGTTTCATTATTGGACATGATAAAATTTAAAAGTGTATCTGTTTTTCGAATGTCATATAATGTTTGTGCATTTGGAATCATTTCTACGAGACCAACTTTTTCTGAGATGGGAAAAACATTGTAGGTATGTACATATATATTTTTAGCCAAATGATTGATCCAATATCCAATCACCATAGCTAAACGATCTGTTCTTACATCTTCATTTTTGACAAGTATTTCCATTTCTTGGCCATTTATTAGACGACAAGTTAGTCCGAGAGGTTTTGAAGATGAATTAAAACGGCGCGTCCGTGTAATTCCAATTATTATTAAAGTGGGTTCCCAAGGAAGTCTTACCGACTTATGTTTCTTAAAATATTCTTGAATGTGTTTCACTTGTGGGCCGACTTCTGCTAAAAAATCTAATAATTTTACCAGTTCGATAGATTTATGCAATGTACGTCTCACATCCAAACTCATTATAGAAGTTAATTTCTTTTGAACTTTAGTAAGAAGACTTTTTGTGTTTTCTTTTTTCTGTAAATCGCATTCGAACCAGAGAGCATACACGAGTTCTAAATGTTTAGAACACAATGGAATGAGACCATGTGTAAATAATTTTTTATATTTACATGCAAAATAAACCCACCAACTTATCATTTTGCCAAAGGCTTTTGGTTGCATAAGTTTCCAAGATGCTATCACCCAATCACGAACAGAATCATTGGTTATTGCGCCTGTTGTACCGAGTCGTATAATATCGTCCATGGATATTGCTGGACGACAAATACGACTACAGAGCAATAATTTACATTTATAATAGAACGAAGGTTTTTTCAAGGGTAACATTTTTGACAATAGTTGTTGTTGACATAATGACACTATAGTATGAATTTGCCATTGAACATGGCCGGCAAATTCTTTATAATGTGCCAATAAAAAATTACATTCTATTTCTGAATATGACTGACATGGCAATTTATATTGGAGACCTCTATAAAAACTAAATAACGTGTTCACCGCCTTATTCCAATTTTTATCGACCAAGCGTAAAATATATAATTCTGGAAATGATACTGGCATGATAGACAACGATCGAACCAACCATTCAATATTTACAACCAAACGTATATTTGAAACACAATGACTACACATGCGTTGTTTTTTTTCAGCAACAGCGGGAGAAGGTGCATATGCCAACCAAAATTTTGGAATTGTCATGCGGTAAGAAGAACATGCATGACAGAATATACGACCACATCCTCGACAATGGTGTTTTCTTCGCAACGTCGAAAATGCAATGTTACAACCAAAACAACGTCTTACACGCGAATCGGGGATCCAAGTGGAAGGTGTACGTGGTTCAATAGTGCAATTATATTGTTGACCATCTTGATTTCTATCTACACGCATGGACATGGTTAATTTTTGTGCCATCTATTTAAAATATTTGTCATACATATATATATTTATCATAAATACCCCACAAAAGTTGATCATATATTATTTTTTATTTAGAGTCGTTTATATTATTTCAAAAAAAAAATGTCGGGTAATTTCGAGATTTACGCTATCATTGTACTTGCTATTTTCATTTTGGCGTTTCTATGGCGAACATTTAAGACAAGTGGCACGGCGAACACTAAAAAGAAACCCAAACAGACCCCCCTTCCGACCACGACCCCATTTAAAAGGAATTTTAATGCAGAAGAAGTAGGAAAGAGAATTAGACGCAGAATGAAATGTAAATTAGACGCAGAATGAAATATAATTATTAAGAATAACATCGTTTTTTAAATGTTGGCCATGCCAGTTCAATATATTCTATGGGTTCCAACCCAACTTGTACACATAATGTTGTTATTTCTTTTTTTAAGGCTACTTCATCGAACTGGCGGTGCGATTTTTTAAAGTTTGAGACCGACATTTCCAAGACATACGTATTTAAAGCTGCCGAATAGCATCTTTTTTGATGTATTTCCCAATATTTGCCAAACCATTCATCAAAAGATTCGTTATGTGGCTCGGGCAATGAATCCAAAAAGGTATTGACAGCGGCCCAATCCATTTTATTTTTTTGTATAACGACATTGAATAAATAACATATGTTTTAAAAAAAAATATTATTTAGGGCCGAACATTTTTTTTTGTATTAAATGTCCTGCACGGGGTCTGTTCAAGAGCTTTTTTCTTCGCATATTAATATATTGGGATTTAAGTGCCATTCTGAAATTTTATATGTCATTATTTTAATTCTTTATTTAATGACCATTGTAGGAAAACACAAAATTGATATTTTGGTCAACGAACATAAACATCGCTTGTTATTGGACGAATGTAAACAACGCAATATTTGTCATTTTTTGTTACTGGAATTTTCTCAAACAATGGTTGGGATTTTATATATTTTATTCATTACCAGTAATAACATTGGGTTTTTATGCGTTACTCTTTTTGCACACACACTGGGATCTGTCTGGGTGTTAAAAACGCACGCATGTGATTCTTCAGACGTTATTAAAGCACTCGCAAATAGTATGAGGGCCAAAACATTTTCGAATAGACAACAGAATGATATACGTTGTATTATGGATTTTATAGAAAGACATATTAAACATTCCAGCAGGGAAACTGACAAATTAAAATTATGACCTATAAATGCACGTGTTTTATATTAAAATGAATACACTCGCAAAAAATATTTTCTTCGGTTTAGTTGCGTTATTTGTTATTATATCCACTGTTTTTCAATTTATCATCTTTGGCGAATTAACTTCGGTTTGCGGTGAGGAGGTCGCAACAGCACCTTTAATCGCGGGCATAACATTGGCATCTTCATTCGTATTTAATGGACTATGGTTGTATGGGACTGGTCGGTGTGTTTGCAACAAAGTAAAAATGACAGGTTCGGATAAAATACGCCGAGCAGCACTTTTACTTTGGACAGCTGTTACAACTGTAGGCGTGACTTCGGCAGGTGCGACATTGGGCCAGATGAAACTATATGCCACCGCGTGTCCGGCTTTTAATTCGGACATTGATGTCGAAACTCTTCAATATGCTTCTGTTATTTTGCTTATTCTTTCGATTGCCGTTCCACACGCGTATCCTAAAAAGAAAACTTGCAATGATCCTTCCATTTCAGTTGTCTCAAATGACGGTAATCCTCTATCATTACAAGGCAATAATAAGAAGCGAAAATTGGTTTTCATTTAGAAAATAAACGTATAAATACAAATATATTTTTTAATATTAAATGCCGGTAAAGTGCACATCATGTAAATGTTCTTGTTCTATATTGAAGCAAATGCCATTGGCCCTTATCTTATTTATACCGCCAATATTATCTTGTTTATATTTCTGGATATACACAGAAATTAAAGAAACTGCCATTTCAAACGCAAAGGACGAGTGTGATCCCGGAGATGACGCCTGTTTGACTGCAGCAGAATCGGAAGATCCATTGTCTGATATGAGACTTTCGCTAAATTTCACCTTTAAATATATGGTCTCGGCCTTATCTTTTTTGCTTGCTATGCAGTTGAATAGTGCGCTTAAAAACAACCAAGTGGGCATTGCTCAGTTTGGAAAGTTGTGTGAAAATTTAGTGCGTGTGGGCACACAATTATGCGCCGCACAAGAAGTCCAATTGCAAGAACTTAAAAATATTCAGGACATATTACAAATGTTACCAGGATTGATTAAACATACTTTCAGACAAGATGCCGAGATTGATCAATTATTTGTTGAAATTATTCGTTTACCCGACGGATCGGATTCACACAAACTCTTAAAAGATAACAATCCCCAAGTCTATAATTCTGTTAAACATGTGCTCGACCATGATGAACAAGATAGGGGTCTTACTCTTTTCCAATCGACCATGTTAGTTTTACTTAAGGAAATATCGAAATTAAAAACAACAGAAAAGACATTATCTACAAAAGCTTGGAGTGCGGCCTACGAAATGTACGGCACTGTCAATAATATGTTTAAAAGCGAAACACCTGAAATGTTAAAATGGTTTATGAACATATCAATGGCCACCTTTATCTTAATCATGCCGGTACAATTCATCGAACTTAATTTATTTTGGGCATGTCTCGGGACATTTATGATTTCATATTTCTTCATGGGTCTTTGGATTGCTTCGAGACGAGTCGGTAATCCATTTGTTTCCAAACAGGGGGCCGTTTTCCCCACAGTGACTAGCGAAGCCAGAAGAACAACGCGTACTATCATGGCGGTCTTTAGAGAGGCCAGAGATTATAGGTCATCCGTTGAAAGTCCAGACCAACCTATACCAAATAAACTTGCGTTTTTGCCAAGAACTAGTCGTTTTTAATAGGTGGTGGCGAATAACATCCCAAATAACTCGGTGTATTCAGCCATTCATTCCAACAGTCTTCCGAACAAAAGTATAGGTCGTTTTTATTATAAGAAACTCGTTTCCATTTTTCGGGATTTTGTATACATTCAATACAAGCCATATTCCCACAATCAATCCAGCGTAGCTGAGGGCCAATAGAGGGGGGAAAGGCATTTGTAATGGGCGATTCGGGCCGTTCTTGTTTTGCAAATCTCGGACTAAAATATTTTAATAATGTAGACATCCAAGCATTGAATTAAATCTTTTATAGCTTATTTTATTCTAACTATGTACGACATTCATCCATAATATCAAACGATTCCCACGTCTTGTTCAACCTTATATTGACCAAATTATGTGTTAACCACGTCCAGACTCGAACATCTTCGGATGTTCGGACATAATCTAATGGAAATGGGTGTATTTCTAGTAATGATTGAAAATGTTCACGACAATCCAAACATGGAAAATTTTCACGGTAATCAAACACAGTTTCTCTTAATATTTGGACATTTGAGCATTGGTGTAATCTATCCCAATCGTAATTATAACCTTGCACGGAGAGGACGAAGAGAAATAATAGGATCAACATCATTTGTTTTATATTGAACACTTTAAATAATATTATTTTTACAAATCCGATTTCATCCATAACAACACCTGTCTGACTTGGGTTTGTTTTTTAAGTCGAATTTTTGTTTACGAACAAGTGGCAATTGGTTCAAGCGACGAACCAGTGTTGCGAATGCCTGATCAATCGAGCGATTATTTTTAGCCGACACTTCTTCATAACACATGTTTTTCGTGACAGCCCATGCCTTTGCTTCTTCTTCAGAAACGGATCTTGATAAATCTACTTTATTTCCTACCAACATGGCCGTTGATTCTGATATATTTCCAAAAGACCAATATTGTCTATACCAATTTTCTAAATTCATAAATGAATCGCGCGAAGATACGTCATACACAAACATCACCGCATGAGCGCCTCTGTACAAAGTTGACGTTAAAGATTGGAACCTTTCTTGGCCAGCAGTGTCCCAAATGACCAACTTTGTAGAGTCATTCACTTCTTTATGTGTAAACTCGACACCGATCGTCGTCGGTACTTTGGTTGACCATTTTTCATAGACATATCTATTTAATATGGAGGTTTTCCCAGCCGCCGAATCTCCAACAATGACAACTTTGTATTGCATTTTTGGGGAGCGGTCGTACTTAAATATGTATTGACGCATTACGTTCCAATCTATGATCATAAAGTTTGTGATTTAAAAGCCGATGACAAGATTCTCTTGCCTGTATGATATTGTCTATATCTTGTGATATTTGTTCTAATTTTTCTTCGTCCTCTGTTGCCGCTGCAAATCGAGTTAATGTTTTCGTGAATGGTCTTAATGAATCTTTTCGTTTCAATTTCAATAGTTTTAAAAAGACATCGTGTTGATCATTGGTAGTTTTGGTACGTTTGGCGCGGCGAAAGCAAGTCGATGTCACTGTAATGAGTCGGTCAAACCGGAAAGAACATTTTTGACGACAGACGGCACATTCCGATCTCGGGTTTATTCTTAATTGACTACACACACAACTAAAACATCCTATGTGAGTTTGGTGACACATTACAATTGGATTGATAACCGTTTGTAAACAAAAACAACATTTATAATTATCTTTTTGCATACTACGAATGGTATAAACTATAAATATCTGTTGTTGTTTATAAAAATATGGGATTTCTATTTTCAAAAAATGAGTCACCTTTGTGTGAATCATTGTTAGAAAACTCGTTCGATACCACAATAACGCGTACAGGTGATCTAATTTTGGTACCCAGTTCCGATGTGCATATAACTTTAAACGATGATCCATGGCAACATGTCGGTATGATTATTATTTTTGAAAGAAAACGCCATATATTTATAGACGGCCAATTTGTGGATTTTGATTATTTTTTGGACAAATATAGATCTGACGAAGGTTTTTATATCCGCCAATTGGATTGTCCAAGACCTATCTTTTTTGATAAGCAATTGTTTGAATGGGCGGGAAAAGTTTCGGTGCTGGTCACTAAAACAAAAATGGAAACACAGTTTTATGAGGGGTTTGCGGTCGGTGCATTGTTGGCAAAAATGAATTGTTGTTTAGCAGAAGAAGTTCATAGAGGTCGTCTGCGTCCCTATCATTTCTCTTCTGAAACACCATTTAAAAGATTACAAATACGTAATTATTCGGAAAATATATTTTTTAGTTAATTTTTGGATAATTCTTCCACTTTTTTACTAAGTTCTTCCACCTTTTGGTTTAATTCTTTTATTCCTTCGACCAATAAAGCTGTTATTTTGGGATAGTCCAAAGCCAAAACGTCGTCTAGACCTTCATAACCGATGTGGCCGCGTTCAACGACTTCGGGAATGATGAGCTCAACTTCTTGTGCTATAAATCCCATTTGTAATCCTTCGTCATACGCATCATTAAAGACCATTTCAGAGGTTTCATTCGACAAGCTTGTGACATATTTTTCTCTCCATTCAAAATTTACACCTCTCAACTGGGTAATTTTGGTTAATGGATCTTCAATAGTTTGAATTTTTTTCTTTAAACGTCTGTCCGAACCAGAAGTCATGGTGACATCTTTATAACTAGACGTTCTACTCGCCGAATCAAAGTCTCCTTGTTCAAAACGAATGGTGCGCGCCCTTTTACTGAATTTTATAATATTTTCGGATCCTCCGCTGGCATCAGGCCATGCGCTCAGAAGTAATGCGTCTGCATAACCACCACTGGCGCTCCCCGTGTTCCAATTCGTCATGGCAAATTGCATTCGTCCGTTATTTATATCTTTAGGAGCAATGCCACCATTTGTGGGTGCCGCGCCGGACTGCAGTGCCCGGAAATTTAGTCCATTAGCGTTTCCAGCCGTTCCAGAGATCGATGGTGCTGTAATAGCGCCGTTCTTATCTATTGTAAAAACATATTTAGCTCCACCCTCGGCAACGCTTCGCCAACTCCAAAGGCCTATTTTGTCAACATTATACTCTGGGGCGCCAAAAAAATAGGGAGCTTCACCGTTCGGTCTCACAAACCATATTCCAGGGGGCATATCGTCGCGCCCTATAATTCTCATGCGGCCTTGTGCTTCGATACTTATTTTTTCTGCTGTATCTAAAAACCCGTTTGCATCGAGACCGCCTTCTGCCTTAATTCGGGTATTCGCCGTCAACGTTCCATCGACGGTTAATGCTTGTGTATTCGCTGCGCCGGAAAGACGCAATGTATTACCTTCTAATTGACCATTCGCTGTAACAGACTCACATGTAATAGACGTCTTTAAAATAGAGGTGATCTCATTTGCTGCAATAGCTGTATCAATCCACATTTCCAAGTCGCCATTTTCTGCAGATGGACAATCGTGTGAAGATTGAAGCACGTCTACCAGTTTCGATTGACACCCCCAAACACCATCGGATTGAGTTGGTTCAATCGGATATGGACAACAATTCGCTTCGCCATTTTTACAACACTTTTTTTCCGAACCTGATACAACTTCATTTGCCCCACCCCGACAAGCTGCTTGTACCGAATACATCGAAACAATCAAAATAAAAATGACAAACATATTTTTAGATACAACTGTCTTACTTATATACCTCTGGTCTGCTCAAATAAAAAAGGATTACATGCGTGAATAACGTTCGGAAAATTGTCTCATTTTCCTAGTTAAACGAGACCATGCCCATCGGTCACCTGAGAGTAAATTAATATCCACTATAGTTTTGGATGCACCCTTAAAAAAATAACAATCTATCTCCAAATCATCTTTCATAAATTCATACTTCCAGTTCGAATTGAGTGGGCGGATTCGTATACCCAAAGATCGATAATATTGAAAAAGTTGTTCTCTCAAAACGGTTGGCGCCAGAGACGATTCTATTTTAAAGTTCGAATAATACCAAAATTGCGGAACAGGAG
>MDSV01236909.1_pt1 | contig 18209 bp, 16 predicted proteins | sample 810851 | NCBI WGS metagenome assembly MDSV01 (sample SAMN05326640, study PRJNA326480) | marine metagenome | isolation source: seawater | place: Atlantic Ocean: North East | collected 2012 | reverse complement strand
CAAGCACCTCCTCAATTGCTTGGTTGCTTGATCCAGCGGTAAAGAAAATCTTTATTGAGAAAGACCCAACTTATGCATGGGTAATACCTTTATCAATAATTATTGCTTTTTCAGCAAAAGGAATAAGTTTATATTTGGCAAGAATACAATTGATTAAAACAGGGCAAGAGATCTCGGGAGAGTTACAAAACAAAGTTGCTCATTTTATTTTAAATACTGATATCTCTTTAATTGAAAGAAAACACTCAGGTAAATTTATATCAAATATTAATTTTGACGCTGGTCAGGTAAATTCTTTGGTTAGCACTGGAGTTTTAAACGTAATGAAAGATACCTTAACCTTAATAGCTTTGGTTGGCGTAATGTTTTATCAAAATTGGAAATTAACTTTTTTTGCTTTAATTATGATGCCTCTAGCTGCTGGTGTAGCTAAATCATTAGGAAAAAGAATAGCCAAGGCAACTACTGAGGCGGGAGAAATTTCTGGACGACTTACCGCTCACCTTTCAGAAATTTTGAAAGCTTCTAAGATGATAAGAATTTATCAAAAAGAAGAAATTGAGTATCAAAAATCTAAATATATAATTACTGAAATGGTTAATAAGTCTGCAAAAATAGCTTCGATTATAATTAGAGCCACTCCCCTAATGGAAATTTTAACAGGTATAATGATAGCTGGATTTATATTCTTTTCGGGAACGTTAATTTCTAGTGGCGAGTTACAAGTAAATCAATTTTTCTCCTTTTTAGCTGCGATGATGTTAGCGTATCAGCCAATAAGATCGTTAGCGACAATAAATATGGTCGTATTCTCTGGAGCTGCAGGTGCAAGGAGAATCTATGATGTAATCGACCAACCGATTAAAATACAAAACGATAAAAGCCTACCTGATTTAAGAGTTACCAATGGCGATATAAAATTTGTTAATGTAAGTTTTAAATATGAGAATTCTAACGACAAAGCGATCAATGATATCGATCTTTCAATTGAAGGAGGGAGTATGGCTGCTTTTGTCGGGCACAGTGGAGCTGGAAAAAGTACTATTATTAACTTGTTACCAAGATTTTACGACCCTCAGAAAGGTGAAGTCTTTATAGACAATCAAAATACAAAGTCGGTTAATTTAAACTCTTTAAGAAAAAATATTTCATTAGTAAGTCAAGATGTAATTCTTTTTGATAGCTCTATTAAAGAGAATATTCTTTACGCGCACCCTGGGGCTACTGATGAAGAATTGAAAGAGTCTTGTCAATTTGCGGCAGCCGAGGAATTTATTATAAAATTATCTCAAAAATATGAGACAAACATTGGTGAAAATGGAGTAAGGTTGTCAGGAGGACAAAAACAAAGGCTTTCGATAGCGAGAGCTATTTTAAAAAAATCCCCCATAATACTTTTGGATGAGGCTACTTCTTCTTTAGATGCAGAGTCCGAAGAAATAGTTCAAAATGCAATAAGAAATCTTACAAAAAACAAGACGACTTTAGTTATAGCTCATAGACTATCTACTATACATAACGCAGATAAAATATTTGTTATAAAAAACGGAAAGCTTATAGATTCTGGTAAACATAATAAATTAATTGATAATTGTTCTTACTACAAATCATTATATGAAAAACAACTAAAATAGGATTTATGTTTTTTCTCTACAGGATTTTAACAATTTTATTATATCCAATTTTTGTGTTAGTAATCTATTTAAGACGCTTTTTTAACAAAGAAGATAAAATCAGGTTTATAGAGAAAATCTCGATAAACGAAAATAATTTACCTAAAAATAAAAAGATTATTTGGATGCACGCTGCAAGTATCGGTGAAACTAACAGTATAATGCCACTCATCGAAAGTATATTAAGAGAAAATGAGGAAATTTTCATTTTGCTTACATCTACAACGTTAAGCTCTAGTCAACTGATTAAAAAAAAAACTTTTAATTTTAAAAACTTTGATCACCGTTTTTTTTGTATTGATTCTTACTTTTTAGTAAATAAATTTTTAAATACTTGGAAACCAGAAATGGCAATATTTGTAGACTCAGAAGTATGGCCGAATTATATACTTGAAATTTCTAGAAGAAAAATTCCTTTAATTTTACTTAATGGAAGAATATCATTAAAAACTTTTAGAAAGTGGAAAACTATTAAAAATTTTTCAAAAAAAATATTTAGTTGCTATGATCTCTGTTTATCAGCAAGCTCAGAGTCTGAAAATCATTTAAAATCTCTTGGTGCAAAAAATGTAAAATTTATAGGAAATTTAAAGTTTAGTTCGTCTATACAGCCATCAGAAGAGAACGGTAATTTTAATTCACTATTTAAAGAACATTTTGTTTGGTGTGCTGCGAGCACACATCCTGACGAGGAAAAAATAATTTTAAAAGCACACCAAGAATTGAAAAAACATAATGTAAAAGTTGTAACAATCATTATTCCTCGTCACATACTAAGATGTGAAAATATTTTATCGTTAACAAATGACCTGGATTTAGACGGTCAAATTATAAAACATTCTAATGAATTAAAAAAAATTTCTGAAATTATAATAATTAATTCATTTGGGGAAATGACTAAATATTTTAGTTTTTGTAATAGTATATTTATGGGAAAATCGTTATCAAAAAAATTGGAGAAAGTTGGAGGTCAAAATCCTATTGAACCAGCTAAGTGTGGTTGTAAAATATATCACGGTCCCCATATCTCAAATTTTAAAGAAATATATAGTTTGCTAAATCAGATGAAAATTTCTTACGAAGTTAATAATGAACAGGATCTTTCAAATAGGTTAATGGGAGATTATAAAAACTTTTCGATTTTTAATAAAGATAAAATAAAAGAATTAAATGCCTACGGAGAGAAAATTCATTCTGCCACTAAAAGTAAAATTATGGAGTTTATAAAATGATGATGAAAAAGCCCAATATTTGGAGAAGGGTAAATTTTTTTTCAGTTTTGCTACTACCTTTGTCAACTATAACGCTTATATTTTATTATCTAAAAAAAATATTCGTAAAACAAAAAGAATTTGATATTCCTATAGTATGCGTTGGAAATATTTATGTTGGTGGTACAGGCAAGACACCTCTCTCCATTTATCTCTATAACTTATTAAAACGAAGAAGATTTAGGCCTGCGATTATTAAGAAATACTACCTTTCACACCAAGATGAAATTAATTTATTAAAAGACAAGGTAAAGCAGCTATTTTTAAGTTCTAATAGATGTTCAGCTATCTTAGAGGCAAAAAGAAAAAAAAATAATATAATGGTATTAGATGATGGATTTCAAGATAATACAGTCAAAAAGAAATTAAATATTTTGTGTTTTAACAGTATTGATATGGTTGGCAATGGGTTTTTAATTCCATCAGGGCCTCTTAGAGAGCCATTAAGAAATATGATTAATAGTCAAATTGTAGTCATTAATGGGAAAAGAAATATTGTTTTCGAAAAAAAATTAAGATCAATTTCAAAACAAACTAAAATTTTTTATTCAAAGTATATTTTTAATAAGAAAAATATAAGAAAAGAAAATGTTTTAGCTTTTGCAGGAATTGGAAATCCTGAGGGATTTTTTAATCTTTTAAAAGAAAATAATTTTAATGTTAAAGAAAAATTTTCATATCCTGATCATTATAATTTTCAGAAAAATGAAATTAAAGAATTAATAAAGAGAGCGAAAAAAGAAAATCTAAAATTACTAACAACAGAAAAAGACTATTTTAGGATAAAAAAACTTGGATTTAAGGAGATTTATTATATGCCAGTTACTTTAAAAATTTTAAAATCGAAACTTTTTGAAAAAGAGATACTTAAAAATTTATGAAAAAATACATAATTTATTTTTTTCAGTCATTTATAATTTATCTACTTTTTATTTTATCGAAAATAATTGGCCTTAAATTAAGTAGACTAATTTTTTCAAATATTTTTATTAAAATCGGTGACCTGTTTAAATCAAAAAAAATTATTTTAGAAAATTTAGAGAAGATAAACCCAAATTTTTCAGAAGTAGAAAAAGAACGAATGGTAAATAAAATGTGGGCTAATTATGGAAAAACTTTTATCGAATACATATTTTTAAATAATTTTAGAAAAAAATCTAATCACATAAAAATTAAGAATAAAGAAATTATTGAAGATATAGAAAAAAAAAATAAACAAGTTATTTTTATTTCAGGACATTTCGCAAACTTTGAATTAATGTCTATGGAGTTAACAAAGTCAAATATTAAACTCGCCACCATTTACAGGCCTTTAAATAATATTTTTTTAAATCCTTTTATGGAATTTTTAAGAAAAAAATACGTTTGTAAAAATCAAATTAAGAAGGGTATCAGCGGAGTAAAAGATGCATTAAATTTTATGGAAAAAAACTATTGTATTGCCCTTATGGTAGATCAAAGAGTTAGTGAGGGGTTAAAAGTGCCACTTTTTGAAAACAATGCTTTTACTACGACCTTGCCAGCGCAATTATCTATTCGTTTTAATTGCGATATTATCCCGATATACATTTCAAGAGATAAAAATAATAATTTTGAAATGGAAATTTTAAATCCACTTATTTTTCCTGAAAACAGAAAGAAAGACAAAGTATATATAACGAAAAAAATTAACGAAAAAATTGAACAATTAATAATTAGAGATCCAAGTCAATGGATTTTGACACACAACAGATGGAAGTAATTTAAAGCAAATTATTTATTGTTTGTTTTTAAACCTTCATATCTTTTTTTCACTTCCGCAGGTGAAAAATAAGCTTCTTGTAGTTCAACATTCCAATAATTCAAATTTTCAAGGGCTATCTTTTTTTTTGAAACTGCACATACAACATAATCCCCTTTTTCTAACACTTCAAAGGTGTTAGCTAAAAATTTTAGCTTTGCTTTTATTTTTTCCATAATTTAAATAATATATAATAATTCTTAAATTATGAATATTGCTTTAATCGGTAGTGGAGGGCGAGAACACGCTTTATGCAGAAAATTATTAGAGTCTACTAAAAATAATAAAATCTATTGTATACCAGGGAATGCAGGAACCTCTGAAATTGCCACTAATCTAAACATTGATTATCTTAATTTTCAGCTCTTGCTCAAAAACCTTAAAAAAAATAAAATTAATTTAGTTGTAGTGGGACCAGAGGAGCCTTTAGTAAAAGGGATAGTAAACTTCCTAGAAAAAAACAATATAAAAGTTTTCGGACCTAATAGATATGCATCAAAACTCGAGGGTTCAAAATCATTTATGAAAAAGATTTGTCGAAAATATAATATACCAACTGCAAAATTTAAAATTTGCAAAAGTATATTAGAATTTAAAAAATCAATCAAAATTTTTAATTTTCCAGTGGTTGTAAAGGCTGACGGTCTAGCTGCTGGTAAGGGTGTTGTAATATGTAAACACAAAAGTAAGGCAATTAAATTTGCTAACGAAATTTTTAATGGAAAATTTAAGAGCTCTAAAAAATTAGTTATAGAGGAGTTTTTAGAAGGAGAGGAAGCCAGTTATTTTTTAGTAATTGATAAAAACAATTTTATTTGTTTAGGGACCGCCCAGGATCATAAAAAGGTTGGTGAAAATGAAAAGGGTCCTAATACTGGTGGTATGGGCGCATACTCACCGGCTCCCATTATAGATAAAAATTTAGAAAGAAAAATAATTAATCGTATCGTTAAACCAACTTTAAAGGCTATAAATAATAAAGGTAGTTATTACAGAGGATTTCTTTATGTAGGTTTGATGATAAAAAATAAAAATCCTTTTTTGATTGAATATAACGTTAGAATGGGTGATCCAGAATGCCAAGCAATACTACCTAGACTAAAAACTGATTTACTTAAAATTTTGGATTATGCTACTAAAAATAAATTAAAAAAGCTTAACTTAACATGGGAGAATTCAAAATGTATGACAATAGTGTTATGTTCAAAAGGTTATCCTGGTTCTTATCAAAAAAATAAGATTATAAATCTTAATCAAATTAAACAAGATAAAGCAATTTCTATAATTCATGCAGGCACTAAAAGAATTAACGGAAAAGTATATTCTAATGGCGGAAGAGTATTGAATGTTGTGGGAAAGGGTAAAAGTTTTCTAGGTATTAGAAAAAAAATTCTTAAAATTATAAAAAAGATAAATTGGAAATCCGGTTTTTTTAGAAAAGATATTGGATGGAGAGTAATTAAAGAAAAATGAAAATAATTAGTGGCAAATATAAAGGGAAAAAAATTTCTTATATAAAATCTAATACTACAAGACCATTGAGATCTTTTGTAAAAGAAAATATTTTTAATATTTTGTTTCATAAAAAAGATATTCAAATAAATTTTAAAGATGCAAAAATTTTAGATCTTTATTCTGGCGTTGGTTCTTTTGGAATTGAGTGTATTTCGAGAGATGCTAACAAAGTTATTTTTGTTGAAAAGGATCACTCTGCATTTAATATTTTGAAAAAAAATATAATTAATTTAAATGCACCATGTAAATCTGAACTTAAGTTTTTAGATGTAAGAAAATATATTGAAAATTTGGAACAAAATATAAAATTTGATTTGTTTTTTTTTGATCCACCTTACGCAGACAGCTCATACATTGAAATTATTAAACTTATTAAAAAAAAAAAATTATTTAATAAAAATAATATAGTAATAATTCACAGAGAAAAAAACAATGAAGACGAATTAATTAAAGTTTTAAAAATTAGTTTGCAAAAAAATTACGGTAGATCGACAATTATTTTCGGCTCTTTCTAAAAATATTAGCTTTTGTAAAAACTTTTAATTTTTCAACAGCTGGCTGGTTAAATGGATTTACATTTAAACTTTCTCCAACAAAAATTGTCTCAAAAATGAAGTAAGAGAATAACTCACCCAAAGTTGTTTCGTCTCTTTTTTTTAAATTAATTGACAAAAATGGAATTTTTTTTTCTTTAAGTAAACTTATCATTGCATTTTTTTGATCTTCCAAAACCTTAGAGGAATTAGCTTTATTTAAAACTTTATCAAATAAATTATTATTTGTATTAGACTTTGTTTTTTCATTTTTTGAAAAAATATAAAAAAATTTATCTCTTGGTCCGTCTAAGTAAAGCTGTAACAAGCTATGATGATCTCTAGGAGCTATAGATAACACTGGGATAATACCTTTTCCGTTTTTTCCAAGACTCTCAGCTATTAATTGCTGACACCAAAGCAAGAAGTATTTTAAAGCCGGTGAGTAACTAAGTAGTATAAGGCAATTTATTTTTTTAGAATTGTATACTTTGTTTAAATTTATAAAATTTTTTTTCATTTCATCTCTTTTTTTATATATAAAGCTCAATATGTTTTTTCTGAATTTGCTAATACTAATTCCTAATAAATAACAAGGAACTAAAGCGGTTTCTGAGAAAATTGAGTATCTACCACCAACATAAGTTCTGTGAAATATTATTTTGATACCCTGTTTTTTTGCGAATATATTTAGCTGGTTACTTTTGCCCTCAGTGATTATTAAGGTATTTTTTTTATTGAATGAAACTTTTTTGGAAAGAGTTTTTATAATCGATAAAGTTTCGATTGTGTTTCCTGACTTTGAAATTACAACAAATAACGAATTTTGAATATTATTCATTTTCTTAACTCTATTCATATTGTCTAAATCTAAATTATTAATAAAATGAACATCCTTATTATTTTTTTTCAATATAAAGTGATTTATTGCTTCTGCACCTAGAATGGATCCTCCCATGCCAATGAAAATTATTCTCTTATATTTTCTATAACTCTTTAGTTGATTAGAATTATAATTGAGTTTGAATTTTTTAGATAAAGTATGAAAAACACTTTTTTTAGATTCTAAACTTCTTTCAACCATTTTGATTGATTTATAAAAAGATTTTTTATCCTTAATTTCTGTTTTTTTAAATTTGTCTTTAGGAATAAAACGCTCGAAGATTAAATTGCTCATTTATTTTTTTTTAATTTCCTCTAAAAATATATTTTCAAGACTTGATTTTTCTTTTGGATTGCTTTTTTTAATCTTTTTTTCAAGTACGTTATTGTCGTTAGTTTTATCAGAACTTGACATTGGTTTTGGTAACTCCTTCATTTCAGGTGGCAAAGACAAGGGTCCTCTTTTTTCTATTAAGAATTCATCTGTTGTTTTAGTTTTTTCATTTCTTAAAGCTTTACCAGCTTCGTTTAGTGATCCACAGGAGACCAAAAGTAAAAATAGTAAAAAAAATTTAATTTTCATTTTTTTTATTTTTAAAAACAATTTCATTTATTATCATTAATATTATACCTAAAGATATAAAAATATCAGCGAAATTAAAGCTGAACCAATGAAAACTTCCTATATGTAAATCTATAAAATCTGGAACGGCTTTATAAAAAATTCTATCGTATAAGTTTCCTACTGCACCTCCTACAATCAACGAATAAAACACTTTTTCTTTTTTGTTTGATTTGATCATTAAAAAAAATAAAACTAATATAATTGAAAGTATTAAAATAGTTAAAAAATTATAAGTTATCGTATTATCAATACTCAATAAACCAAATCCTATTCCTGTATTAAAAACGAGATTAAAGTTTAAAAAATCGTTTATGTATAAACTGTTTTGGTTTTCCATTAAATTAATAATTTTATTTTTTGTATATCTATCAATAAAAAACATCAGAGCTACAAATCCAATGAATAAAATATTTGATTTTAAAGATTTCATAAAAAAATTAGTAATAAATAATTCAAATTAATTCCGCACACCTAGAACATTTTTGTTCTAATATTTTCCAACATCTTGGGCACTTTTCTCCAATAGCCTTTTTCACTTTTATAATTGTATCTTCATTATTATTAGAGTTCTTTTTTAAAGAAGCTTTAGATGTGATAAAATATTCTGGCAAGTCAAGTTTTTCTAAAATTTTGTAATTCTTTGTATTAGTTGAAATCTCTATCTCTGCTTCCAGGCTTGAGCCTATCTCTTTTTTGGATCTTTTTTCTTCGATAGCTATATTTGCTAATTGTTTAATTTTATACAAATTTTTCCATTTTTCTGCTAATTCATCATCCATAAAATTTTCTTTTAAATTTGGAAATTGGGTCTCATGTATACTCGAATTGTTTTTTTCTATGAGACCGTAGATTTCTTCAGTGGTAAAAACTAAAATCGGTGCGAACCATTTTAATAAACAATCTAGTAGGATATTCAGGACCTTTACACAATCTTTTCTTTTTTTAGAGTTTAAATCATCGCAATAAAGAACGTCTTTTCTTATATCAAAATAAAAAGAAGAGAGATCTAAGGTGCAAAAATTTAGCAGATCTTTATATAGCTTGTGAAAATTATAATTATTTAAATTTTCTTTTAAATTTTTATTTAATAAAAATACTTTATGTAAAATGTATCTTTCAAGCTCTGGTAATTGTTTAACGTTTAAATCGTCTAAATCAATTTTTTGAGTTTTGTCCTGTATATTTCCTAAAATATACCTAAACGTATTTCTTATTTTTCTGTAAGACTCAGCGTGCTGATTTAAAATTGACTTATCAATCCTTAAGTCTTCAGCGTAATCAGAAGAAGTAACCCAAACTCTAAGTATATCAGCTCCAAAATTTTTCAGAATTTCCTCAGGGGAAATTACGTTGCCAGCTGATTTTGACATCTTCATACCTTTTCCATCAACAACAAATCCATGCGAAAGAATGCTTTTAAATGGAGCTCTACCTCTAGTTCCACAAGATTCTAAGAGGGAAGAATGAAACCATCCTCTATGCTGATCTGAACCTTCTAAATACATATCTGCTGGCCATTTTAAATCACTTCGACTCTCAAGCACGAAACTGTGAGTAGAACCACTGTCAAACCAAACTTCAACTATATCTTTTAATTGTTCATAGTCACTTGACTTATAGCTTTTTCCCAGAAATCTTTGAGGGTCATCAGTGAACCAGCAATCAGAACCCTCTTTTTCATAAATTTCAGCAATATTGTTAATTACTTTTTTATCACGGAGTGGTTCTTTAGTTTTTTTATTTATAAAAATTGGTAAAGGAACCCCCCAAACTCTTTGCCTTGAAACACACCAATCAGGTCTACCTTCAATCATCGACATAAGTCTCTCTTTACCTTTGCTGGGATAAAAAATAGTTTCATTGATGGATTTAATAGCTTTTTCTCTTAAAGACTGTTTTTCCATAGATATAAACCATTGAGGGGTAGCTCTATAAATTAGCGGTGCTTTAGACCTCCAAGAATGAGGATAACTATGTTGCAGAGTATCAGAGTATAATAACATTTTTTCATCTTTTAATTTTTGAATTACTTCTTTATCCGCTTTAAAAATATGAAGGTTTTGAAAAAAAGGTATTTCTTCTGTATATCTTCCACTGTTGTCTACTGTATACCTCGAAGGAATATTGTTTTGTAAACATAAATTAAAATCATCAGGCCCATGACTAGGAGCGCAATGAACCACTCCTGTTCCTTGATCCAAATTTACAAAATTTGCATCTAAAAGTGGAACGTCATAATTAAAACCTAATTTTAATAACGGATGTGAACATATTGTATCTTTAAGTTCTTCTCCATTGAATGAATGCAATTGTTTATACTTTTTTATTTTACATTCTGTCATAAATGTTTTCAAAAGCTCAGTGGCAACTACAATTTTTTTCTTCTCGAAGTTTTCTTGTTTATCAATTTCAATTACCGAATAACTTAATTTGCTATTGTAGGCTAAAGCCCTATTAGCTGGTATTGTCCAAGGGGTAGTCGTCCAAATTACAATGTTTGAATTTTTTAAAAATTCTTTTTTAGTCTTTTTGACTTCAAATGCAGCATAAATGGTATTTGATGTATGGTCCAAATATTCAACCTCTGCATCTGCTAATGCAGTTTTCTCAACTGTAGACCAAAGCACAGGTTTAAAACCTTGGTAAAGGCTTTTGTCTAAAAGGAATTTGCCAAGTTCCCTAACAATTTGTGCTTCAGCTTTAAAGCTCATTGTAGAATAATAATTTTCAAAGTCACCTACAACGCCTAATCGTTTAAATTCATTAATATGAATTTTAATCCATTTTTTTGCAAAATCCCTACACTCTTTTCTAAAATCTCTTACGGGGACATCATCTTTATTTTTTTTATTTTTTTTATATTGCTCCTCTATTTTCCATTCAATGGGTAAACCATGACAGTCCCAACCTGGAACATAAATTGAGTCTTTGCCATTCATCTGATGAAAACGAGTAATCATATCTTTAAGAATTTTATTTAAGGCAGTTCCCATATGAATATGTCCATTTGCGTATGGTGGGCCATCATGAAGAATGAACTTCTGCCTGCCTTTTGCTTGTTTTCGTAATCTATTATAAAGCTCATTCTTTTCCCATTGTTCGATGATTTTTGGCTCTTTATTAGGAAGATTTGCTTTCATGGAGAAAGCTGTTTTTGGTAGTTGTAAACTCTCTTTCGACATTTTATCTGGCCAATCTTATATCTTTTTTTATTTGACTTTTTAATTCAACTATACTTTTAAATTTTTTTTCAGGTCTTATAAACTTATTAAATAGCACATTGACATTCTTATTGTATATATTTTTTTTAAAGTTAAAAATATTTACCTCTAATAAAAGTTTTTTTCCATCAAAAGTGGGACGATAACCAATGTTAGCTATACCTTTTTTAAAAGTATTGTTAATTCTTATATTAACAGCATAGACACCAAACTTAGGTATTAAATATTTTTTTAATAAAATATTACAAGTAGGAAAGCCTATTTTTCTTCCTCTTTGAGAGCCTTTAATAACTTTTCCAGTAACTTCCCATTTTCGTCTAAGCAGATTATTCACTTCCTTTATTTTGCCTTGCTTTAATAATTTTCTAATAATTGTAGAAGATACTATCTTTGATCTTTTTTTTACCGGTTGTGCTACTATTGTTTTAAAAAAGAATTTTTTTTCAGATTTTTTTAAATTTTTAACACTACCTTCTCTTTTATTCCCAAATTTGAAATTTTTGCTAACGTAAATAGAATGACATTTTAGCTTTTCAAATAATATCTTTGAAATAAAATTTTTATAATTAATTTTTGAAAATTTTTTATTAAATTTTTGAATAATTACAAAGTCTAATTTTTCTTTTTTCAGATTGGAAATTTTTTGGCTGGGTAAATCAAGCCTATAATTTTTAATATCATCATTAAAAAACATAACCGGTAAAGGTTCGAAAGTTAAAAGACCAAATTTCTTTTTTAATTTTCTTGCTTTTTTGAACGCTAATCTAAGAACTTTTTTGTGACCAATGTGTACGCCATCAAAATTTCCGATTGCTATAACTGAGTTTTTATAATTATTGTTTAGAGAAAGATTTTTAAAAATTCTCATATTACCAATTTAATTGTTTTTGAGTAAAAGTTATATTAACGTTATACTTTTCTAAACATTGAACCAGACTATTCGTTTTTTCAATTTCTTTTTTGTGAATTCCGTCTAAGATAAATAAAGAATCTTGTTTTATTAAATTTGCCCCTTTAATATCGGTTCTCAAATTATCTCCAATTATTAAACATTTAGTTTTGTCTTTAACAATTAAATTATAAATTTCCTTATAAGGTTTTCCAAAATAAATAACTTTGCCGCCCATATTTTCAAAAATTTTTGCTATAGTGCCTGCGCAATATTCTTGTACATTTCCCCTATCAACTACTAAATCTGGATTCGTACAAATCATTTTTTTATTTAAACTATTACCTAATAATTTTTCATAAAATTTTAAATCTTCCATCTTATTGTCATAGAGGCCTGTGCAAAGTATATAGTCACATTTATTTAAATCAGTTTTAAAATTATCAAGACCTTCATAAATTTTTTTATCTCTTTCAGGACCTAGGTGAAAAAAAAATTTTCCATAATCATGATTTTTTATAGAAATCATTGCAGCTTCGCCTGAAGTAACAATATTTTGCAAATACTTTTCTTGAATATTCATTTTATCTTTTAAAAAATCTTTTACATCCTTCACCGGCCTAGGTGCATTAGATAGGAAAAAGTATTTTTTCTTATTGTTATATAGTTTTTCGATTACGTTCATCGCTCCTTTATAAGGCACTACCCCATTATGGACTACACCCCAAAGATCTATTATGAAAAGGTCATAATTATGAATAATATCCCTTAAATGATCTAATTTTTTCAAATCTAATAGTCCTTTTAATACCTTATAGAAAAGATAATAAAATATAGCAATATCAAGACTTTTAGCTAATTTATGTCTTCTTCTCTTGAAATTTTGATAAAACTTACCATATCAGCTTGTACAAACAGGAGAATAGAATGAAATTTAGACCTTTACACGACCGAGTACTTATAAAAGTATTGGACAGCGAAGAAAAAACAGCTGGAGGAATAATCATCCCTGATACCGCAAAAGAAAAGCCCCAAGAAGGCGAAGTTGTAGCTGTGGGTCAAGGGACAAAAAATGAGAATGGCAAACTAACCCCTATGGATGTTAAAGTTGGAGATATAGTTTTGTTTGGAAAGTGGTCAGGAACTGAAGTTAAAATTGACGGCAAAGAATACAGCATTATGAAAGAGTCAGATATAATGGGTATTTCAAAAAGTAAAAAATAAAATCAACAGGAGATAAAATGGCAAAAATAATAAAATTTGATACAGAAGCTAGATCAAAAATGCTTACTGGGGTTAATACTTTAGCAAATGCAGTAAAGGTAACTTTAGGTCCAAAAGGTAGAAACGTGGTGATGGACAAATCATATGGCGCACCTAGAACAACTAAGGATGGTGTTTCAGTTGCAAAAGAAATTGAGCTTGAGGATAAATTTGAAAATATGGGCGCTCAAATGGTTAAAGAAGTGGCAAGCAAAACTAACGATAATGCTGGTGATGGAACAACTACAGCAACGATACTTACTCAATCAATTGTAAACGAAGGTTTAAAATATGTTACAGCTGGTATGAACCCAATGGATATTAAAAGAGGAATAGACAAAGCTGTCGAACATGTAATAAACAAATTAAAAAGCTCTTCAAAAAAAGTTAAAGCAAACGAAGAAGTTGCTCAAGTTGGAACAATTTCTGCCAATGGTGAAAAATCTATTGGTGATATGATTTCAAAAGCCATGCAAAAGGTCGGTAACGAAGGTGTTATAACAGTTGAAGAGGCTAAGGGTGTAGAAACAGAGCTTGATGTGGTTGAGGGTATGCAGTTCGATCGGGGATATTTATCTCCTTATTTTGTAACTAATGCTGAAAAGATGACTACTGAATTAGAAAACCCTTTGGTTCTTTTAGTAGAAAAAAAGTTAACCAATTTACAACCAATGGTTCCTCTTTTAGAATCAGTAGTACAAGCTAATAGACCACTTATGATTATCTCAGAAGATGTAGAAGGTGAAGCTTTAGCGACTTTAGTAGTAAACAAATTGAGAGGTGGCTTAAAAGTTGTAGCTGTTAAAGCTCCGGGATTTGGCGATAGAAGAAAAGCAATGTTAGAAGATATCGCTATACTTACTGGTGGCCAAGTAATCTCAGAAGATCTAGGTATCAAACTTGAAAATGTTAAAATTGGAGACTTAGGTTCTTGTAAAAAAGTAAAAATAGACAAAGAGAACAGCACAATTGTAGCTGGAGAGGGTAAAAAATCTGACATAGAAGCTAGATGTAATCAAATAAGATCAGAAATTAATGAGACAACATCAGATTACGATAAAGAAAAATTACAAGAAAGATTAGCCAAACTTGCTGGCGGTGTAGCCGTAATTAAAGTTGGTGGAGCTACTGAAGTTGAAGTTAAAGAGAGAAAAGACAGAGTAGAAGATGCACTAAATGCAACAAGAGCCGCTGTTGAAGAAGGAGTGGTTATAGGTGGTGGTTGCGCTTTACTTTATGCTGCTCAAGATTTAGACGGTCTTAAAATTAAAGGTGATGATCAAAAAGCCGGAGTAGATATTGTTAAAAAAGCTCTACAAGCTCCTGTCAGACAAATAACTGCTAATGCAGGCGTTGATGGATCTGTGGTAGTTGGAAAATTACTGGAAGGCAAGAAATCTTCTCAAGGTTTTGACGCACAAAATGAGGAATACGTAGATATGTTTGCCAAAGGTATCATTGATCCAACAAAAGTTGTTAGATCAGCTCTACAAGATGCTGCATCAATAGCTGGCCTATTGATTACAACAGAAGCAATGATTGCAGACAAACCTGAAGAAAAAGACTCCGCACCTTCTATGCCTCCTATGGGTGGTGGTATGGGTGGTATGGGTGGTATGGGTGGTATGGGAATGTAATTCCACTTACCCAAATGATTTTAAAAAAGGCTGCAACTTAGCAGCCTTTTTTTTTGCAACAAATAAACAGGCTGTTGAGCCTAAAATCTTACCATCCTTAAGCACTCTAAGATTATTATCATCTAAAGTTTTACCTGTGGATGTTATGTCAGTAATAATTTCTGAGGAACCAATAAAAGGATAAGTTTCAGTAGCACCTAAACTAGGAATTAACTTGTATTGTGTAATACCTTTAGAAAGTAAGAAGTCGTTAGTGAGGTTAGGATATTTCGTTGCAACTCTTAACCTAGTATTTCTCTTAGACCGAATATCAAAAGATACTTCCTCTAAGTCAGCGATTGTCTGAACATCTATCCAATCATCCGGAACCGCAACAACCAAATTAGCTTTTCCAAAATTAAGTTTATTTTTTATAATAATCTTATCCCTTAGATTTTTTTCAGATTCATTTAAGATATCCAAGCCTGATATTCCAACATCTAGAGTGCCATCTCCCAGTCTTTGAATAATCTCTTTAGCGTGTAAAAAAATGATTTTTATATTAGGTTTATTTTCAATAGTTGCAAAATAATTTCTTTCTTTACTGCTTTGTAAAATTTTAAAATCATTTTCTTCAAAATATGATATTGCTTTATCTTTTAATCGACCTTTGCTTGGTAATCCTATAGTAACTATATCATTCATATATTTTTTAAATTAATTGCCGCTCCCACAGCTGGAATATTTTTTTTTGCTCCCAAGCTCTTAAGCAGACCGTCATATCGGCCTCCTCGTGCAATTTCTTTCGTTCCCGCAAAAACTTCAAATACTATACCTGTATAGTACTCTAAATCTCTACCAAAATTTGAAATAAAGTTAACATCTTGTTTGAGTTTTTTTAAATTTTGAATTGACTTAAATTCATCAAAAATATTTTTTTTAAGATTATTTTTTTTTGTAAAGTCTGAAAGTTTTTTATCTAATTGAGATAATTTACAATTTATTTTAAGAAAAGACCTTATAACTTTTACAATTTTTTTTCCTTCATTAAATGATCTTGGGTCTTTAATCTTTTTATCAAATCTGTTAAGTATTTCTAATATTGATCTACCGGCAATAACTTTATCCTTATCCATCTTTTTCATTTCATAAAATCGTTCTTTATCTGCGTCAAAAGTTTCTGCATCAATATCCGAGTTCTTTTCTAGTCGTTTTAAAAGGTCTTCAAAATAATTTGGTCTCCAGAAGTGTCTTATTAATCTTAATTTCCATCTTTCAGGCATATCAAGTGAATTTATCAAACTCCTAAATAAACTTACATCTCCTACTTTTATTTTTATTTTTTTATTTTTAATTTTTTTCGCAGAATTTAAAATAGTAACGATCACTTTGTAATCATCTTGGATTTGATTCTTAGAGCCAAAAATTTCAATTCCTAACTGATCATTTATAAAGTTTGAATTTTTTTTATCTGATCTCCTATAAGCTTGACCAGAGTAATAGATCTTTGATTTAGTTTTTTTTCGTAAATAATTTATACAAGACGCTACAGTAAGATCGGGTCTTAAGCACATTATCTTACCGTTCTCACTCTCAAACGTAAACATTGAGCTTCTAAATTTCTCACCAGATCTCTCTATGATATATTCTGAGTCCAATAATACGTCTGGTTCTGATAGCGTAAACCCACTGTTTTTAAAAGTTTTGATAATTTGATCAGATAATTTTTTTAATTTCATTTGCTAGCTCTTTAATTGATATTGATTTTTCATTTCCTGATACCAGGTTTCTTAAAGTTGGTTTGCTTATTTTGATTTCATTTTCCCCATATAGAATAACGGCTGGTGATTTTATTTTATTGGCATATTCCATTTGCTTTTTTAGTTTACCCTCTCCAGGATAAATTTCTGTGCTAATACCTTCTGATCTTAAGATTGTTTGAAGGTTTATATATTCCCTCATTAAATTTTTTTCAAATACACAAATAATTATTGGTTTGGTTTGCTTAATTTTGAATTCTTTTTTTTGCATCAATGCATAAACCAACCTATCTAATCCTATAGAAATACCAGTTGCAGGAGCATCATAATTACCAAAATTGCTTACAAGATTATCGTATCTTCCGCCGCCACCGATTGATCCAAACTGTACAACTTGCCCTTTATTATTTTTAACATCAAATTTTAAATTAACTTCAAAAATTGGACCTGTATAATATTCCAATCCCCTAATAATTGATGGATCAAACTCAAAATTACTAAAATTATAATCTTTAAATATTTTCAAGATTTCTTTTAAATCCTCTGTTTCAGGTGTTCTATTTTTTAATTCCTTTTCTATTAAATCTATATTTTTTGAACTTAAATTTGCTCCACTGGTAAAATCTCCAGACTTGTCTTTTCTTCCTTTCCCTAACAATTGTTTAACTCCATCCCAACCTAATCTATCAATTTTGTCTAGAGCCCTGAGAGCTGTCAATTTTTGTTCGTTACTTTCTATTTTAATTTTTTGGAATATTTCCTCTGTAATTTTTCTAGATGAGATTTTAATAATATATTCTTTTTTATTTAATCCACAATTTTCAAGTATTTCTGAAATCATAACGCATAATTCAGCATCAGCCTGTAGGTTTTTTGTGCAAACAAAATCTGCATCAAATTGTAAAAATTCTCTAAACCTTCCTGGTCCTGGTTTTTCATTTCTCCATACTGTTCCTAACTGATATCTTTTAAAAGGTTTTGGTATTTCAAGATAATTTTTTGCTACATATCTTGCTAATGGTGCAGTTAAATCATATCTAAGAGATAGCCAATTTTTTTCATCTTGAAACGAAAAAACTCCCGCATCCGGCCTGTCCTTGTCAGGTAAAAATTTTCCAATACTATCCGTATACTCAAAACTTGGAGTTTCGAGATATTGAAAACCGTACTTGATCATAACT